>OFFM01000560.1_pt1 | contig 28682 bp, 23 predicted proteins | sample 1521401 | NCBI WGS metagenome assembly OFFM01 (sample SAMEA3504118, study PRJEB24116) | mouse gut metagenome | biome: mouse gut; feature: mouse-associated habitat; material: faeces | place: Denmark | collected 2011
GTCGGCGTGTGTTGCCTTGTCAATACCGTCCTATGCAGAAAATTCATTAAAAGACCGGGCACAAGATTTTCTCAGCAGCCGCTGGAACTCTTCAGCAAAAAGAAAAGCCATTTCTTCAGAATTGAAAAAGGCTTCCCGTATTAACGCCCGAACACTCTCAGGGGGAATAACTGCCATCAATATGATTACCGGTAATCACGCCGGATTTGTGCTGTATGCCGGTTCATCGGATGATTCGCCGATGGTCGGCTACAGCATCTCCGACACGATCGATGTGGCGTCTCTGCCACCTGCTGCGGCTGAATTTATAGCCAGGTATAAGGAGGCGGCATCAGGTGGAAAGGCGACAAGAGCAATCCGACCTACAGGACAAGACTCTCCAACCTACCCTATACCTACAATCAATCCTGTCGAACCATTCATCAGGACCAAATGGGGACAGGGAGAACCTTTCAACAGCAAATGCCCGCTGTACCAGGGATACCGCTCGGTTACCGGGTGCGACGCAGTGGCTTTAGGACAAGTGCTACACTATTACATGGCTGACAATTTCAATGATTTCACAATTGAATACGCTGACGAGCGATCGCAGGAGGAAGTCAGTGTGAATTTCAGCAAATGTAAATTTGATTACGCCAATATGCTCAATGTCTACGCTGAGGGTAAGTACTCTCAATCCCAGGCAAATGCTGTTGCCGAAATGATGTATTATACTGGAGCGGCATGTATGACAAAATGGAGCGTTGATAAATCTTCCGGTCAATGGCCGGTAGTGGCTCTTGACAAATTTTTCAATATTAATGCCAATTACCTGTACCGCGATGGCCTCCCGACAGGGTATTGGATGCGGAAGATTCAGGAGAATCTATCTGCCGGTAAACCGATACTTTACACCGGAACCGGAGTAAGTAATTCCACATATTCAGCCCACATTTTTGTTCTCGATGGAATCGACTCCGAAAATTACGTTCACGTCAACTGGGGATGGGACGGACAGGCTGACGGTTATTATGACATCACTTTCTGCCATCCCGAAATTTTCGCAGACAACGATGATGGTTATTATCAAAAACAATTGATGATATGCGACATCGAACCTCGCAGAAACGGTGAGAAATATCAGGAGAAATATATCGCAACAGCATCAACAAACCTAATTGCTTACAATAGCAATACAGCTATCGAAGGAGCCGTACGTGCAGTTACTACCAATAGTTATGACGAATCAAAATACGGCAGAAGACTAATTCTTCGCAAGATCGGCACGCCTTCTCAAGATTATATTTTGGGATCCGCCGCTATAGGGGCATGCTTCCCCTCATGGACAGATATGAGATGGAACATGAGGCTCGATACCACCTATGATCTGGAGGATGGCGAATATGAGATGATGGTACAGACTGTCGACATGGATACCGATTCAGAAGTAACAGCCACACAGGTACCAATGCGGCCGTATTTCACAATATCTGCCGGATCAATCACGGGATATGGATATAAGGATTATCCTGAAGGGAAAGGCTGTGGAAATGACGAGACGGCATATCTGTCGTTCAATTCTTTCACACCGCTGACTGATGTCATCGCCAAGGCACCCTTCTTCGCACACGTAAATACAACCTCCCTTCTGTCTTCGATAGGAACAAGTGACATAAGTTCAGCCGATCTGTGTTTCACCAATATTGAGACCGGTAAAAAATATAACACACAAAACAGGATAACTCTCTATAACCATAACTATTCAGGTCTTGACTATGAATGTGTGGTAGAGATTCTTCCCCCGCTAAATACTGAGAATAACTTCACTATGCCGGCGGGACGGTATCGGATTGACGTGCTTGCATCCAATTCATTGAACACTGATCCGCGTGTGATATTTCCCGAACCGATATATATAGAAGTCGCTACGGCTGTGGATTATCCGATTTTACAATATGACATGACAGGAACGCTCATGCTCTCAAACTGGCATTATGGACAGGACTATCATAAGACCTGGAAAGACAATATAGCAGTGAGAATTAACGCGAACTATAAGGGTTTTGCTCCGTCAAACAACAACTATAATCCGGTAAACATGATGCTATTCGCGAAAGAGGCAGATAATCCTGACGCTGAGGAGATCATGATTTCCTCGTTTGCATTTGACCCGACAAAATATTTCTCGGCATATTCAACAAATCTTCCGGGGAATCTATATCCTCTCGAAGGGGAATATATTTTCTATCTGAGATACCTGACACCGGATGGTGAACGCGACATACTTCCAAAATCCTGGGATTATATTGACAAGGCAACAGGTCTACCTGGCACCCCTACACCTCATTTTATCAATGCTGACCGCAATGCCGGATTGCCAATGATAGAGGTTTGCAACCTGACACAAAATGGGAACAAGCTTACGTTGGATGTGAAAAATATCGCATCCGGTGGATTTAACGGTCAGATTTATTTGCAGATATACGATATGAAGAACGGCAATATAAATTCAGTCACTTCCGATAAATTGACTCTTGCATCAGGAGAATCGCGTCAACTGATTATTAATGCAGAGATGCTGACCGAAACGGAATATGATTTATACGTAAGATCTATTGCCTCCGCTTCTACGAGAGGAGCTATAGACGATCCTACACTTGCCACGAAACCTGATGGAACAATCGCACATTATCAATTCACAGGAGGTTCCGATTCTGGTGTAGAGAATATAGCATCTGATACTAACAAGATCAAAATTACCTCCGAAGCCGGTAAAATAATCATCAGAAACGCTCCCGCCGGATCGACCACCCGCGTCTACACACTCGACGGCACTCTTGTTCAAGAGACAACCCAATCCGAAATTTCAGGCATCACCCCTGGTCTATACATAATCCAGACCCTCGACACCACCGTCAAACTCATCCACCGATAACACTACGCTGCCCAAGCAACACATAAAGTATATGAAGAAATGGTATGTTTTTTATACTGAAAAACTCCAACGAACCATTGGAGAAACCAACTGTCAAGAATGCCTCCGGCTTTCTTAACGGTGCGGAACGTAGGCGGAACGACCCGGCTAATTGAGTCAATTGAAAGCAGGGATTATACTCTTAAGCCTATCGTTCCGCCTGCGTTCAGCGTCACAAATCAGGACTTCAGTCCTGATTTGTCCGCTTTGTTTCTTCCCGACACTTGCCTAAATATCATAGTTCCGCGTGAGTTCCGCGTTCATAAAGTGAAACAAAGAAGTTCAGCGTTCAAATTATTAAGGTTCAATACAGGACGACAACATAAATTGCAAATATTTTGTAATTCAAAACGCCTAACTACTATTATTTTGTTTAAATAATGTCTGAAAGCAGTATGACTGACGATAATATAACCAATTGCAAAGGAGTTGAATCTTCAGTTTGATACCTAAGATTCAACTCCTTGCAATTAGTTATATAAACTTCCTGTTATATAAACCTTATTTATTATTCATGGATATAAACTCCATGAATGATGCCTGAGCCATTACTCGGCGTAGAGGTAGTTTTCGATCTGCTCTGGGCGGAAGTTGGCGATGAAATCAGCGTGCTTCGCAACCTCTGCCTGACCGTATTTCACGAATACATTGAGAGATTTGCGTACAGAAGCATCGCGCTGTGTGTCATCAAGAAGAAGATAACCCATCACGATATAGCCAGCCATCTCAACAAGACGACGCGCCATGAAATCATGATACTTGGTGTCATCTACACCCATCACTGCCTGAACAGCATCAGCATACTGCTGAGTCATGAACTGAAGGGTTGCCTTTACAGACTCATCCTCCGCAACAACCTGCTTAGCCTCCTCGTTCTTGATCCAGTCAAGATATGTGCCGGTGGTGACGTGGCGGATAGCTGCCACAACCTGAAGCTGTGTTGTTCCCTCGTAGATTGATGTGATGCGCGCGTCACGGTAGATTTGCTCGCAAGCATAATCTTTCATGAAACCGGAACCGCCATGAATCTGGATGCAGTCGTATGCGTTCTGGTTACAGAACTCAGATGTCATTCCCTTTGCAAGCGGAGTGAAGGCATCGGCAAGACGGCTGTAGAATTTAGCCTCTTTCTTCTCCTCAACCTCAAGCTTGCGCTCCTTGGCGATATCATCATATATCTTATACATGTCAACGAAACGTGAGCATGCATAAAGAAGTGTGCGGCTTGCATCGAGTTTACCTTTCATCACTGAAAGAATCTCAGAAACAGCGGGGAACTCAATGATGGCTTTGCCGAACTGCTTGCGCTCCTTGGCATATTGCAGAGCCTCGCGGTAAGCATGCTCGCTGATACCGACACTCTGTGCGGCGATACCGAGACGTGCACCGTTCATAAGAGCCATCACATACTTGATCAGACCAAGTTTGCGGCTACCTACCAATTCAGCGGGAGCATCCTTGTAAACAAGCTCGCATGTTGGGCTACCTTTGATACCCATCTTGTTTTCGATACGACGGACATTCACACCACCGTTGCGCTTGTCATAGATAAACATCGAAAGACCGCGGCCATCCTTTGTACCCTCCTCTGAACGGGCGAGCACCAGATGGATATCACTGTCTCCGTTTGTGATGAATCGTTTCACACCATTCAGCACCCATGAGCCATCCTCCTTCTGAGTGGCCTTAAGCATGACTGACTGAAGGTCGGAACCAGCATCCGGCTCGGTAAGGTCCATAGACATTGTCTCACCTGCACATACACGGGGAATGTATTTCTCCTTCTGTGCGTCGTCGGCAAACTCATAGATAGTCTCCGCGCAGTCCTGAAGACCCCAGAGGTTCTCGAATCCGGCATCAGCACGGCTCACCATATCGGCAGCCATGATGTAGGGAGTGATCGGGAAGTTAAGACCACCCAGACGGCGGGGCATCGACATACCCATCAGACCGGCTTTGCGGCAGGCGTCAAGATTCTTCTTGGTGCCGTCTGCATAAATCACGCGGCTGTTCTCAACGCGCGGACCGTTGTGATCAACGTCCTCAGCATTCTCGGCGATGATGTCACCGCAGAGCTCACCCACGATCTCGAGCACACGGTCATAGCTGTCCATGGCATCCTCGAAATTCTGGGGAGCGTAATCGAATTTATCAGCGTCGGCGAAGTTTCTCTCTTTGAGCTCCACGATCTTCTTCATCATGGGATGATTCAGGTGGAGTTTCAGCGACTCGTTGTCTGTATAGAAATTAGCCATCTTGTTTACTTGGAATTCTTTTTGTAATACTTGATTAATTTGGGAACCACATCCTCCATCTTGCCTGTGATCACATAGTCTGCGATTGTGTTGATCGGAGCCTCGGGATCAGAGTTGATGGAGATGATGATGGAGCTGTCCTGCATACCTGCGATATGCTGGATCTGACCGGAAATACCGCAAGCGATGTAAAGCTTCGGGCGAACTGTAACACCGGTCTGACCTATCTGACGGTCATGGTCAACCCATCCTGCGTCAACAGCCGCGCGGCTTGCACCCACTTCACCACCGAGAACATCGGCAAGTTTGGTAAGCAGGTCGAAATTCTCCTTGCTTCCTACTCCGTAACCACCGGCTACAACTACGGGAGATCCTTTGAGATTCACCTTGGATTTCTCAATGTGGCGGTCGATAACCTCTACCACATAATCCTCCGGTGAGGTGTATTTGTTGACATCAAGGTCAACAACCTCCCCTACATAGTTGGAATCGCGAACCTCCTTCTTCATCACACCCTCACGCACGGTCGCCATCTGCGGACGGCAGTCGGGATTGACGATTGTTGCAACGATGTTACCACCGAAAGCAGGACGGATCTGATATAGAAGATCTTTATATTCTGTGCCGGTCTTGGGATCTTTGTGATCACCGATTTCCAGAGCGGTGCAGTCTGCAGTAAGACCACTGTGAAGAGCTGAAGAAACGCGGGGACCGAGGTCACGGCCAATCGCTGTAGCGCCCATGAAAGCGATACGCGGCTCAATCTCCTTGAAAAGATTGATGAGGATAGAGCTGTGGGGAAGAGATGTGTAAGGATAAAGACGTGAATCCTCCACCTTATATACACGGTCAACACCGTAGGGGAACACCTGCTTCTCAATATCCTTGAGGTTGTCGCCAGCCACCACAGCCTCAAGCTTGATACCGAGTTTGTCGGCAAGTGTGCGGCCCTTGGTGAGAAGTTCAAGGCTGACATCGGCAATCTTGCCATCCTCATATTCGCAATATACGATCAAATTGTTTTTGTCTGTTGCCATTGTTTTAGCCTATAGTGTGGTTAGCGATTAATTCTTTGATAAGGTTCTCGAGTTCCTCCTCATTGTTCTCTACGCGGCGGGCATCCTTAGCTGTGAAAACCACATTCTCGATGCTCTTAACTTTTGTAGGCGAGCCTGCGAGACCACACTGTGAAAGGTCAGCCTCGACAGTCTGGGTGTTCCATTCACCGATCTCAAGATACGGACGCGCTGCGATGAATGCTTTCTTTGCCTCATCGTTGGCAACCTCTGAAGGAACTGCCGCATATTTATATTTCTGAACGTTCTTGGCATTGCGGGGACGGCATTCGTCTGCAGAACCGTTTACTGTTATCACGAGCGGAAGAGGAGCCTTCACAGTCTCAACACCACCTTCCAGACGGCGTTTCACTGTTACTTTTCCATCTTTCACCTCTACGATCTCCTCTGCATATGTAACCTGGGGGAGTTTCAGCTTCTCTGCGATCTGGGGACCTACCTGCGCAGTATCACCGTCGATTGCCTGGCGACCACCGATGATAAGATCATAATCACCGATCTTACGCACAGCGGCATTCAGGGCATAGGAAGTGGCGAGTGTGTCAGCACCGGCGAATGCACGGTCAGAAAGCACGATACCACGGTCGGCACCGCGGTAAAGACCTTCACGCACAATTTCAGCAGCGCGTGCCGGACCCATGGTGAGCATGGTCACTGTGGTGCCGGGATACATCTCTTTCAACTTAAGGGCCTGCTCAAGAGCGTTGAGATCCTCAGGGTTGAAGATCGCGGGAAGCACGGCGCGGTTGATTGTGCCGTCCTCCTTCATCGCATCCTTGCCGACATTGCGGGTGTCGGGCACCTGCTTGGCCAATACAATGATGTTCAAACTCATAATTTGATATATCTTTAGTTTGTTGATTATTCTAAAATACACAATTCCCTGCAAAGTTAATAAAATTTTCTTAAAAATGCTCACTTTCACGAAACTTGTGTATTCCATCACCCGCAAATCCGTGTATGCCCACTTCATATTTACACCTCATAAAAATAGTATCCTTGTTGGCAATATCACATAATTTGATTAATTTTGCTATGCACATGACGCCTCACGGGGCGCATAAATGCATCTCATAATAAACACATATATCCTTCATGAGATATTCCAGACTTATATTAGCCTCAATCATATGTGCCACAGGCGTGAATTACGCAGGTGCGCAGACTGTTGATGAAATGCTTGCCGAGGGGCGGGCATCTTTCCTCAATTATGATTTCGAGAACGCTGCGAAACAGTATGCGGCAGCGCGCAAAAAAGCTAAAAAAAATATCCCGCCTCAGCTTGAGGAACAGGAACGCGAGTTGATGAATGCCGAGAATTTCCTGGAACGTGTGGAGCAGCTTGTCATCCTGGACAGCATCTCTGTGCCCAAAACGGATTTTTTCAAGGCGTATCGCCTTCCATTCTCAGCAGGAAACCTTGGTACGGCAGCAGACATCCCGTTTGAAACTCCGGATGCAGACTATGTCTTCACAAACGAGGGGAATGATTTCAAGATGTGGGCGCAACCGGACTCCACCGGAATATACCGCATAGTGGAGTCAATAAGACTCACTGACGGGACATGGCATGAACCGACAGAGACTCCGGATATACTTAACAACGGAGGTAATGCCATTTACCCATTCATGATGTCGGACGGCGTGACATTATATTTCGCATCCGACAACGAGGAATCTCTCGGTGGATATGACATCTTTGTCGCCACGCGTGACGCCGCTGACGGGGAATACCTCCAGCCGCAGAATATCGGCATGCCGTACAACTCCCCTTACGATGACTATCTGCTTGCAATCGATGAGTTGAACGGTGTCGGCTGGTGGGCTACCGACCGCAACCAGCTCGGGGATAATCTCACTGTATATCTTTTTAAGGTAAATGATCTCCGTAAAAACTACAGCGCGGAAGATACCGACAACATTCCTGATCTCGCTTTCATTCGCGATTACAAATCGACTTGGGGTGAAAATGATTATACCGACTTACTTGAAGAGATACATTCCATCACTCCGGCTCCTGCAAAAAAACAGGTGGATTTCATTTTTCCGATGAAAGGAGGAGTGAATTATACCACACTTGACGATTTCCAGACTTCATCCGGACGCGCGATGATGAAAAAATATATCGCGGCACGCAAGGCATTCCTGCAAAAAGAGGAGAAGTTATCGGAAATGCGTCGTAAATTCGCAATAAACAAAGGCTCTTCACTTCGCCCCCAGATCCGCTCTCTCGAGACTGAAGTGGAAAAAGACCGGGAAGCTCTGAGACGTCTGCGCAGCGAAGTCTACCGCGCCGAGACAGGACATTGATTTTATTGAACACCTAACCTTAAACATTTCCTATCGTGTTTTCCTTCACACTCGCACTCATCATCCTGATTGCAGGATACTTTACTTACGGAGCGTTTGTATCCAAAGTTTTCGGACAGGATCCTTCGCGCCCGACCCCGGTGAAACAGCATGCCGACGGTGTTGATTTTGTAGAGCTACCTACCTGGAAAGTTTTTCTCATCCAGTTTCTCAACATAGCCGGACTCGGGCCGATCTTCGGAGCTATAATGGGCGTGATGTTCGGACCGGCAGCTTTTCTATGGATAGTTTTCGGAACAATTTTCGCAGGGGCTGTCCACGATTATCTTTCAGGAATGTTGTCGTTGCGCAGCAACGGAGCCTCTCTGCCCGAGATTGTGGGCAACCAGCTTGGCAATGGCATAAAAAACACGATGCGCGTGTTCTCCCTGCTTCTGATGATTTTAGTTGGAGCGGTGTTTGTCTATAACCCAGCCGACCTGCTTGCAATGCTGACTCCCGAAAGTTTCGACCGTCTGTTCTGGATTGTGGTCATATTCGCATATTACATGCTCGCCACTCTCCTGCCTATCGACAAACTGATCGGCAAATTATACCCGGTCTTCGGATTTGCGCTGCTTTTCATGGCGGTGGGAATTCTTGTGGCATTACATGCACACTCCTCCGCAATGCCCGAGATATGGGATAATTTTTATAACCACAAGGCGGATCCGGAGGCGAGTCCGATTTTTCCGATGATGTTCGTATCGATAGCATGCGGAGCAATCTCCGGTTTCCATGCCACCCAATCCCCCATGATGGCACGCTGTCTGAAAAACGAGCGTCATGCGCGGCCGGTGTTCTACGGAGCGATGGTGACTGAAGGTATTGTGGCTCTGATATGGGCAGCAGCGGCAATTGCTTTCACCGGAGGTTACGACGGATTACAGAGTTTTCTGGGCAATGGCAGCCCGGCAATCCTCGTTAATGATGTTTCGAAAACATGGCTTGGCACAGCCGGTGGCATCCTCGCTGTTCTTGGCGTAATAGCCGCCCCTATCACATCAGGAGATACAGCCCTTCGCTCTGCCCGGCTCATTGCAGCAGACTTTATGGGCGTGAAGCAACGTAAGATTGTGAAGCGATTACTGATATCACTCCCGATATTCGCGATATGTTTCATCATCATGCTTCTTCCTTACGAGGCACTGTGGCGATACTTCGCATGGTGCAACCAGGTGCTCGCGGTGTTCACACTATGGGCGCTAACCGTCTACCTTGCCAAAGAGAGAAAGTTATATGTCATAACGCTCATTCCCGCTCTGTTTATGACAGCGGTAACCGTGACATATATATTCTTCGCTCCTGAAGGATTCGGAGCATTGACCGATAAACTATGGGGTATCAGCATAGCATATGAATGGGCTTTGGCTATCGGAATAGGCACATCCGCCCTGCTGCTCGCATTGTTTGCCCGCTTCCTCAGGCTTACTTATTCCACAGATACTATTGCATCAAATCAATTATCCTGACATGAATACTTTTGATATTCTAAATCTCATTAAAAATACAGACAGATACAATTTCCATTCACATTCGCAATTCTGTGATGGCCGGGCACCGATTGATGTTATGGCGAATGCCGCTCATGAGGCAGGTTTTGAAATCTGGGGCATATCACCCCATTCTCCGCTCAATCAACCGGAACCCTGCAATATGATAAAGGAGGATATGGACGAATATCTTGCGGAAGCTTCCAAACTAAAAGAGCTATACGATGGCAAGATGGCGGTTCTAACCTCCCTGGAAATCGATTATATGAGTCCCGATTTCGGTCCACACATTGATTATTTCCAGAATTTACCTCTCGACTATCGCCTTGCATCAGTGCATTTCGTCCCTAACCAAGATGGTGTATGGCTTGACTGTGACGGAAAGTTCGAACGTTTTGCCAGATTCCTCAAAGACGGATATAACGGTGATCTCCGTTATGTCGCAGAAAAATATTTCGAACAAGTACTCATGATGCTTGAGCATGGAGGTTTCGAGATATTGGGTCACTTCGATAAGATTGCTGGTAATGCGGCGATTGCCGATCCTGAAATCGAAAATCAGCCATGGTATGAAGCCTATATTGATGACATAATCTCCCATGCGAAATCAGCAGGTGTGATCGTTGAGGTAAATACTAAATCACTTGCTGACAAGAACCGCTTCTTCCCTGCTCTGAAATGGTGGCAGAAACTTCACGATGCTGATGTTCCCATCGTTGTAAACTCCGATGCACATCATCCTGATCTTGTCAATGCCGGTCGCGATGAGGCACTGGAAATCCTCAAATCATGTATTAAGTAATAGTGACGAGTTATTAGGTTTTAATACTCCACATATAGGGAATGAAAAGGGTAATTGTAATATGCGATGGTATGGCTGACGAGCCTGTATCCTCATTAGGTGGCAAGACTCCGCTCGAATATGCGCATACTCCGGCATTGGATAAGCTTGCCCGAATAGGGAGATGCGGTTCTTTGCAGACCGTGCCTGACGGGTTCTATCCCGGCAGCGAAGTCGCGATTCTCACCATTCTCGGATACGAACCCTCCTCACTTCCGGCAGGCAGAGGGCCGCTGGAGGCATCTGGTCTTGGCATACCTATTCCGGAAGGATACACGGCAATGCGCTATCTGACCGATGCGGGAGATTTTAACATTAAGGAATTAAGATCCCGATTCAAGGATTGCACATTCATCCCTATTGCCGCCACAAAAGGGATATGTATTGCTCCATCTAATGATGTCGCAACTTTAGCTAAACTATCGGATATTGCTTTTTGGAGCGGGGATTCCTACCGCACATATCCGCCTCTCACCTCCATTCATCATACAGAGGACGGCACTCCGCTGAAAACTGTTATAATCGGAGCTGTTCCACTTCTGCATGGTATTGCAATTGAGATTGGTGCGGATTGGATCAAACCCGAACATGCCACTGGCACAATCCATACTGATTTCAAAGGGAAAGGGGAAGCGGCAGTCCGTGCGCTTGATGACTACGATCTGGTCATTGTCCATGTAGAAGCTTGCGATTTCGCCTCGCATGCGCGGGACGTGAACGGGAAAATCAACTCAATCGAAAGTATTGACAAACATATCATCTCTCCTCTTTTGGAAATTGTCACTACAACGGAATCAGACTTAGCCATAGCCGTGATGTCAGATCATCCGTCGCTATGCGAGAGTGGATGTCACTCTTCCGGCAACTCCCCCTTCGTATATTTCCGTCAAGGGATCGATGGTGATAATCTAAAGCGTTTTTCCGAGAAAAGTGTCAGGAATGGTTCCCTGGCATCCATTTCAGATATATACAAACTATGAGCGATAAAAATATCATATTGGTGACCGGAGGACAACGGTCAGGCAAAAGCGAGTTTTCGGAATCACTCGCGCTCAAACATTCCGCCACACCGGTATACCTTGCCACCGCGCACGTGATGGATGATGAATTCCGCGAAAGGGTACGCATACATCAGAATCGCCGCGGACCGGACTGGACCACAGTCGAGGAGGAGATCGAACTCGGACGGCACGACATGACAGGAAAGACTGTATTGATAGACTGCGTCACAATGTGGGTGACCAATGTCTTCTTCAAATATAATGAGGATGTGCAGTCCTCCCTTGCAAAACTAAAGGAGGAGTTCACAAAATTCACATCCCATGACGCCACCTACATCTTTGTGTCGAATGAAATCGGTTCCGGAGGTGTGTCGCCAAACGCCATGACACGACGTTTCACTGATATTCAAGGTTGGTTCAACCAGTTTATAGCCTCTCTCGCTGATGAAGTATATCTGACTGTTGCCGGCATTCCGGTAAAAATAAAATAACGAACAAACATTATAAGTCATGAGACATTTCAACATAATCTCCCCATCAAAAGAAATTGAGAAAGACCTTCTTGAGAAAATCGATTTTCTTACAAAACCCAAAGGCTCTTTAGGAAAGCTTGAGACTCTCGCAACGCGTGTCGGTCTCATCCAGCAGACTCTGACTCCGCAGTTGTCCAAGCCTCACAATATCCTCTTCGCTGCCGACCATGGCATAATAGAAGAAGGTGTGACGGTTTCTCCGAAGGAAGTAACTTGGCAACAGCTCTCCCATTTCTCACATGGCGGAGCCGGCATCAATTTCCTCTGCGACCAGCATGGTTTCAAACTTGTTCTTGTCGATGCGGGAGTGGACTATGACATTCCCACAGGAAGAGGTATCATCGATTGCAAGATCCGCAAATCCACACGCAATTTCCTTCATGGACCGGCTATGACCCGCGAGGAGATGGAAACGGCAATCGAGCGAGGTTCAAGAGTTGTTGACAAGGTATTTTGCGATGGTTGCAATGTGGTTAGCTTCGGTGAGATGGGTAGCGGCAACACCTCTTCATCATCAATGTGGATGCACGCGTTCACCGGAATACCGCTCGCTGACTGCATCGGTGCGGGTGCCGGTCTCGACAAACCTGGGGTCAGCCATAAACTCGACGTGCTTACACGCGCCTGGGAGAACTACAACGGTGACGGTTCTCCGGAAAGCTATATTGAATGGTTCGGAGGTTACGAGATGGTCATGGCGGTAGGTGGTATGCTCCGCGCAGCCGAACTCGGCATGATTATCCTTGTAGACGGCTTTATCATGACCGCCTGCATACTTGCTGCCTCGAAGCTGTATCCTGAAGTGCTCGATTATGCTATCTTCGGTCATCAGGGAGATGAATCCGGTCACAAACTCATGCTTCAGGCAATGAACGCTGACCCAATACTGCATCTCGATCTCCGTCTCGGAGAAGGCAGCGGCGCGGTATGTGCCTACCCTATCCTCGACTCCGCTGTGCGCATGATCAACGAAATGGATAATTTCCAGTCAGTCGGCGTCACCAAATATTTCTAAGAAACTGTATGAAAAAATTTTTTGCGGCAGTAGGGTTCTTCACGCGCATTCCGGTATGGAAGATATGTGAGATACCGGCCGACAAATATAAACGTGTGGTTGATCTATGGCCTTTGGCAGGATGGATCACCGGTGGCGTTACGGCATTAGCATTATGGGGAGCTCTGCACGTGTTCCCCCCTGTCACTGCCGTGATGGCTGCATTCGCTGTCAGGCTGATCCTTACCGGTGGACTGCATGAAGATGGCCTTGCCGATTTCATCGATGGCTTCGGAGGGGGAACTGACCGTAACCGCATCTTGGAGATAATGAAGGATTCCCGCATCGGATCATATGGAGTGATTGGACTTATCGTTTATTTCATCCTCATGATAACGTCTGTTGCATCCCTTCCGTCGCATCTTTCCCCATTGGTAGTGCTTGCGGCAGATCCATGGAGCAAATTCTGCGGATCTTTCCTTATAAATACTCTCCCCTATGCCCGCAAACAGGAGGAAGCAAAAAACAAACTCATATATGACCGCATGACTCCCGCAGCATTTCTGATGTGTGTGGCAGCCGGATTCCTGCCGATGTTACTTTTACCGTTCACATATTGGGCATGCATGTGCTTGCCGATGCTGATAGCTGTCGGTATGATTCTTTATCTCAGATATAAGATCGGAGGCTACACTGGCGACTGTTGCGGGGCAACAGCGCTGTTGTGCGAACTCGCTTTCTATCTTACATCCGCAGCAATATTCAAACTTTCATGAAATTTATTTCTGTCCCGTAAAATTTTAATCACGCAGAGACGCGGAGACGCAAAGAATTCATGCCGCTCAATTTGGCGCAGAAGTCGTTACCACTCCTATCGAGACACAGAGTCCGAGGCACTTGCTCCGCGACTTTGCAAAAATCGCCACGCGATTCTCCGTGATCTTTATCATCGGACTTGTCAACTCCAGGCTTTGCGCCTTTGCGGCTCTGCGTGATGTTTTGACCATACAATGGGGATTGTCAAGGCCAAATTTCTTTCTTCATTATGATTGCACATATTTAACAAACATCTATATATGAAAATAACTTTTGTTCGCCACACCTCGGTTGATGTGGAGCCGGGAATATGCTACGGCAGAACCGATGTCGCCCTGAAACCCTCATTCCCGGAAGAAGCCGCGCTCGTGAAATCTTCAATTGAGGAGGCTATAATAAAAAATGGCAAAGCGTTTGATGCCATATACCGTAGCCCTTTGAGCCGTTGCCGCCTGCTTGCTGAGGCATGTGGATACCCGGATGCCTTATCGGATTCTCGCCTGCTTGAAATGGATTTCGGAGAGTGGGAGATGAAACGCTACGATGACATCCGCGACCCGAGGCTACAGCAATGGTATGACGACTGGCTACATATCACACCTACAGGCGGTGAATCATTTCTCGATCAGAACAAACGTGTAAGATCCTTTCTTGAGGAGATGTCGGCTTCCGGCCAGGACAACGTACTCGTTTTCACACATGCAGGAGTGATAATGAACGCCATGTTCGTGACCGGTCGTGCCACTGTCGAAAACTTATTCTCTTTTCAACCTCCTTATGGAGGTCTTGTTGAAATAACCTTGCCTTAAGAGTCCGTCCCATAAAATGAAAAAGACTTCATCTTCAAATAGCATTGCCGCCATACCGGGATGGCTGTCATTGTCACCCGCCGTTGTCTTCCTTCTGATGTATGTCGCTGTGTCGCTTATCATCGGAGACTTCTACATAATGCCCATTACCGTAGCACTTCTGGCGGCATCGGTATGGGCTGTAGCCATCTGCCGCAACAAATCGTTGCAGGATAGAATCGAAATCTTCTCTAAAGCAGCGGGACATTCCAACATACTTTACATGGTATGGATTTTTGTGCTTGCCGGCGGCTTTGCATCGCTGGCTAAAGGCATAGGAGCCATAGACGCCACAGTTGCCTTGACCCTCAATGCTTTCCCTCCGTCATTTCTGTTGCCGGCAATATTTGCAGCGGCTTGTTTCATATCCATATCAATCGGCACTTCCGTCGGCACTGTCGTGGCGTTGGTGCCACTGATAGTGGAATTGGCCGAGCAAGGGGGAGGGAATCTTTCGCTATATGTTGCAACAGCTTTAGGTGGAGCATTCTTCGGTGACAACCTCTCGTTTATATCCGACACTACCATCGCCGCCACACGCACACAGGGATGTTCCATGGCAGATAAATTCAAGGCAAATATAAGAACCGTACTCCCAGCTGCCCTTATCACCCTGATAATGTATATGTTTATAGGGCACGACAGTCAGCTTATGGCTCCGCAACAGAATGAACCATGGTGGCTTGTGACCCCATATATGGTGATTATAGTCTTGTCCCTTACAGGAATGAATGTAACTATCGTGCTTCTATTGGGTATCTTGACTTCACTTGCATTCGGCGCAATCCGAGGAGTTTCATTAATCGAGGCATGCAGGATGATGGGAAACGGCATCGACTCCATGGGACAGCTCATCATAATAACCCTGCTTGCAGCAGGAATGCTGGGAATGATAAAAACCACGGGAGGAATCGACTGGATGCTAACAAAACTCACGTCAAGAGTGAAAGGCTCCAGAGGAGCTCAGGCATGCATCACATTGCTTGTCGGAGTAGTAAATCTATGCACCGCAAACAATACCGTTGCAATCATCACAGTCGGATCGCTAAGTCAAAACATAGCACAGAAATACGGGATATCACCACAGAAAACCGCCTCCCTTCTCGACACAGGCAGCTGCATAGTTCAATGCCTCATCCCCTACGGTGCGCAGACACTCCTCGCCACAGGTTTGGCCGGCATATCCCCCGCTGCCCCCTGGCCCTATCTGTATTACCCCTGGACCCTCGCACTGATGACCATCATCTCCATACTGATCAAACGCAAAACCGCATAATAAGGAGGGTCAGGAGGAGCATCAGCAGTTCGGAGCGGAAACAGATGCGGAGGGAGATGTGGAGGTCGGAGGACGTAAGAGTTTTCGGAGTTTCACCGATGTAAGGTTTGTAGACAGACTGACCGAAGTAGTCGTGGGTGCCACCGAAGCGACAGCCGAGAATGCCGGCGAGAGCCGCCTCCGGATATCCCGAATTAGGACTGGCATGACATCGCCCGTATCGTCTCACAAATTTAAGCAACCGCAGTTTTCCACTCGATAGAATCATCAGAAATGATGTCAGCCGCGCAGGAAGATAGTTCGCCACATCATCCATACGGGCTGCAAAGCATCCGAAATCTTTATATCGCTCGTTCTTGTAACCTATCATCGAATCGAGCGTATTGACCATCTTATACGCCATCATCCCCGGTAAACCTAAAACCAGATACCAAAAAAGAGGCGCAATCACCCCATCACTGAGATTCTCGGCAAGAGTCTCCAACGCTGCAGTCTTTATCTCCTGTTCGTCAAGCGAACCTGTGTCACGACCGACAATACGCGCTATCTGTCTACGTGCTGCCTCTATCCCTCTTCCACATGCGTCAAATACCATCCTAACTTCCCGCGACAACGTTGTTCCCGCGAGACAATAGAACACACCAATGGCTGTCACTACAATCTTCAATACCGAATATGGAGACAACAACAAAAGTATAAGCCAGACTATGATGAAAACCGACAGCACAAGCAAAAATGACATTATCCCTCCCTTCATCTTGCGTCCGATACCCTGATTCAACTGATGTTCAAAAAAGGATATGATTTTTCCATATAACACTACCGGATGCGGCAACCATGCAGGATCTCCCATGATTCGGTCAAGCAGCCATCCTGCCAGCAAAGGAATCGCCACAATCATATACCCTTGCCAATTGATCATATTCTCATCCATTTCCCAATAGCTTTAATGAGTAAGTCATTCTGTTCTGCAGTCTGCGCTGCAACTCTGAAATACGATTCATCCAAGCCTTCAAAATTGGATGCATCGCGTATAAGAATCTCATGATTCTCCACAAGATATTTTTTAAGATCTGACGCTTTTCTTCCGGACAATCTGCACAATATGAAATTGCAATCGGTCGGTTCGCAGTTGATACCTGATTTCCTGAATTCCTCAGCTATACGCAATGCCTCAGCATGAAGAGTTTCCGCATCAATATGATAATCCGCTTCATGACCCAGCAGATATTTACCTGCCTCTATGGCAAGCGAATTCACAGCCCACGGCATACCGGCAGACCTGATTTCAGCCGCAATCTCCCGAGGAGCTACCAGATAACCTATCCGCAATCCCGGAATGGCAAATCTCTTGGTCAACGAACTGAGTAAAATCACATTACCGGATTCCACAGCCTCCGCAGGCGTAATTACAGGAAGCTGAGTATAGTCTGCGTATGCCTGATCCACGATTAGCCAAGTGGAGTCTCTATTATTACTCAAATGCAATATTTCACACTTATCAAGAACCTCTCCCGTGGGATTGTTCGGATTGCATAACCATACGCTGTCTGCAACCGGAACATTATCTATATCATTAAAAAAGGCAATCTCATGACCATATGCCACGCATGCATCCTGATATTCCCTGAATGTAGGTATCCGGATAGCTGCGCGTTTGCCAGATTTGATATGCGCGATACGATACATCGCATCTGTCGCACCATTAGTAACCACCACATTCTCCGGTTCCACATCAATTTTCTTCGCTATCATTTTCTCCAATGAGAACGGTGCAGGCTCCGGATAGCTTCCTATCGAAGACATTACAGTGGATAGATATCCGGTGAGTTTCCGATGATCCATATCGGAAACAATATTTGTGCTGAAATTATATTTTACCTTACCACCGTAGCGATACAGGTCATCTCCATGTCCTTCTATCATTCCCGCATGATTTTATATAACAAATCTATATCAAGACAGTCACGCAATCTTTGTGCCAACGCGTCATATTGCCTCTCTTTATATTCTCTGTAAGGCTCCACATTACCCGACTCGGGCAATCCCTTCCTCAACGCATGAGGTTTAAGCAACATATCTATCACACCGGTATTATCTAAAATACCATGAATATAGCTGCCGCATACCATTTCACTTACACGACAACCATCTACTGAGCCATCCTCCTTGATCACCATCGGAGAAGCGCCATTCTCAAGAGTTGAGATTCCCATATGTATCTCATATCCGGAGTTCAGATCTGTGCATCCGTCCATTGTAAATCTCACACGTCTGACAGTCTTGCTTCCTTTCAGCACCGTGTTAACAGGCAAAAGACCCAAGCCAGCCATCGAATCCGGCTCACCTTCCACTCCATCCGGATCGTCGACACTCTCCCCCATCATCTGATATCCTCCGCAAATTCCCATCACAGTGCGACCCAGCGCGGAAGCCTTTATTATTGCATCCGCACAGCCGTTTGTCTGAATAGCCTTAAGGTCTGAGAGTGTGTTCTTGCTTCCGGGGAGGATTATGACATCTGCATTCAGCAGTTCCGCAGGTTCAGACGTAAAATAAAGATGCACCCTCGGATCCCTCGATATTGTATCAAAGTCCGTAAAATTAGATATATGTGGAGTTGCTACAACTGCAACATTTATCAAGTTCTCCTCCGTATGAGCGTTGGATTTTTTTGCGAGCGACACAGAATCCTCCTCTTCGATATGGATATCATCCAGATAAGGCACAACCCCTATCACCGGGACACCGCATATCTTCTCCATCATCTTCCGTCCCTGTTCGAAAAGCTTCTCATCTCCACGGAATTTATTTACAATGATCCCCTTTATCCTTTTACGATCCTCCTCTTTCTGCAACATTATAGAACCATAAGCCGAAGCAAAAACCCCGCCCTTGTCAATGTCTGCCACAAGAATCACCGCGGCATCCGCATATGCGGCCATCGACATATTGACAATGTCGGAATCCCGAAGATTTAACTCAGCGATACTGCCTGCCCCCTCCATCACTATAGGATTATATCTTGCGCTAAGACGATCGAAAGCGGCATGCACCTCCCTGCGGAGCGGTTCCTTATTCTCCTTTCTGAAATAGTCGTATGCATCCTTGTTTCCGACCGGAAGACCATTCAGAACAACCTGCGAGGTCATCTTTCCGGAGGGCTTAAGAAGCACCGGATTCATCTCCGCCATACACTCCACTCCGGCAGCCTCCGCCTGCACTGCCTGTGCACGCCCAATCTCAAGACCATCTGGCGTGACATAGGAATTCAATGCCATGTTCTGAGCCTTGAAAGGTGCCGGAGTATAACCGTCTTGCAAAAATATACGGCACAATCCGGCGGCAAGCACACTCTTGCCGACATCACTGCCTGTTCCGCCAAGCATTATGGGTTTCAATCTCTCCATATTTAGAGTCCGTCTCATATTCTTTACTTTGACCTTACGCCTTTTCCTGAACCAAATCGCTCCCAATCTACATCCGTTCCACCCGACAATGATGTCTCCCTCCTCGCCATCGCAAAAAGGAGATCTGAAAGCCTATTGACATACGACATCACCATCTGCTCTACCGGATCCTGCTCATCAAGCCTCCAAAGCTCCCTTTCCGCCCTACGGCAAACAGAACGAGCCTGATGCAGAAACGCACCTGCCGGATTACCTCCGGGCAATATGAAATCCTGCGTAACATATCCGGCAGATGTGATATCATCCAATACCACCTCCATCTTAGTCACGGCATTCTCCGGTAAGATACGTGGATTGTCAGCGCGGTTTTCAGAGCGCGTTGCAACGCGACTCATGATTATCATGAGATTTGTCTGTATCTCCGCAACTACCTCCTGAGTCATCTTATCACAGGAAATCGCCCTAACAATGCCAAGTATGCTGTTAAGTTCGTCAATGGTACCGTTAGCCTCGATACGTTGGTCAGTTTTAGAAACCCTCTCACCACCTCGTATACCGGTGGTTCCCCGGTCTCCGGTTTTTGTATATATCTTCATTCCCAAAGTTTTGAAAAGTCACTCTCCGCCCAATAGAGATGGGTGTATCCAGCGATTGTGTTTTTATATCTGTATACAGGAGTGGCTACCGCCTCTCCTCTCACATCTGTCTGCGAAGCGACAGATCTCAACGGTTCATTCTCCCTCACAGATGAATAATGAAATTCATGACCGCGCATCTCGCATCCCTGAAAACGGACGGTTCTGTATCCGAGTTTCAACCGTGCACCCGCCATCGTTCCGCTCAAGGGCAATATCCCACACATCTCAATTCCATCGATATCATCACCAAGATACAGCATTCCGCCACACTCGGCAATCGTGTATCCCCCATTCTCTATAAATTCTCTGATAGATTTCCTCATCCCCTTGTTAGCAGACAACCTCTCCCTGTATAATTCAGGATACCCTCCCGGGAGATATAGCAGATCCGCTTCGGGCATCTCCTCATCACGCAACGGAGAGAAACGGACTATCTCACCGTATCCCATACCAAGCACGTCATTAGATTCCAGTGCATGCAGATTCGCAGGATAAATAAAGTTGAATGCTTCATCGTGGGCAACAGCTATCCGGCATTTCTTTTTATCGGAAGAGCAAAAAGGCAAAGGTTTTACACTACGGGATATGTGCTCCGATGATTTAATTCCAGTCACTTCCAATATCCTGGCGACATCTACATTCTCAGATACAGCCTCAGCGGCATTTGCAACAAATCTATCAATTACATCATCTTCATCAAGAGTCAGTCCCAGATGTCGGGACGGAACTATCAATGATGAATCACGTTTAACATACCCTAAAAACTCCACACCCGAATCACGGGCAGCATAGCGCAGAAGCCTCAGATGGTTATCTGAAGCAACATTATTGAAGATCACACCAGCGATATTGACAGAAGGATTGAAATTCCTAAAACCCGACAATACCGCTGCCAATGAATATGCTGATGACGCTGCATTGATAAGCAGTATCACTGGTAATCCCAAAATCTCCGCGATATGCGCCGCGCTACCTTTTCTGCAATCGTAACCATCAAACAGCCCCATCACACCTTCCACAACACAGACATCACATCCACGTGAATAATCAGCAAACAACCCCTTCACGTGATCCTCCCCGCCCATAAAGACATCAAGATTTATCGAATCACGACCGGAAGCGACCTTATGGAAATGTGTGTCAATATAATCGGGTCCGACCTTGAATGGAGCCGCTTTGAGTCCCATTGACCGAAAAGAGCGCAGCAAACCGTTGGTGACGGTTGTTTTCCCGCTACCGGACGATACTGCGCCTATGACAAATCCCGCTTTACCTGTAAAACACTTCATCACTAATAGCTAATACCTCACCACTTTAAATAATCCCTCCTCACGGTCAAAACGTATGCCCGGACGAACGAAATACCGTTCAAGATCCCCGGAATCCGTAAGTTCCCGATGAGTTCCGGTGCGCACACCCAATTTCTTATCCATCAGCCATATCTTATCTGAGAGCTGAAGCGCCATATCAAGATCGTGCGTCGACATGAAGATTGTCTTACCCATCTTATGCGCGAGAGAATATAGAAGAAGCATTATCTCAACCTTACTCGGATAATCAAGGAATGCCGTGGGTTCATCGAGAAAAATAACAGGAGTCTCCTGCGCGAATGCCTTTGCAATCATGGTTTTCTGTCGTTCACCATCACTGAGGCTCTGCACCATCCTGTGCCTTAATGAATCAATACCCATCAACGATATCGCACGCTCCACCGCTTCTGTATCCTCCGGTGAGAATCGCCCCCAGAATCCTGTGTATGGAGCGCGCCCCAATCCAACGAGAGTCTCAACGTCCATATTCTCCAGAAGTGGTTTCTCAGTCAGCACAACGCTTATTGTTCGGGCAAGGTCACGTCCGGAATAATCGCTAAGCTTTTTCCCCTCAACCTTGACATACCCTGCAAGAGGCTTCTGAAAACCGGCAAGCGTACGCAGCAAAGTTGATTTACCCGCTCCATTTGGTCCAAGCAGGCATGTCAGCTCACCTGATTCAAGGGTGGCATCGAGAGGTCCGGTAATGGATATGTCACCTTTCGAATTGCGGTAACCGGTGGTCAGCCCGCAAACTTTTATCGTCTCGGCACTCATCGTTTCTTAAACCTCTCTTTAAAGATTACATACATTATTACCGGCACACCTATCAAGGGCGTGACTCCATTCAGAGGGAGCACAATATTTTCCGGCAATATACACAAAAAGTTGCAGACAAGCCCTACGACTCCTCCGGCAAGAATACAACCGGGGATAATCACGCGATGATCTGATGTACGGAAAATCATTCTCACCACATGCGGCACCGCCAATCCGATAAACGAGATCGGTCCGCAGAATGCAGTCACCACAGATGTAAGTATTCCAGTTGTCACCAGCAACATATTACGCACCCATTGCATCCTTATTCCCAGATTGAGAGCATAATTTTCACCGAGCAATATAATGTTCAGTGGCTTTACCATCAATATCGACATTACCAACCCTATCCCTATGGCTATTGAGAAAAGAGGGATCTGACCAAGTGCCACACCGTTGAAATTTCCCATTCCCCACATTGCATATCCATGCACCCCTTCGGCTGTGGATAAATAATTCAACAGGGTTATGACTGAGGATGTGAGGTATCCTACCATGATTCCTGAAATCAGTAGCATAAGGTCATTTTTCAGCCACATTGAGAACAGCAGCAACAAACCCATGATGGCGATGCTGCCGGCAAACGAGCCTATCAATATCGCCATATAACCGCCAAATGAGTATCCCGCCGCGGACACAGAGCCGCCAAACAGCAGGATTACCAACGCGACACCGAGGCTGGAGCCGGAAGTGATACCGAGAATTGAAGGACCCGCAAGAGGATTCCGGAATGCAGTCTGAAGCATCAGACCCGACACTGTCAATGCCGCCCCTGCCAGCACAGCAGTTATCGCCTGAGGCAAACGGCTCCCGACAACTATAAAACGCAACGGGCCGTCAACATCCGCGTTGCTGAAAAGGATGTCAACCACCTGTGCGGGGGGTATTGCCACCGAGCCAACGAACAGGTTCAGAAAAAACAACACCACAAGCGATATTGACAGAATTATGAATCTCATATTATTTTGCATAATGCGGACGCACCATCAGTGCGTCCCTAATAAGTTATTGAAGTTGTTCAAACTAATTATTTATTACTGTTGTCGGTAAAATTTTAATCACGCAGAGGCACGGAGGCGCAAAGATTTCATGCCACTCTTTTCGGCGCAGATGTCGTTACCACTCTTGCCGAGACACAGAGGCGGTCTCACCAGCACTGCGCCTTTGCAAAAATCGCCACGCGATTCTCAGCGCTCTTTATCATCTTATCATCTAACTTGCCAACTCCTGGCTTTGCGCCTCTGCGCCTCTGCGTGATGTTTGGCACAACTTCTACATCTGATACGAAAACGGACTCGGATTTATTGCATTCTGTGGTAATAATGACGCACAACTGTATCTGTTAGCAGTCCGGGATGCATGGCAGAGATCATTTCTCCAAGAATACGGTCAGGATGAAACGGTGTCTCCTCATAAAAATCCACATAACGGGTATTGCAACCATACACATTACCATCCTTGAATGCCTTGAACTGAGAATTGACCGGAGCATCGGAGGCAAGCTCTTTCATGGATTTTTCCTTCTCCTGATTGTACCTCACAAACCATATGTCGGCATCATGAGCCTCAGCCAGCACTTTCTCCGGAGCCAAAGGTACACTCCCGCTCTGACGATACGACGCAAACGGATTAACACCTCCCGCATCCTCAATCAGCCTACCCATTGTGGAAACGCCACCGGGCACGTTCCACACCTGTCCGTAACGTTGGTCTATTATAACCTTCGGTTTATCGGGAGCATCAGCCGCGGCAGCCTTCATGCGCAGATAATTCGATTCCGTATCTGCAAACATGCTGTCAGCTTTCTCGCTTTTTCCAAACAGCATTCCATAGAATCTCACCCACTCAGCGCGTCCCAACGCCGAAGTCTCCATATAGTCGGCACACTCGATGATCGGTATTCCCAACTCCCCTACCTTGGCATATTTATCATTATTCTCAAAGGGTGAGAGCATTATCACCTGCGGATTGAGTTTGATGATCTTCTCCAAGTCAGGACTCATGCTGACTCCGCAGTCAACGATGTCTCCGGAAGCAAGACGCCGCTTCAGCTCTTTATCATTAACATACTTGGAGTTACAGATACCACCGATTGCATCCGCGCTACCCAATTCTGAAATAAGGCTGTTATGCACGGTAGAATAAACCAAAGCGTTTGTGACAGGAACTCTGACCACCGTTCCGGCAGGCAGATTTGCGGGCATCGCGCTGTCGCGGCGAACAAGGATATATTTCTGAAGAGTCTTTGTCGTGTCCCAAGGATTACGGACTGTGGCAGCCACATATCCGGGAAACTCCTCAAGCGTGAGATTCTCCGCATATTTCAGTTCCATTTCACTCCCTTCTGTTTTATCAGAAGAAGAAGCGTGGCTTCCCTTGCATCCCGCAAGGAAAGCCACGACCAAAATGAGGGTCATCAGAGACCACAGTCTCTTTATACCTACCAATCTATAAGTCATAATCATTTAGCTTTGTGAACAAATGTCACGTAGCGGGCGCCTACACCGCATTCAACACGCTTTTGGAATGTACCGTTACCATCATATATATTAGCATATGTCGGCTGACGATATTGCGCGGTTCCATTTGCATCAACTATGTATGATAGCATTACTATGTTTCCACTTGCCGGATCTACAAATACACCATTCGGATATGAAATCTTAGCATCCTCCGAAGAAGACTGATTGGCTATCTGACCAATCTCCTGAAGTGTGTCGACATTATATTTCTTATATGTAATCTCACTTGCGGGTTTGCCACTCTGAGCATAGATAACATACAAAGTCTTGCCGTTAATTGCCATATTTGTACCATAACAGAATTTTTGCACATCCTTCACATCGGTACCATTCAGCTTAACCACATATGAACGTATCAGTGTGTTATCATCTTTATCATAATTACCTTTACAATTCACAAAAACATCGGTTCCGTTTGAAACAACATCGGTTGGATTATAAATCACATCTAAATCACTGATTTTTGTTTCTGTGAATGTAGCCAAATCTACGATAGAAACGCAACAATTGCCATATTTCACGCCATTTGTAGCATTTCCGCTTGAATTCTGGCCATCGGAACATGCAACAACAAGCTTGTTTCCCCATACAGCGAGCTGATCCGGATTCGGACCCACCTTAACACTACGTGTAATCTTCATCGCAGAAGGGTCAATCTCGCTTACATAACCGGTATACATTGTGCAATACAATTTACCATCTTTCTGAGCGAATGCACGGGGAAGTGTCGCATCTCCGTCCGGCTTTATTGAGCTTATAATCTTCAAAGTTTCCGGTTCAACCACCCATATTAGATTTGAACCATACATGGCGATAAACATCTTATCTCCACAAATTATGGCCTGCTGACCATTATCACCAAATCCAATGCCATTGGCTGCCTCAAAGGCATTTAGAGTAGAGACTCCTGTCTCGAAATTATAGGCGGTCATTTCAGCCGGAATCTTTCCACTTTTATTACCACCATCAATAGTGTAGAAACCGCTTAAGGTCTCGGTTGCTTCTGAACCGTTTCCATTCTCATCATCGCAAGCAGTAAATCCGGCTGCGAGACATACGGACAGAAGGAAATAAGCTATTTTTTTCATTACTTTCGTTTTTTTGAATTTCTATATTTTGTATTACAACGTTGTCAATTAATTTTATACGTCACTGTGAATTTCCAAGCACGACCGGGCATCGGGTAGTCAGCGACTATCTCATACTGCGTGTCGAAAATATTGGTCAGGTCAAAGCGCAGATCGATTGCATTACGCTTGAATTTGAATGAACGCATAAGTGTAGCTCCGCAATCTACGTACCCTTTTATACGGGTGATCGGAAGATTGGTGCTGGTTCCGTAACGGTCGCTGACTCCGGTGCCGTGAAGCACAACATCAACCCAAGGATTCTCCCAACTTAGCGACAATGCTCCGGAATGTATCGGAGTGTAGGCGAGCTGTTTGTTATAATCGGGATTAAGTTTTGATGTGCGCGGCTGAACACGCTGCCAACTGTAGTTGCCGGCAAATACGAGATTCTGACGGCGGCCAAGACGGAATGTGGCGTTTGCCGTTACGTCTGCACCATAGGCGCGGACTTTGTCGATATTATTCATCTGCCAGATAAACATGTTTGTCGGCACCGCTTCAATCTTGTCTTTGACATGATTGTAATATACATCGCCTGTCAGCACCAGAGAATTCATCCAACCGGTAGTATTATATTGCCATGTCAACCCGACATTCAACTGATTTGTATCTTCCGGCCGCAACGACGTGCTTCCCATGCGGAAGTAATAGCTCTCGTTGAATGTTGGCATCCTGAAGATATTCTTGTAGGAAGCCCGGATGAAAAACATTCGGCTTTGCCATGGTTGCACACTCACGCTAACCGATGGCGAGAGTTTGGTGCGATCCTGCGCCGCCTCTCCCTCTTTTGCTCCGTTCTCATAGACAGAGAGTAAGAGACGCGCAGTCGCCACAAGCCATGAGTTTTTGAATTTTCCCGTAAGCGATTGCAGCACGGAATGACGCCATGGCCCCACAACCTCCATCTGGTTAGTGGTCATACCGTTGTAGATGTAATCTGCCGAGTAGTTGAAAGAGAGCCTATCTGTTGGCAGATACATAGCCGAGCCGGAGAGATACACCTCCCTCTGCCAGTAATCCTCATCAAGCACACCTCCCGGGTATTTACCGTTCTCATCATGATAGAGGGAGGCATCCCAGTTGAATTTTGCAAGTCCTTGAAATGAAAATTTCGATAGCGACAGATTCTTATAAGTCAGCTGGCCGAAGAAATTGCGGTCGCGCAATTCTTCGCGACATATAGGATTGTATAAGATAACTGCTCCGGGGAGTTCCCGGTTGTTGTCGTAATAATAAATTTTGGCATCCAATGTGGAGGATGACGTTGGCCTCCAGCGTGTGTTTATCTCTCCATGCCAGGAATTCATCATGCTGTTGTTGCGTCTTTCGCGAGTAACGAGCTTTCCGTTAGTGAGCGTGAATGGATAATTATTACGGGCATGAGTGTACTCCCCTATCACTGAGAAGGAGAATTTCGGATTTAAAGTTTTACCGACCTTGAAATAGGGATTGTATGTGCCGAATGAGGCGAAACGCATCTGCCCGGTTACATGCCACAGAGAATCATTCGCTGTTGGCACAGACTCTGTGGTTATGATTATGGAAGCTGCCGATGCAGAAGCTTTAGCCGGGACAAAAATATCGTTATTGTCACCGATTATAAGCGACAGGCTTCCCACATTGTCGAGAGAATACCTTGCCAAATCGATTTTGCCGCTCTGACAGTCGCTCAATACGATCCCATCATAGATCACTCCGGTGTGCGTTGTGCCGAATCCGCGTACCGACACGGTCTTCATACCTCCAGCGCCGCCGTAATCACGGATATTAACCCCCGGCAGACGATGAAGCGCATCCGAGATGTCGGTCACGCCCATAGTCTTCATCCTCTCGTTGGTGAGATTGAAAAGAGGCGCTGTACTGGTCACTTCCTTGCGCACACGTTCGGAGACCACCTCGAATTCCTGAAGATTCCGGGCGGTAGTGTCGTTTGCGGCATTGACCGAAAACATAGATATGACTGCTGTTAAAGCTGTAGATGTTATTCTGCCTGATCTCATATGTTCTCTTTTCCTCGAAAGAGTGTTCAACATACCGGAAAGAGCACCTTTGGAACTACTTCCCCGAAAACGGCAGGTCTTCGGACTTGTCTCGACATCCGGCATGCCTTCCCGACCATTGTCAGTGGCTTAAAGAGATGTTTGCCGAAGTCTTACAGAGACTTACCGCAGCGGGACTGTCCGGGATTCACACCCGGTTCCCTTTTAATGGCCAACGGCCAACCGCTTTCATCGGCAAAGTTACAAATTCTATTTCTATTTTGCAAATCCATCTTCCACCTCATCCAACACCTCAACCAACAAACCCAAGTTTCTATTACCTGTTTTAAACACTCAAACAATACACCTCCAACCACAAGGCTGAAACTCCCCTCCTCCGCTCCTCTGCGTTAAAAATTTAATCACGCAGAGACGCTGA
>OFFM01000565.1_pt1 | contig 28449 bp, 21 predicted proteins | sample 1521401 | NCBI WGS metagenome assembly OFFM01 (sample SAMEA3504118, study PRJEB24116) | mouse gut metagenome | biome: mouse gut; feature: mouse-associated habitat; material: faeces | place: Denmark | collected 2011
AGAATATAACTTCCGTACTTAATATGGGTAAGATCAGAGGAAGCTATGGAGAGACCGGTAACAATGCGGGATTGGGTGATTTCCTTTATGCCTCCAGCATAATCCAGGGAGTGTCTTATCTTGGTTATCCATTGACCGGACAAGTTTCGACATCTTTGAAGAATGCCGGACTTATCAATTCCTCGCTTTCGTGGGAACGTGTGGTGCAGAAAAATATAGGAATTGATCTCGGCTTGTTTAATAATCGTCTGACAGCTTCTTTTGATTATTTCTGGAAGGATAACAAGGGAATGTTGACCACAGTCACATATCCGTCAATGCTTGGAGCCACTGCCCCTAAAAGCAATAGCGGTCACCTTGCCGTCAACGGCTGGGAATTGACAGTAGGTTGGCGTTCAAGAGTTGCAGATTTCAATTATTTCGTAAATTTCAATATTGGAGATACCCGTACGATGCTTAAATCCATGGAAGGTGCCGATACATATGGAGCAGGAAAGAATCATCATGTGGTCGGTTATCCTATAAATTCCTTCTTCCTTTATCGTACGGCCGGATTTTTCAAGGATCAGGCGGAGGTTGACCGTTATTACGCGTTATATGGCGACGGAGCTGCAGATATGATGGCTGTCCGTCAGGGCACAAATACAGAATTGCGTCCCGGAGACACCAAACGCCTTGATCTCAATGGAGACGGAAAGATAGACTGGAGTGACGGAGACCTTCAATATGTCGGTGATGGCAACCCCCATTACACTTTCGGTATCAATCTTGGTGGAGAATGGAAAGGTATTGATCTTTCTGCAATGTTCCAGGGTGTGGGATCGCAATATATCATGCGCTCAGGATGGATGGCTTATCCATTTGCAACCATATATTCAAACCAGAATCCCAACTTCCTCGGGAAAACCTGGACAGAATCGAATCAAGGCGCCGAGTATCCACGTCTGACATCGCAGCCTGCACGAGCCGGATGGAACTATGGCAACAACGATTTCATGCTACAGAACAGTAGATACGTGCGTCTTAAGAATCTTGTGGTGGGATATACGTTGCCTCAGAATTTCACGAGGCGCTTTAAAGTCGAGCGTCTACGTGTATATTTTTCGGGAAATGATCTCTGGGAGGTTTCCAGCATAAAGGACGGATATGATCCTGAGATGGGGGAGATGTCGCAAAATTCCGGATATCCGTTTGCCCGTACATACTCATTTGGTGTAAATCTTACATTTTAAGTAACAATATGAAACTATTATATAAAAAAGCATGGATAATGTCATTGTCCATGATGATGGTGTCAACTTCATGCGACTCATTATTCCTTGATCATGATCCGCAAGATCAGCGTACGGATGCTGCATATTTTGTCAAGCCCGAGCATTTCAAGGAATTCGCCACATCATTCTATGGTCAACTCAATGGTTGGCATAGTCCGATAGATGGCTATGCATCGCAGATGGATGTGGCTTCGGATCTCTCCGCATATTATGGTATTGATAATGATCTCGGTCATGGCACTGTAAATATTCCGGTGAATGATTCGCGTTGGGACCGTTGTTATGCAAATATCAGAAATGTAAATCTTTTGTTTGATAACATCGGACGTTATCCGGGCAATCGTGCCGATATTGACCGTTGGATCGGAGAAGCCCATTTTTTCAGGGCATATAATTATTTCTATCTGCTGCGTTATTTCGGCGGTGTGCCTATTTTGACATCTGCTCCAGATGTGACTTCGGCTGAATTATACAAGTCTCGCAATGACCGTTATGAGGTTGTGGCTCTTATACTTTCAGACCTGCAACAGGCTATAGACAATCTGCCTACAGAAGGTCTTATTGATGCTGCAGACAAGGGTCGTATCAGCACTCAGGCTGCCAAGGCATTTAAAGCAAGAGTGCTCCTGTACGAGGCTACATGGGAAAAATATGTAGGCACTTCTACAGATTTTAAAGGTTCATCCGTTCCTGATGCTGCTAATGTTGATAAGTATTTACGCGAAGCAGTGGAATTATGTGAAGATGTTATAAATTCTAATATCTATAGTATTTGGAATCAGAATTCTTTGGCAAGCATGAATAATATGAGCTACCGGTATTTGTTCTGTATCGAAGGCACCGGATCAAATCCCGGTGATTTTGGTAAGGATACTAATAAAGAATTTATAATTAAATCGGTATGGGATAGTGAGATCAAACCCGGAGGTGCCAATTTAAACCAGACAATCAGTAAATTCACCCATTCCAGAAAGCTTATGGATATGTATCTATGCACAGATGGTCTTCCTATTTCTGTATCACCTCTGTTCCAGGGTTACTCAAAATCTGCTGATGAGTTTGTCAATCGCGATTATCGTATGAAATCGGTAGTTGACTATGATGTGCAGGTTAAGGGGAAGACACTAAATTCCGGCACATCCGGATATGGTAATGCCAAATTCATAAGCTCTAAAGAATCAAGAAAAGAATCTGCGGATTATCCGGTTCTACGTCTTGCAGAGGTGTTCCTTAACTATTGCGAGGCACAGTGGGAATTGACCGGAGATGTCAGCGATGCGTGGCTTGACAAAACCATAAATCTCCTGCGCCGTCGTGGTGGTGTTGCCTCCTTGAATTCTGCTCTTGTTGAGAAAATCAAGACGCTGACTGGTAGCGAAAAATCGCATAGCGAGGTTCTCGGAGAAGAGATCCGTCGAGAACGTGCTGTGGAGCTATATGAGGAGGGTTTCAGATGGGATGACCTTAAGCGATGGGGCATAGCGGAGCGGGAAATAAATACCGACAGACTTGGCACAGTTGTCGGTGGCGTAGGATATCCTACCGATTTCTGCGATGCGTCCGGAAAATCAACTGGTCTATATAATCCGTTGAGTTTCGTATGGGGAACAGCAGATGTGTCTACACCTTGGGGTGAGATACCGGCTGTCAGGGTAGAGTCAAAAGATAATATCTCATTTACAAGAACCCATTATCTTTTCCCCATACCTCAGCAACAGAGAGTTCTAAATCCAAATTTAGTACAAAATCCCGGTTATTGATAAAGATATGAAAATCATTAGACAAATATTACTCGTGTCTGGTATTGTGTCAATCCTCGGATTGATGGCAGGATGCGAGGGAGATCCCAAGACACAGTTATATGTGTATCCTGAGCCTGTGGTGGAGTCAATTTATCCAACAACAGGATATACCGGAAGCCAGTTGGCCATTCTTGGAGAAAATTTCGGAGATCGGGTAGAGCCTGTGAAAGTATTTTTCGGTGATATCGAAGCTAAGGTTCTTGCTTGTAAGAATGACATGATAATAGTAGTTGTGCCGGAGGATGCCCGTACATGTGACATCTCCCTTAAGATATGGAACTATGAATATGCAGCGGCCGGACACTTCATTGTGGCGGACAAACCTGTAATCACAGGGCTCTCCACTGATAATCCTTCATATGCTTTGTTCGGGCGGAAGGGAGATGTGCTGACAATCACCGGAACTTCGTTTGGAGAAGAGCTGGATGATGTGAAGGTTGCGGTGGGAGATATGGAAGCTGAGGTGTCAGCTGTGTCGGATACCGAAATAAAAGCTGTAGTCCCTGGAGGTTACGGATATGGTGAAGTGGCTGTTACTGTAAGAGGATATCAGACAATCGGTGGCAGGATTCTGGATCCGGATTATGTTGGAGATATCACTTCATATGCTCTTGTGAATTATTGCCAGCCATTTAAAGCCACTGACGATGCCCCGTTGAGCAATTGGTGCATTCCTGTCGGTTGGAGTTTCAACGATAAATTCTATAGTGATGATAATGGAGAGAAAGTGCTTATGCGCCCTTTGCTGATAGAACCGAACGGTAACTTCAAGACCGGATGCCTTGGATTCCTCTCCAACCAATGGAGCGACGCATTGCATAAGATCGGGTATGAGAATGCAAAGCTTTATCAGACATGTTATCTTCCCGCTGGAGAATATGAGGTAACTGTAGATGTGGCGGAAAGTGCTCTTATTGCGGGCACTCTTGAAGCCATAGCGGCAGTTAGTAAAGGAAAGGCGACTCTTCCTGATCTTCAGGGTGAATATGGAAAGAATGGCTGGACAGTCGCAGATGAGAGCAATCTGTTTGCAGGAGGAGATGGGTCAAGATCTTATGTAGACCTCACTTCCGATAAGACTATTACGTATAGTGCGGATAGAGGATCTGTCCCTGTGTCATTCAAGGCTGATATTCCGGTTGACTGTGATGTTACCGTAGGATTCACCGGCGTGGTAAAGATGGCTAACGGACGTCAGGGTGGTTCGGTGTTGATAACGGGAATTAAAGTTGTACGTATAAAATGATCCATTACTATGAATAAATACTTGAAATTTATGGCGGCAGTGGCATTTGTCGCAGTGATGACAGTGTCTTTCGCTGCATGTGATGATGATAATGAAGAGACGATTCTTCTGTCTGTTCATGATCAGCCGCTCGTAATAGAATCCCTGTCGCCGGCTTATGGCTATCCGGGAGATGAATTCGAGATTGTGGGGAAGAATTTCGGAAATGCCTCGGAATTGATAAAAGTCAGTCTTGGAAACCGGAGTCTTAAGGTGCTCTCTGCGACTGACGACCGCATCGCTGTAAAGGTGCCATCGGATGCAACTACTGCCCACATTAAAATAAGTCTTCTTGGCAAGGAGGCGGAGAGTGCAGACCTTTTTAAGGTGCTTGGACAGCCATCGATAGAGAACGTAAGCCGCAACTGGGGATTTATCGGAGATGAAATCACCTTCACAGGATCTCTTCTTGGGACTAAAGCTGATGATATAAAGGTCTATTTCGGGGCATCGAAAGTGATGGCAAAAATATCTGATTGGTCTGAAACCTCTTTCACAGCAACGGTTCCTACCGATGCCACAACAGGAGAAATAAGGGTTATTGTCCATACACAGACGGTTAACGTTCCATTTGACGAGTTCACGGTCCGCCAGCATGGTCAGTTGACATCTGTGTCTCCGGATAAGGTTTTTGCGGGAGATAAGTTTGTTGTCACCGGCAATAATCTTGGCATCTATGCAGAAGGATGTATGCTTGCAGTAGGCTCTCAGAAAGCTGAGATCCTATCATGGGCAGAGACTTCTATTGAAGCTGTGATTCCGGAAAACAATATGTTGAAAGCCGGAGAATCTTATGCCCTTTCGGTTGTTACTGCCCATGAAACGGTAGATTCTGATATTAACTTGAAATATGTAGGTTCTTATGGAGATGTCCTCACTCTTGTTAAAAATCCGTTTACTGTTGTCAAAGTAGGAGAGGAGGTGGAATTTGGAGCGAGAAATCTGCCGGCTTCATCAGAAGGTGTTACAGCCACTATAAATGCTATGGATGCCAAGGTCGTATCCATAACTCCTTCTTCGGTTACTATCAGGATTCCGCAGATCTCCTCTAATATTAGGAATGCAAAGGTTGAGCTTAGCGTTCCAGGTGCCGAAGTTTATTCAGAGGCAAGTGTCAATGTGATAGCAAGAAGTGGAGATGTTACTGATTTGGCTCTTGTTAATGCCCGCTCTCCATTTGCCTCAGTGGATGGAGTCAGGAGTGGATTCCGAGTGCCTGAAGGCTGGATATTCAATGAGAATATGTATACTTCGGATAATCTTATATTGCCATTGCTATATGACAATGATTTCCCGGATGGAGTGCTCGGTTTCTGGTGTCATACATGGACTGATGCCCTACATAAAAACCAGATTATAAATGGCAAAATGTATCAGACAGTATCTCTTCCTGCTGGAGAATATGAGATTACAGCAGATGTGGCTGAATGCAATCTCATGAAAGGTGATCTTGGAGTTGCGTTAGGTGTAGGAGAAGGCGAGCTGCCGAACCTTGACGGAAGTGGCATGGATTTCAAGCCTGCAGATGGAGGCGCATATCTAAAGAATCCTGACGGCAGCATGGCTTATGTTATGCTGACATCAAAAAACGTTGTTAGAGCGGAGACATTATCATCTCCTTGTGAGTATTCGCTCAGATTCGTATTGCATAGACGCACGGTGCTTAATATTGGAATGACAGCTACTGTGACAAAACGCGGGGGCAACGGCTGTTCGTTTGAACTTCGCGGGTTAACTTTCAAATCAATTTGATCAATAGCTTATGAAAAGAATATATAATATATGGCTTATTTCAGCCGTTTTAACATTGGTTGCGGTTTCTTGTGGGGATGGGGTCTCATTACCGGATATCCCTTGCGAAACCGATTTATATAAGATTCCACTCCCCGAGGAAGAGTCAAAACTGCTGATTCCACTAAAAGACAATTCGACACCCATGATTCATAATGGCGGACTTCTCTTCTCATATGATGATTATGAATATGTGAAGCAGCATCTTGACCGTTCTCCATGGAAAGAGGGTTATAAAGTGTTATGCGACAATTATCATTCCAATCTTGGATACAGACCGAGTCCACAGTCTGCACTTGACCGCAATAGTAACGGTGGAAACTTTATGAAGGCTTGCCATGATGTTGCAGCTGCATATCAGCACGCGTTGCGTTATCATCTTGGTGATGGAGAGGCATACGCCGAAGAGGCTCTTACGATTCTATCTTCGTGGGTTAACACATGCGAGGCAATGGCGGGTGATTCCCATGCGGCGCTTTCTTCAGGACTATACGGATACGAGTTTGCAGTGGCTGGAGAGATGATGCGTGATTACTGGATTTCCAAAGATGCCGATGGTTTCAAGAGGTTTCAGGAGTGGATGTTGAAGATATTCTATCCTACACAGCATACTTTTCTTGAAGGCGGTTGGGAATCGGTGCAGGGTCACTATTGGGCAAACTGGGGACTTGCGAATGTAGCGGGTGCCGTGTGTCTGGGTATTGTGTGCGACCGTAGGGATATTTATAACGAAGGTATCGAGCATTTCCAGATTGGCTGCACTAATGGCAATATAAACCGTGCCATCAATCATGTCTTCTCCGGAGAATGGAGTAATGTGGCTCAATGGCAGGAAAGCGGTCGTGATACAGGACACGTACTTTTATGTCAGGGACTTACAGGAGTTATTTGTCAAGCAACATGGGGGCAGGGAGATGACTTTTTTGGATATGATGACTGTCGTTTCTTAAAAGGATGTGAATACCATGGGGCATACTATACTGCAAAGAAGGATGTGCCGTTCGAACCTTATATCCGCAATTCTCAGGGTCCTTGGGGTCCCGTGTCTGATCTTATAACTAAGATTTGCGACAGGGGGGATGCTACCGGTGCTTCCAATATATGGGCGATTCCTTACAACCATTATGCCAAAATCAAGAATCTTGAACCGGAGCGTACACAATATACGAAAATGGGTATGGAAATATCAATACCTGAAGGAGGTGGAGATGGCGGTGTATCCGGCGGTTATGATATGCTGGGACATGGAACTCTGATGTTTACACGCGAATGATATGAACCCTATGAATCTGCTTGAATCCTTATATGGTTCAAGCAGATTCTTGATAAAAATAATTTGAACTTATGAACCGATTGATTATTATCCTGCTTCTATTGTTGGCTTTTTGTCAGCCGGAGGTATTTGGATCCACAAGGTTCCCGAAGGCTATTGTCCCGGGAGATTATGCGGATCCTACAATTCTGCGTGACGGGGAGGATTATTACATGACCCATTCTCCGTTTATCTATAAGCCTGGATTTCTGATTTGGCATTCTAAAGATCTTTCTACCTGGGCTCCTGTAACGCGTGCTCTTAGTGACTGGAATGGTTCTGCTATGGCTCCTGATCTTGTGAAGCATAATGGCAAGTATTATATCTATTTCCCGTCAGGAGGCACCAATTATGTCACTGTAGCGGATAGGATAGAAGGACCGTGGAGCGAACCAGTGGATTTGAAAATCAGCGGTATAGATCCCGGACATGTTGTAGATGAAAACGGAAACCGCTTCCTTTTTGTCAATGAAGGTGAGATGGTCGCTCTTTCCCCTGATGGTCTTTCAGCAGTGTCTGAAAAGAAGAAAGTTTATGATGGTTGGAATATTCCGTCCCGATGGGTTACTGAAGGTAAATATCTTGAGTCGCCAAAGCTGTTTAGAAAGAACGGGTATTTTTATATGGTTTCGGCGGAGGGTGGCACAGCCGGACCTCCGACAAGCCATATGGTGATTATGGCCAGGGCAAAGACTCTTGACGGCCCTTGGGAAAATTCACCCTATAATCCAATTGTGCATACGTATTCTGACTCCGAAAGATGGTGGTCCAAGGGACATGGAACCCTTATTGATGACACAGATGGAAATTGGTGGGTGGTTTATCATGCCTATGCCAACAACAATCATGCGTTGGGACGTCAGACGCTTATTGAGCCGGTTGAATGGACATCTGATGGCTGGGTTCGCCCATCCACAAAAGACCGCTCTCTTCCGGAATCATTAACATCCGCGGTTTCGCTTGATGATAACTTCGAATCAGACTCTCTTGGATGGCAGTGGACCTTATGGAAAGATTACAATCCGGGAGCAATTTCAGTTGGCGATGGAAAACTTACTCTTAAGGCCAGAGGCAACAATCCGGGTGATGCTACTGTTCTTTTGACAACAGCTATGCATGGTAATTATATCGTCGAGACGGAAATTGAGCTCAGCCCCAAGGCCAGAGGAGGTTTGATGTTATTTTATAGCGAGGCGGCATATGCAGGCGTCATGGCTGATTACCGTAATATTTATGTTTATTCCGGAAAAGATACATTCACGGCATTACCTAATACGTTCGGGCGCAGAATTCATGTAAGACTCCATAATCAGGCAAACAGACTTCATGTATACGTGAGCTCAGATGGAGTGAAATGGGATGAAATAGCAGGAGTGATAGATGTAGCCCATATGAATCATAACAGATTTAAGAAATTTTTCGCTCTTAGACCGGCTCTCGTGGCGCAAGGCAAGGGAATTGTTGCATTTGACAGTTTCAGCTATTCGGAAGGTGTGCCTGAGGAGAAAGATCTTGCTGCATATCTTATGGTTTTCCATCGGGATGAGACTCACGGATTGCATATGGCTCTGAGCAGAGATGGCTACACTTTTACTGCTCTTAATAATGGCGATCCGATAATGAGTGGAGATACCATAGCGGAGCAACGAGGAATCCGCGATCCACATATATATCGTGGCCCGGACGGAGCATTCTATGTCGCAATGACAGACCTGCATGTCTTTGGACAGCGGGATGGATATAGAACAACACAGTGGGAGCGTGATGGTTATGGATGGGGTAACAACAAGGATCTTGTATTGCTTAAATCATGGGATTTGATAAACTGGAAGCGTGCAAACATCCATATGGACAAGTTGTCGGCTGGAATGAAGGAGATTGGTTGTGCCTGGGCTCCGGAAACGATATATGATCCCGATGCCGGTAAGCTGATGATTTATTATACAATGCGCTACGGAAATGAACGCAATAAACTGTATTATGTCTATGTCAATGATGAATTTGACAAAATAGAGAGTATGCCGCAATTGTTATTTGAATACCCGGACAAGCATTCTTCTGCTATTGATGCTGACATTACATTTTCTCCGGTTGACAATCTATACCATATGTTTTATGTGGCGCATGATGCGCCTGGCGGAATAAAGCAGGCTACTTCTTTATCTCCCACAGGTCCATGGACATTTGACCCTAAATGGTATGATTTTGAACCAAAGGCGTGTGAGGCTCCTACGGTATGGAAGCGTATTGGTGAGGACCGATGGGTGCTCATGTATGATGTCTACAGTATTAATCCTCATAACTTCGGATTTACAGAGACTTCCGATTTCCAGTCATTTGAGAATCTTGGCCGTTTCAACGAGGGTGATATGAAAACAACCAATTTCTCAGCTCCCAAACATGGAGCTGTTGTAAGGTTGACCAAAGAAGAGGCTGACAGACTTGAGGCATATTGGAATCTGAATCCCCGTCCATATATTCGTCATTTGGATTAGAATATTATCTTGTATGATATAACCTATCTGGAAGTAGCTCTTTAGATAGATAAATTTTTTCTCATGGTTGTGTAAACAGTGGAAGTGATACTGTTGCAACACAACCATGAGAAAATTTTTATACATATATGACTGTGCCGATCGCTAATTTTGCATCATATACTTTATGATAATGAGAAGATTAATTTTATCAGTATTGATTTATGTGATGTGTGCCGTAGCGTTCCCGTCTGCAGTTGCAGTTGCAGATAGTGGCATGGCGGAAATGTTTTGTTACACGTCAACCCACGATAACGGCAGAGGTGGAATGCGCTTGGCCTGGAGAGAAGCGCAAGGTGAACAATGGTTGCCTCTTAATGGAAAGCGTGGAATTGTACGCAGTGATTTCGGAAGTCTTAAATGCATGTATGCACCGAGAGTTATTTTCCATGATGATATGTGGACAGCTGTATGGGGGCTTGACAGGGAGTCGGAAAGCATAGCTGTTACAACATCGGAGGATATGACGGTGTGGAAACCGCAGCGGTTCATGAAATCTGTTGAAGCTGATAGCAAGATCTTGACGATGATCGGAAAAATCAGGGCTTCTTCTGAGGTTGTGGAAGGGGATACCATTGCAGGGTATATTTCGTGTGTTCCGAAAGTTGCGATAGAAAAATATGTCAATAACTCAGCTGTTAAAGGAAAAAGAAATCGAAACAGAGGTGAGCGTCTTATACATGATGACAAGATATATGAAAATCTTGGTGATGTGAGGACTCGTATACGGATAGACAGATCCAATGCCAAGCCTGTGTCGGATATGTTTGTAGGTGTCTTTTTTGAAGACCTGAATTATGCAGCGGACGGAGGTCTTTATGCCGAATTGCTTCAAAATCGAGATTTCGAATACTCGAAAGCTGACGGCAACAGGAATCCGGATTGGAATGCTATGTTCGCCTGGGAGGTCAAGGGTAATAATGTGATGCATTCGATTAAAGAGGAAAACCCATTGCACGAGAATAATTCACATTATCTTTCTTTAAAAACTTCAGATAAGGGGGCAGTTCTTGCTAACAAGGGATATGATGGCATATGTCTGAAAAAAGGAGACTCCTATGATTTATCTATGTATTGTCGCAATAATTCCGGCAAGCGTGTTTCATTCGAAATTATGTTGCGACACAATGATGGTTCGGTTTTGGCAAGGAAAACATGTTCCGGACTCAACCCATCATGGACAAAACTTCAATGTGGATTGAAAAGTAAAGAGAGTTGCGATTCTGCGACATTGGAGATCCATATACCTCCTCATGTTTCTATAGATCTGGATATGGTGTCGCTTTTCCCTCGCAAGACATTCAAAAACCGTCCGAACGGATTGCGTGAAGATCTGGCGCGGGTTATCGCTGATATTCATCCAAAGTTTGTAAGATTTCCCGGGGGGTGTCTTGTGCACGGTGATGGAATTGACAATATCTACAATTGGAAGGAATCCGTAGGTCCTCTGGAATCGCGTAAGCATGCTCCGAATATTTGGCGTTATCATCAAAGCCGGGGACTCGGTTATTTCGAATATTTTCAATTCTGCGAAGATATAGGTGCGGAGCCTTTGCCTGTTGTTGCAGCTGGAGTATCTTGTCAGAATTCGGGCATTTCCGGGCCATCACATCATTCCCACGATCTTATAACGTCTTACGGACAGATGGGTGGGATTCCAATGGAAGAAATGCATGGCTATATACAGGATGTGCTGGATCTCATAGAATGGGCTAACGGTGACAAATCAACGAAATGGGGAAAGGTCAGGGCCGATGCCGGACATCCGGAACCTTTCAATCTCAAATATATCGGTATCGGAAATGAAGATATGATTTCGGATGTGTTTGAAACGCGTTTTAAAATGATATACGATGCAGTAAAGGAAAAGTATCCTGAGATAATTGTTATTGGCACAACCGGGCCGTTCTCGGAAGGATCTGACTATGAGGCGGGTTGGAAATTTGCGGAAAATCTAAACCTTCCCATGGTGGATGAGCATAATTACAACAGCCCTGGATGGTATATTAACAACGGGGATTATTATGATGAGTATCCACGCACACGTTCTGCTGTTTATCTTGGTGAATATGCGGCTCATGAGCCAAAGCGTCGGTCTACAGTAGAAACAGCGTTGTCAACAGCCTTGTTTCTTACGAATGTAGAGAGAAATTCCGATATTGTGCGTATGACCTCATATGCTCCTCTTCTGGCAAGGAAGGGATATACACAGTGGAATCCGGATCTTATATATTTCGATGGCGCCAATGTGTATCCTACTGTTGATTATGAGGTGCAGAAGCTGTTCGGATGTCATTCCGGTGACAGGTATATGCCGTCTGAGGTCGTTACGACTGACAACGACATGAAAGATGTGGTCCGGAGGCTTGGGGTGTCGGCTGTATACAACACATCTACCAAAGTGACATTCGTGAAAGTTGTGAACCTTCTCCCCGTCAAGATGTATGCTGCAATTGATTTGGGGGTTGAAAATATCGGCAGGGTTGTCAGAAAGACTCTTTCAGGTAAGCCGGATGATACTGCTGCTGATTATAGCGAGAGAAGATGCAGCGCTTCTGAACTGGATCATGCTGAGTTTGCACCATACTCAATCACAGTATATACAATAGAAGGATGTAAAGATCCAATTCAGAATATGGCAAATAATGACAGCTTGTCAGATTAAAACCTTGACTTGCTTAAAATCAATTTAAACTATAATTTATAAACTAAACATTATGAAAAATTCGACTAAATTAGTTGCAGGCGCGGTTGTGATGCTATCAACACTTGCAGTATCCGCCCAGGGTCCTGTCGATTTGACATCCAGGATCGGAGCCGGAAATCTTCTGAATGAATGGAGAGGTACAAATGCCGGGTGGTCGCAGGCAGATGGGGTTGCGGAACTATACAATCTTACAAATGCACAGAAATATCAGATTCTTGTGGGTATGCCGGCAGGTATTTATACGCTTGAATGCAATGGTTTCTACCGCTACGGCGCAAATCATTCGAGTGCTGACAGCGAGGATAGTGTGGAAGGCTTCATTTATATTAAACCTGGAACAACATTCAGTTATAACCAATCAACTGCATTTGACCCCGACACAGATGATGATGTCAATAAGTATGGAGTGAAGGTTAAATCGCTATATTCTGAAAATGCATATACATATGAACCTTATACATTCCCTGATAGAACTAACACTGCCGCCGCGGCTTTTGCCAAGGGTGAATATAAGAATTCAGCTAAATGCATTTTGGAATCAGATGGGTGTCTGCGATTGGGATTCACAACACCAAGCCAATGGAGGGCACAAAGGTCATGGTTATGTGTAGGAAATTTCAAACTCTATTATCAGGAGAACGAAAATTCAGAAAGATTGGATGTCACAGACAGATTGGCTAATCCTGATTTTGCGACAAGTCCCAATGTTTCATGGAGTGAATATCCTGTGACTATTGAGGATGAAACTGCTATTGCAGCCGGTGCTCATGAATGGTATCGCAAGACAATAAATATGACTCAGACGATCTCGGGGCTGGATGCCGGCAAGTATAAGGTTTGTTGTCAGGCCTTCCGCAGAGGTACGGATAATGTATATCTTATTGCCAATGAGGAGAAAATCGGAGTGGCTGATTTTTATTCAATAAAGGATGAGATTGACTTGAAAGGGAAAGAGAACATCGCAGGTGCAGGTTCACTGTTTGCAGATGGTCATTATGTGAATTCTTTGTTTGTAAGATTGTCTGAAGGGGAAGATTTGAAAATCGGTATCGTTAAGGAGGCGCAGAGCGGAACAGATTGGGTTGCGATAAGAAATTATACATTGACTTATCTCCCGATGATTGAATCTCCGGTTCTCGATCTCCCTGATATGGTTGGTGGAATTCTTTACCATGACTTTAGCAAAGGTTCGAGGGATATCGAGATTTTATCAGATGAAGAAATGAGGGTGTATTACATGTTTGAGCCTGAGCAATTGACCAGAAATGTAGAACGCGATGGTTTCATGGCAAGTGAAAATGGTGTTGTCACTGTTGATTCTCCCGGCACAATAAGCTATTATGTTGAAAATAAGGATGGGCAGGAGTCAGAAGTGAAGTCTTTGGTTGTCAAGAATACAACACCCACATCGGTTGTTGAAATTCTGCAAGTTGACCGGCAGGAGGCTGAATATTACAATCTGCAGGGCGTTAGGATTTCTGTACCGGCAAAGGGTGATATAGTGATAGAGAAGAAAGGAACAGAGGTAAGAAAGATTGTTTATTAGTAGATTGTTGTTACTGTTCTGAGTTGGGAATAGTGGTTTTTAGACGGAGATGTCACAAAAGTGTGGCATCTCCGTTCTTTTCTATTGTATTTTATTTGCTGCAGTCTTTTTTGTCCTGGCAGCATGTGGCGGCTTTGTTGCAGCATTTGGTTTTGCCGCAGGTGGTCTTTCCGTTGTGTCCCTTGAGTTCGCATGCGTTTGCGGGGATTGCCTTGTAACCGATTTTTCCGAATGCTTTTGCGATTTTGGCGGCATCTGTCTTGGTCTTGTTGAATTTTATCTTGACCTGATCACCGGGAGCTGTGGCCTCGATGGCGCTGATACCTTTCTCATAGCGGAGATTTGTCTTGATTTTAGTCTCGCAGTTGATGCATGACATAGCAGGCGAGATCTTGAAACACACTGTGGTATCATTGGATACTTTTGCACCGGCACTGAATGCTATTATTACAGCCGCCAGAATAAATAAAATCTTCTTCATTTCTATTATTGTTTGGTTTGTTAATTATTGGTGTCGTTAATACTTGGTGATGTTGTAGCGGAAACCGACATATACGACCGCACCGTGAAGCGGCCCCCAGATCATAGTCGAATCAAAATTCGGTCCCCACGGATCGGATGCGCCGATGATCGGATTTTTCTGGGTGTATCCCGTGAGGTTCTCACCACCGATATATACTGCCCAATGACGGAAGTTGCGTGTAAGCTGAGCATTAAGTGTGCAGAATGTGCGGTACGTCGGATTCCACGAGAGGGTTCCGTCTTTCAATTCGTAAGGTTTCGGCATGCGCCCGCCTCCGTTGATCGATAAGGTTACATCTGCCTGCCATAATCCCATCTGGGGAGTCCAGCTCGCTGTAAGCAATCCTTTCGAGCGCGATGTGAGCGGTTTCTGTTCCATTCCGGAGCCATAGTCTGTCCGTACATCCGTAAGACGGTACGCACCGGTCACAGTCAATTCCGGTAATATGCGGGCTGTCAGTTCAGTCTGGAAGGTATGGCTACGCGATTTTCCGATTTGTCCGTAAATATTGACGGCATGAGGGTTGCTATCGAAATCCATGCACACGTTTTCCCTGAAATTCGTGAAATAATATTCAGCCGAAAGTGTGTATCTGCCGTTCAAGAAAGAGGGAGTCCATGATGCACCCGCACCATAGTTCCATGCAGACTCCTGAAGAGGTCGATAGTAGAAGTTGAGACTGCGGGAGGACGCGAGGAGGTAGTTGTGTTCCGCAAGTACATGAGCCGTTCGAAAGCCGCGGCCACCGGAGATATTGAAGGAGAAATCGTCAGACGGATTCCACCTTACATGTATACGCGGTGTAACCATCACATGATGAAATAATGAGGAGTAATCAAATCTTATACCAGCCATCGCGATCAACTTGGAATCAAGATTAAGCGTGTATTGTCCGTATAGCCCGCTCACAGCCTCAATATCTTTAGTGTTGAAAGCAGGGTCTGATGCGTCAAGAAGAATATTCTCCCGGTAGTGATCGTAATTGAAACTTAGACCGGTGGACAGCGAGTGGATTTCATTCCATTTACGTTCAAACATCAGCGATGCATAAACATTACCTTGATCTACATTATAATGTTTCACACCATATTTTGACTTCTGATGATGATATGAACCTGAAAGGATGAGGGCGATGTTGCCATCGTTCTCCTTATCGAAAATGAAAGCATTTTTTGTGAATACCTCGCCACGTCGCGTGTCTATATCAATCTTATATAACGGTTTATCGGTTTCAGAACCGGTATGTATGTGTTCATCCTGCCCGCTTCGACGGCATTCGTCAAGGTATTTGAGGGCAAGCTGGAACACATAGTTGTTCGACAGGTATGCCCAGCGGTTCATTGCCGAAACCTGCCGTATCTTTGGCATATCCATGAATCCATCGCCATTGCCGTCATGAGCCTTGAAACTGTTTTCACCGTGAAGCAGCAGACCTCCGCTCCATTTGTCTCCGAAATGAAGGTTTCCTGTCGCATTGATCTCCGCCTTCATCCGATGATCGAGATATGCGTTTACTGATAACGACGGTTCAAGCTGAGGTTTCCGCATCTCGACATTGATCTGTCCGCTGATGGATTCATATCCGTTTTTAACGGAACTTGCCCCTTTGGATACAGATATCGACTGCATCCATGGTCCGGGGATATATCCGAGTCCGAAAGGAGATGCCGCTCCCCGGAAATTCGGAATATTCTCCGTCATCATCTGCACATATGTGCCTGCCAGACCGAGCAGCCGGATCTGGCGTGCTCCTGTGGCAGCATCTGTATAGCTGACATCTACCGATGGGTTGGTAGTGAAACTCTCGCCGAGATTGCAGCATGCCGCGCGTGTCAGCTCGGCTGCTGTGATAAGTTCCGTATTGCCCGCGCTGTATCTCATCTTGCGGGTGCCCTGTGAAGACACTACGACCTCCTGAAGAGTCTCTGCCTCTTCAATGGAATCAGGTTGCTGCGCATTGTTTTGTGCAGACAATGCCGAGCTTGCAAAAGTCAATATGCACGCTGAAAAAATATATTTTCGCATCAAATAACTTCTAAAAACTATATCCACCCTCTTTAATTAGTTCCTTATCTTCCTTCACTTTTGAACCGATTGTGGTAAGCATATCTCCCATGATGCCTCCGTTCATGCCTATGCGTAAAGCTTTCAACTGGTTCTCTTTCGACATCTTGGCTCTTCCCCCGGCAAAACGAAGAGTTTTCGAAGGGTGGATGAACCGGAAAAAGGAGATTGTATTGAGCACCTCCTCCTCACTGAGGGGATGCTCGTTCTCAAGAGGTGTGCCGGGAATCGGACACAGTAGATTTATAGGTATTGAATGCGGGTCAACACGAAGAAGCTCCAGAGCGAGTTCTATGCGCTGTCTGCGGCTCTCGCCCATGCCTATTATTCCTCCGCTGCATACCTCCATGCCTATTTCTTTGGCAAGCAGAATAGTCTCTATTTTATCCTCGACAGTATGAGTGGAGCATAGGGTAGAGAAATAGGAAGGGGCAGCTTCAAGATTGCAATGATAGCGTGTCACCCCTGAATCATAAAGCTTCATTAGCTCATCTTTGCCAAGCAATCCCATCGATGCGCAGAGTTTCAACCCTCCCTTATCGCGCAATTCCCGGTAATAGCCGCATACTGTGTCAAGGTCTTTGCCTGCCATCTTTCTGCCGCTTGCCACAAGTGAGAATCTTCTGATACCTGCCGTACGGTTCATGTCTGCAACGCTCATGCATTCCTCGTGACTGACGAGAGGGTAGGTTTCTATCTTGGTTTTATAGTGGGCGGATTGTGCGCACCATTTGCAATTTTCCGGACACTTGCCGGAACGTGCGTTGATAATGGAGCATGAATCGAAAGTCTTTGAGCATAAAGCTTTGGTGATTTCTTCTGCGGCATCCCACAGTTCCTGCTGGCAGGCTGTGTCAACATCGCAGAGCGACAGAGCCTCTTCCCGACTTAATGTCTCGCCGGAGAGTATCTTATTTTTTAGATATTGAATATCAATCATTTTGGATAGTTCGTGTTTTGTCGTCCGTAGCCTAAACTGAAAAGTATAAAAGGGTTCGGACTTTAGGGTTGGAGGAGAATACAAAATTAGCAAAAATATTTTCTATCTGCAATTTCTCTGTATACCTAAAAATGAGTAATTTTGCAGCTGTATTTTCCTGATAGGGATTCTAAATAGAATACTATGGCAAAACAATTCGGTATTATTTTCGGGTGTCTTCTTGCCGGTGAGCTTATTGCCCTCATCCCGGGGCTGTCGATTCCCGGCAGCATAATAGGGATGTTGATACTCACCGCGTTACTTGAGCGCAAAGTTGTCAATGCCAGCTCAATCGCGCCTGTGTGTAAATTTCTAATAAAGAATATGGCGTTCTTTTTTGTGCCGCCGGGGGTGGCGCTGATGCTCTATTTTGATATCATCGCGGCGGAGTGGCTTCCTATCACGGTAGCTACCTTGGTAAGTATCTTCCTTGTGATAGTTGTAACTGGACGTCTTCATCAGTTTCTCCATAAGAGAATCAAAAGTCATAGAAGTTGATCATGGATATTAGTGATGTAATTAGGGGTGAGCTTTTTCTGATAACGCTCACGTTCATATTATTCTGGTTTTTCACATGGGTACAGAAGAAAACCCGTGTTACGTTGTTCAACCCTATGATTTTCACCATAGCTTCGCTTATAGTATTTCTGAAACTCACGGGAATAACATTCGAACAATATTACAGTAGCGGAAGGATGATCGAATTCTGGCTCAAACCTGCCATTGTCGCTTTGGCTCTGCCTCTATATAATGAACTGAAACATATAAAGAATCAGTTTCTTCCGCTGTTCATAGCGGAGCTTACCGGTTGTGTGGTAGGCATTGTGGCAGTTGTGCTGATAGCACACTGGATGGGGGCGAGTGAGGATGTGATTCGCTCTCTCGCCCCCAAGTCGGTGTCGACGCCTATTGCCCTTGAGATTTCCCGTCAGATCGGTGGAATCCCGGCATTGACTTCGGCAATCGTGGTTGTTGTTGGTATGATCGGTGCAGTCATCGGATTGAAGATGATGTCATGGGGTAACGTCAAGGCGCCTGTGGCAAAGAGCCTGAGTATGGGAACCGCAGCGCATGTGATGGGCACAAGCCGCATCAGCGAATACGGTGACCGCTACGGGGCCTACGCAACTCTCGGACTTATCATCAATGGTATCCTGACTGCATTTCTTGCCGGTCCGCTTGTGGATATGCTTTTATAATCTAAGCATTATTCATAAGTGGTTGATACGTCTACAAATGTATCGACTGTAGGAGTGCCGAACTCGATGGCCCCCATCTCATCATTGGAATTGATCACGAGGTTATACACGTAGTGATATCCCGGTTCCCATGCAGAGAATCGGCTCGTAGATAACGGGAATTTCAGCAAGCCGTCGCCGAATGTGCTTCCTTCAACGATGTTTTCCGAAGGTGTGTTATCGTTAGGCCAGAGTTTAGCACCTGTCTTGGCATCGTAGATGCTGCACATCACAGTGATGTAATTGTCATTTCCCGCGCCGTTGCTTCTCCATGAAAGTGTCTGAGGTATCATATATTTCGCTCCACCGAGGCCCATTCCTGTCGCGGACATATCTGTGGCAGTGGTGGAAAGGGTAATCAGATCGTTCTGATCCTGCGACATGTGAAGCAGATAGGCATGCGGAGTATTTTGATCAGTCCATTTACCTACGCTGCCCTCTGTTGCGGAACCTGCTGTAGATTCAGACGGGAAGTTGAAATTACCCTTTGTCATGAGGTTTGCTAAAGCCACATTGGATACTTTCACCTGTAGATCTGTATTTGTGGAGCTCATTTTTACCGTAACTTTCGACAAAGCATGTCGGAAATTAAGCAGCACCTGAGCGTTGGCCATTCCTACGTTCCCCTTCATATCCGGACATACGGCATAAATGATATCCTGTGTACCGGGATAAGCGTCATAAGCTACAGGACCAAACGGTGTCCCTTTGCCTATCCACTCTGCCGGCGCATAAGCATAAAAGTCAACCGTCTCATTGGCAGGCCAATATTCCACAGGTGAATATGTCCACGTGTTGGTTCCGGTTTTGCTCACTTCCACATTATCCATGAATAGAGAGGGTGTTGTGCCTACGTTTGTATAGGCATATACATGGAAAGAGGTAAGATTGTTGGTCGTGATGTCACCGGCACGTGTGTGCTCCGTGTTTACTGCGAAACGGATGGCTTTCTCTTCAGCCTGCTGTCCGTTGTTGCTCACAGGCTCGCTTTCGGTGCAGGAACTGATTGCCATTGAGCCGAGAGCGAGGCTGATGAATAATAGATTTGTGTGTTTCATAGCTGTATATATTTCAGTTAATATTTTCTGTTGATACTTTATTGTCCATATGAGCTGGGATTGGAGGTGTCATAATCAATCTCAATCAGTTCCCAGCCGTCGATTCCTACGTCTATTCCGACGTCAGGATCATCAGGATTGTCCGGAGGTTCTACCTCAGGAAATGATACCCCCTCCAATATAATTAAAACGGTTCTCTTCCATGGTGAGTTTATAACCTGACTGGTAACATCGAAGCTTTTTGTATATACTTTGCCATCATGCATTGTTGCGTTGACATAAAGCAGGAACGACGGCTCACCCGGAGGTGTGCCGAACGCGGTTGTTTTACCTGTGAATGTATTCGTGCTGTTGTCGCTGCGGTTGAGGGTGAATTGCGAGGCTCCGGGACTTCCTGAGGATTGCGCGCTCGCGATTAGAAGAGATGTTGCCACGCCGGAGAGACGCGCTCTTACAGATCTGACTTTGTCAGAGTTTTCTACATCGCGAAGAATAACACAATATTGTGTCGATAAAGAGTCAGGATAGCATCTGACCAGACTGTGGGAGCAATCCTTTACAGTGCCCTGCGGGGTGATGTAGGATACTCCGCAGGGGGTGACTGTCACTCGGTCTATGGCAGCTCCGTAAAGCATTCCGGTTGGAGCGATGTCCCCATTCTCAGCCGTAATTCGGGCTGATGCGAGGAATGTATTGTAGCTTTCAGGAGAGGAGAATCTTACACCTGGAAGATCGTTGTTGACGGCAATCATGCTGTATGTGCCGTCCGGGATTTCGATCTTGCCGCCATCTCGGCCTGATATGTTGAAGCGCCATAGCCTGGTGCCTTCCGATACAGGAAAAAAATAAAGTGTCATGCCATCCACATTCGCTGCTGGCGCGTTATCCCACATGAAACGGACGCTGATCTCCCGGGGAATTCCATTGTCATAGACAATATCTTTCTGGCTGCATGCCGTAAGGAGCATGAGGTAAAACAATAGAGCCGATATGAGAGATATGTGTTTGTGCATGGTATCGCTTTATAAGTAAGGATTGTAGTCCGGGAGATTCCGTTGATTGGTTCCGGGAAACCATACAAGGGTGACTTCCAGTCCTGTCGGACCGAAATATTTTCTCACTCCTTGTGAGATAGCATGGAATTCCCCGCACATGGGTTTATATTTCACATACGGGCTTTCGAAATAGCCGATGCGCGCGCTCAGATCGAGATTGAGACGTCGCGCTATTGGAAACGAGTATCCGTAACTTATTCCGCCTCCATAGGTCAATCCAACTGATTGGTATCCCGTGGAGCCGAAAGCAAAGTCATATGTATGGATGGAACCGTATATTCCTGCATGATGACCGGCAAGAGCTCTGCTACGGCTTTTATTACCGAACCAGTATCTCATTTCAGCCCATCCTCCTGCGATCCGCCAACAGCGAAGCGATGTGTCTTTGCCCCACCATGCCCAGACACCCTCTGCGCTGATAGAGAATTTTTTTGCAATCTCTACCTCAATTCCCAGATCAGGAGTCAGCACGGCATCATGAAGCAAATTGCTTTTCAAGGCAACATGCGGGTAGCAATCGTCGCAGACGGGACATTCTGCTGACAATGGAAGCCTGAGAACGATTGCAATTCCAAAGAGGATAATTGTTGCCGCCCAAGCGCGAGGCGTGATATAGGTGTGGAATCTCATTTCTATCAGTTATAATGAAAAGGAATTTCTCCCTTCTGTCATTATAACTGATAACGGTGTTTGATGGTTTATGAAACAGAATCTAATCCCTGTTTTTTCTGCCATAGATGAAGCGGGCGAGACCAAACAGGTAGCGGCGGAATCCGGGACGGTAATGAAGCATATTGTCAAACCATCTGAGCTTCCCGTCGAAGAAACGGACAACCAACCCTACAAAGAACATGGCGAACAATGTGCCGGGTCCGACAACATTCCATAGCCATGTGCCGAAATATGCGTAGCCAGTCAAAACGGCTATAATAACCAATGTCGTGTCAACACCGATCTTGGCTTTGGCGAATGGTATGCCGGTGGCTTTGCAAATGGCTGCCGGAAATCCCTCGCCGGGCATTGTTACGGAGCCACATCTTATCTCAAAAGCTATGCCTGTTCCCAACACGAGACATCCCGCGATCTGCGCTGAGATTTTATATGCGATGGTGTCGCAGACAATGCCGGAGGTAAGCCACATATTCACATCCAGGAGGAATCCGAAAAGAAAACCTATGATCAGCTGGAAGAGCTGCATACGCTCAAACTTTCGCCTTAGAATAAGAATTTGTCCACCGACAAGCAAAATATTCATGATGTTGGTATAGTCGCCAATGGACAGAGCTGGAGCTTTATCTGCCGCTCCTGCAAGAGTCATGGCCAATGGTATGGAAGAAATAACGCTGCTCCCGAAATTTGAACGGACGCATAACGCCACGCCAAATGTCATGATGAACAGCGATATCACCAGCAGCAGGTGCTGCCACAAGAAGGAAATAGTTTTTTCTTTTTTTGTAAGGGGGGAGGTTGATGTTAAATTTGCAATGTTTTCTGTATTCACTTCGTTAGACTTTTACATTGCAAAATTAACAAAAATTCCCCTAATTGGCAATCTTCAGCACCGGAACAGTTTTATAACTGTGATTGCTTGGAAGTTTAACTGTCAGTCCATCTGGAGCTTGTGAAAATTTTAATTTGCCGTGTCCAAGTAATTCAACTTTTCTTATTTTTTCGCCGGTGCCAAGTGATTTGATGCGTATGACGTCGTCTTCCGGCCATTCTAACACTATCGCGTAAAGATGTTTCCCTTTTTGGGTAAACCTTATTTCCTGGGAGGTCATTTTTGAATATGAACCCTCATTGAAGCCTTGCGCGTTGAGAGGAATGTCGCTGTCAGCAACAGGACCTTCTCCAAATTTTTTCCAGGGACGAGTGTCGAAAATAGCCTCTTTATTAATATTCATCCAGTCGCCGATACCGTGTATTACAGTCTCTTCCTTTTCATCGAATGTTCCATCTCCCCGGAGCGGGATATTGAGGAGAAGATTGCCGTTTTTACTTACTATGTCAGCAAGAAGTCTTATTACAGTTTCGGCTGATTTGTATTTACCTTTTTCGTATACGGAAGTGTTGTAATGCCAGTTTCCGATACATGAGCATGATTGCCATGGACGTTGAATTATGGTGTTCGGAGCGCCACGCTCCACATCCCATACGAGTGCTTCTTTCTGCTCTTCAGTAAGAATCTTTCCAAACATAACAGCTTCGTTCCTGCCATTATGGGTAGCCATGTTATGGTTATAGAAATGAGCTGCGATCTTGAGTCCGGCATCACTGACAGGGTAGAACGGCACACCGGTTGTGTCAAAATAAAGGAGGTCGGGGTTATAACGGTTGATGACATCAAGTGTGCGGTTGTAGAAATTCGTGCAGAATTCCTTCGAAGGGATAGATGCTCCATTTTTCCAGTCCCATTGACCGTCAAGCATACCTGCCCAGCTGCCGCGGCTCAGAGGATGGTTCTGTGCATAGAGCTGCTGCGGATCAAGACCTTCCCACCATTTCCCTTTACCATCTGCAAGAGTGAGACATCCGTCATAAGGAACTCCTTTTTTGTCTCCTTTACGGTCATAACGCTGTGAGGTCTCATACCATGTCCATGCGTGATCTGCATGAAGGCTGACACCGAATGGAAGACCATATTTGCGGGCTGCCGCTGCCCATTCGCCAAGGATATCGCGTTTGGGTCCGATGTTCATTGAATTCCATGGCTGATATTTGCTGTCCCACAGGTCAAAATTGTCATGATGATTTCCCAATACGAAAAAGTATTGTGCACCGATACTTTTGTAGAGCGCGACAAGGCTGTCTGGATTCCACTTTTCAGCCTTGAACAAGGGGAGGATATCCTTGAAGCCTACTTCTGACGGATGACCATAGTTTGCGACATGATGCTTATACGCGTGTGAACCCTCTTCGTAGAGCCCTCGTGCCATCCAGTCGCCTGATCCTTCCACGCATTGCGGTCCCCAATGTGCCCATATACCGAATTTTGCATTCCGGAACCACTCCGGCGTCTCGTACTGTCGTAATGATTCCCATGTCGGCTCATATTTTCCGGTAGCCATTGGTTCGGAATTTTCAGAAACACGCACGATACTATCCGGTGTAACAGCATCAGTCTGCGCAATCGCGCAGACCGATATAAACATATTTAATGCAAAAAATGATGCTCTTTTCATTTAAACAACTTCATAGTTAAAGTATTACTTTTCTTGTCACCTTACGGTTGTTGATGGAAGCCTCGATTATTATTGTTCCATTCTCAAGAGAAGAGAGGTCAAGAGTGGAATTATTACTGCTTGTCAGTATCCGACCTGTAAGATCGTATGCTTTCATGCTTGCTTCAGGATGTTTCACGAATGCTGTGTGGTCAACAATCTTTATGTCCATATCAGGGTCCGCAATTTCGGTTACACTTGAGTTACCTGACATTACAACCGTATAGGATGCTCCCGCCTTGGTCGGGAATGATATGTTGTTGTCATCAGTTTTAGTGAACTCCACTTTGGTTCCATTGCCATCTGTTATTTCCGCATCGGCAATGCCGGGATAGCTGAGATTGCAATCGAGACCAGCACCTGACTTTATTGTTGCGGAGGTGAGTTTCAGATTTTTCCATGTCTGATCAATCTCAAAATTACCTTCACCTTTTATGCCGTTGATATGTCCGTCTGTCCAATATGCAGGAAGGGTGGGGAGGAGGCGGATTTTGCCGCCGTAGCTTTGGAGCAGCATCTCCGTTACACCTGCTGTATATCCGAAGTTACCGTCAATCTGGAAAGGAGCGTGGGAGTCGAGAAGATTGTAATATATTCCTCCTGCACCGCTGCTCTGTCCGTAAGATGATGAGTGGCGGAGTGCGCTTACTATGATCTTGTGTACATGTTCCGCATCAAGAGCTCTTGCCCAGAGGGCAATGCGCCATGCCAATGACCAGCCGGTGGAAACGTCTCCGCGTTGCTTGAGTGAATTGACAGCAGGGACAAACCATTCGCTCTCGGGGGTGATTTCTCCGAAAGGATACATTGCCATAAGATGAGACTGGTGACGATGACCGTTTTCTCCTACGCTATAGTCGCTTTTCTTCCATTCACGAAGCAAAAGGTCACCTGCGCTTACTCCATTTGATGTGGCTCCCCATGTGCCGGTATATGTCTCGGTGGCAAGTCCTTTGTCAAGATTCGTCAGTTTATCCTTAAGTTCGTTTACAAAAGCCGCGTCAACCTTTGCGTCCGCTCCGAGAATTTCGATTGCGTTAAGCGTGGTTTTGAACAGCTCATGGAGAATCTGCTGGGCATGTGCGGTGGCATTCTCCTCTGCCGGACCATGTTCCGGTGACCATTCTTTGGGGGCAACCCATGTGCCGTCGCTATCTTTAACAAGACGCTGCATCCAGAATTTCACGCAGCTTACCATCACTGGCAAAGCTTTGTTCTTGAGGAATTCACGGTCGAGAGTGTAAGCATAGTGTTGCCAAAGGTGAGAGGTGTACCATGCGTTGGCAATCACGTAGTTCTCAGCATAATCCGAATGTCCGAATATGTTGTTCTGAGTGAAACATGTCCAGCCTTCAGTCTGACCCGAACGACGTGCATATTCTTGCCATTCATCGTGTTCCAATGCCATGCTGTGGATATAGTTGAGGTAGGGCATGTGCATCTCGGAAAGGTTGGTGGATTCTGCTGGCCAGTAGTTCATCTGGACGTTGATGTTGGAATGTATGTCGCATTGCCATGCCGGTGAATTGGAGTGGTTCCATATTCCCTGTAGGTTGGCAGGTGTGTCCATGCCTCGTGATGAGCTGATGAGCAGGTAACGTCCAAATGCATAATAAAGCTCTTCAAGCATTAGGTTGCATGCATCAGTGCGTACCGGTCTTCTTTTGTTGTAATTCTTTACAATGGCATCAGTGGCACGGTCGTTGGCTGCGGCCTCAATCTCAAACTCAACGCGGCTGAAAAATTTCTTGAAATCTGCAAGGTGATCGGAAAGAATTGTCTCCCAGGATCTGGCAGCTACGGATGTTACCCTGGTGTCTACCATCGAATACATCGCATTTTTGTCGGAAAGGTAGTTGGGCGAATGTTGGTCGAAGTTTGTGGCTCCCGCCAATACAATCATGACTTCATCCGCATCCTTGATTTCGATATTGTCTTCGTTGGTTGTTAATTTTCCACCTTTTACTACCGGTTTTACTGCTGCTTTGAAGTCGATATGACCTAAGCATCCACCAAATGAGATAGTTCCCTCTTCATATGTCGGGGCAAGCATACCGAGTTTTATTCCATTGAAGAGACGCAGACGAATGCTTATTTTTCCCGGTTCTGAAGCTGCGAGACGTATGACAACTGCTTTGTCAGGATTACTTGCGATGTATTCGCGTGTGTATTCAACCGATCCATCCGGAGATGTATAGCGTGCAAATGCTGTTGCCTCATCCATGTCGAGACCGCGCACATAGTTTGTCAGAGCTTTATCATCTGAATTCCCAAACATGCCGGAGATATCTTCGATGTAAAGATCTCCGAAATTCTGATAGCATCCCCGCGTCTTGGAATCTCCTGTCCAGAGAGACTTGTCATTGAATTGGACGCGATCTTGCGCGACACCTCCAAAAATCATGGCTCCGAATTCACCGTTTCCTATTGGAAGGGCATATTCCATCCATGGATCTTCAACAGCTTCAGCAGTAGTCGGTTTGGTATACCATAAAGTGTGGCGATGTGCAGGTGTGTAAGATGTGGCGGATGAAACCGAGAATTCTTTAATTTTTGTAAGTACAGGAACTTTAGGCAGATCTGCCTGTGGCAGAAATGTCACAGCGTTGTTTGCCTCTCCAGCTGTATATAGACCTATGTTAACGCCCGGACCAGTGTTTCCCCATTGATTCCAGCGGTTGTATTCGTCTTCTTTTTCCGGATACTCAATCTCCCAACTGTCGGTCATGCTGGGATGAGATGATGGAACAAGCCGGAATCTGGATGCACTTCCGATATCAGATGTAGTGCGAATTTTGCTTTCGAAAGTTGCGTAAGTTCCGGTTTTGTTGACGATGATGAAACTTTCACTGTTTCCTATGAATTTCCAAAGCTGATTCTCTCTTGATGAATCAGGAATGCGTGTGATTACGGGACTCCTCGCCCCCTGGTCACCGAGCACTGTCTCTCCTGCGGAGAATACTATATAATACCAGTAATCCGTATTGTCATCGCTGAATTTTGGAAGAACTGGTGATGCCCATATGGACATACAGCTGCATAATATTGCCAATACCGTCAATAAATGTTTGAGTCTCATGATTGTTATGATTTTGTTCGTGCGACAAAAATAATGAAAAAAAGCTTTGATAAATGTTTTTAACCATGTTTGCAACATTCTTATCAAGAAAACAACATGATATATGGCTTAAAAATATTAATTTTGTGTGTTATGTCACATACAGCCTCTATTTTTAACTTCGGTCGGGTGGTTCATGATCATGATTGGAACTTTATTGTTCCCGGGAGCGTGTTTTGGCGGATGTACAGGGTTATTTCCGGTGAAGCGGAAGTGTTCATATATGGCAATGTACATCGTATAAAGAGTGGATGCCTTTATATGATCCCAGCTTTCGTTGCTCACGAGGATAGGCTCAGTGGGGTATTCGAGCATGAATATATCCATTTCCGGCTCGATGACCCGTTGGTATCCTCATTATTCGACGGACGCAGGATAGCTTTCGAGATTCCTTTAACTCCATGCGCTGACATAGCTTTTACAAGAATAGGGGAGCTATGCAGGGGATTTGAACTCGAGACTCCTGTGCCTCAGAAATATGAGAAGAAATCGAGCTATATGTATTGGTCACAACGTTATGAATCACTATCCATTGAATCAAGGATTGAGATCGGAGGTTGTGTCAGGATTCTTCTTTCTGATTTTATGAGGCACAGTGTTCCGTCGGATAGTTGCGACAATCCCCGCGTGATCAGGGGCAAGGTATATATGGACAATAATTTTTCCAAACCTATTATCATAGAGGATGTGGCGCGTGAGGCAGGGATGAAGCCGGAAAGCTTCACAAGGGCATTCCGTAAATTCTTTGGTAGAACCCCGCTCTCATACCTTAATGAAAGGAGGATTAACTCAGCTAAGAATTTGCTTCTGTTATCGTCCTTATCGGTAAAAGAGATCTCCGCAAAATGCGGTTTCGGAGACGTGTCGTATTTCTGTCAGGCTTTCCGCAAAAATACCTCCATGACACCCGGTCAGTTCCGCAAAGGATCCTTCCCCTGCTGA
>OFFM01000566.1_pt1 | contig 28434 bp, 24 predicted proteins | sample 1521401 | NCBI WGS metagenome assembly OFFM01 (sample SAMEA3504118, study PRJEB24116) | mouse gut metagenome | biome: mouse gut; feature: mouse-associated habitat; material: faeces | place: Denmark | collected 2011
GTCACGCCGTCGAAGCGGAAGCCGTCAAAGTGGTATTCCTCAAGCCAGTATTTGCAGTTGGAGAGGAGGAAATGGATCACCTCGTCTTTGCCGTAGTCGAAGCATAGTGAATCCCACGCGGGGTGCTCGCGCTTGCCGGCGTCGGAGTGGAAGTAGAGGTCAACAGTGCCGTCAAGGCGGCCGAGGCCTTCGTTCTCGTTCTTTACGGCGTGGCTGTGGACGATATCCATGATTACGGCGATACCGCGCTTGTGGGCGTCGTCGATAAGTTTTTTAAGTTCTTCGGGAGTGCCGAAGCGGCTTGAGGCGGCGAAGAAGCTCGACACATGGTAGCCGAACGAGCCATAGTAGGGGTGCTCCTGTATTGCCATGATCTGTATGGCATTATAGCCGTCTTTGGCCACGCGGGGAAGCACATTCTTGCGGAACTCCTCGTAAGTGCCGACGCCCTCGGTCTGCTGCGCCATGCCGATGTGGCACTCATAGATGAGCAGGGGAGCGGTGTCGGGCTCGAAGCCTTTGTCGTGCCATGCGAAGGCGCGCTTGGGTGCATGCACCTGTGCCGAGAAGATATGTGTGTCGGGGTCTTGCTGTACGCGTGTGGCGTAGGCCGGTATGCGTTCGCCGCTTCCGCCGGGCCACTCTACGAGCATTTTATAGAGCTGACCGTCGGCGATGGCGTCGGCAGCGAAAGTGCCCTCCCATACGCCCGACAGACCTCCGCCGGCACGGCGAAGACGGTATTCAGGCAGGGCTTTCCAACCCGAGAAATCGCCGATGAGGGTGATTGCCGAGGCATTGGGAGCCCATTCGCGGAATACCCACGAGCCGTCTTTCTGGCGGTGGAGGCCGAAATATTTATGAGCGTTGGCGAAGTCGCTCAGCGACCCCGTGGCGGCAGTCAAGTCTTTGAGTTTACGCAGGGCATCCTCATGACGACCTTCGATAGCGGGAGCGTAAGGAGCGAGCCACTGATCGTTTTTCAAGATATTCAAAAGTTTCATTCTTTCGGTGAATAGTAGTTATGTAGACGCAAAGATACGAATAAGTGAGCGCAATGCCAAATTTATTTGAGCATTGCCGCAGGGAAAGTATCTAAGGCCGCAGGGGAGATGTCCGCAGGACATCGGTTAATTCAGTAACCGGGCACACCGCAGCTCCGCGGAGGTGTGCCCGGAGAGAGGGATGAGTAGACACCCGTATAGGCCGGTATAAAGGCTATACGGCAAACGTAATCCATTGAAAATATATAGTGTTAAAATCTTATTATGTCGAAAAATTGTTGTACTTTTGTAAACTGATAAGCATAGGAGAAAAAATCATGGCAATGACAATTAAATCCACGCCTATACTATGGGGCGAAGATGCCGAGAGGTTTAATGAGGAGGCCGACCGCAATGGTAAGCTTCCGACTCCTAAACTCTCTGATGAAAGACGCAAAGAAATACGAGCTATGTGGGAGGAGTGTAAGCGAGCAGTTTTCCCACCGAAAAAGCAGTGACAGGCGTGAGTGAATTTTCGCTAAGCAAAAGGTCTATAATCAGACCTTATACGAAAGAGGTGGCAGAATATTGTGACCCCTTTTGTTGTGGGGATGAGGAATTAGATTCTTTTTTCGCATGTCAAGTCTTTTTATATCAAGAAGAGCTTTTGTGCAGAGCATATTGCTGGATAAACAAGGATAATGACAAGGAAATTATAGCAGTAGCCACTTTCTCCTATGATGGAATAAAGTCTTATACGCTTGATAATTCGTCAAGAAACTCATTGCAACGCAAGATTCCATATAAGAAGCACCATCGCAGTTATCCGGCCATGCTGATTGGAAGACTCGGTGTTAATAAAGCCTACCAAGGAAAAGGTTTTAATGTTGGATCGCAGTTGATTGAGACTATTAAGGATTTGTGTATTGATGAGGAAGGGATGGGTATTTGCCGTTATCTTCTTGTGGACGCGTATAATACTGAATCTATTCTGCATTTTTATATGAAAAATAGATTTAAACCTCTATATAAAACAGAAGAAAGCGAAAGAGAAGTATTTGATATTCCGAAAGAAGAACCATTAAAAAGTCGGATTATGTATTTTGACTTAAAACTTCTCCTTTCTTAAATCGAATAAAAGCGGCGGGGTTCTGATATCGGAACTCCGCCGTTTTATATGGCGTGCTTAGCCTTTGCGGCCGAAGTCGGCGGGGATTTCGCCCCATTGGTCGGTGGGCCATTTGAGGATGGGGTTGCGGATAGGGCCGTTGGCTGCCAGCCAAGCGTCGGCGCGCGCGAGGAGTTCGAGTGTCTTGGCGGTCTTGGGCGAGGGTGCCAGGGTGGTTTTGGAGTGTCCCTTGCGAAGCCATGCGAGGGTATTGCGCGAGTCGGTGTAGATGGGTGTGGTGAAGTCGCCGGCCATGGCAAGGAGGGCGGCGAGGTGTATCATGGCAAGGTATTCGGCGATGTTGTTTGTGCCGGTCAGGAGTGTTTTGTCGCCGATGTGGAAAACCTCGGCGCCGTCGATCACTCTCACGGCGCGATATTCCATTTTGCCCGGATTGCCCGAGCATGCGCCGTCTACGGCGATTGCGTCGAGCCGTATGCCGGGGATGGCTGTGTAGTCGCGCACGCCGCCCTCGGCGGGAATGACCGGTGGCTTGGCGCTGAAGTCGGGTTTGCGTTCGAGCAACGCTCGCATGAGGCCAAGCTGTTCGCGGGGGTCGCCGCGGTAGGCAGCCGTGGCCTCGTCGATATCGTCGTATGATTTGTATTTGGCTCCGGGAAAGCCGTTTATCTGCTCCTGAGCGTCGGCCCATGTGTCGTAGATACCCGGCTCACGACCTACCCAAACTACATAGAATTTGCGTTTTGTGCTCATGAAAACTGCAGGAAAAGGTTGATGTCCACCGCACGTATACCCAACAGTCGGGCCACACGGCGGTTGACGCATTTGCCGAGGAATGTGAAAGCGGCAGCGCGCAGGCCTGCGTTGATTTTGAGCGCGTTGGCCACACCGTCGCACACGAGAATGTCGTCGAGCATGGTCACAAAAGTGTTGCCCAATGCCATAGCCACCGTTCGCGGCACGGCATTGCCGGCATTGACATAGCAGAGGCGCGTCGGGCCCGACGATGTATCGGAGGGCGAGGCGAGGTCGAGGTCTATGACCTGCAGCGACGGAAATGCCGACCCGGGATTGCCGGTTAGGTCGAAGCATATAACCCCGCGCTTCATCACTCCGGTGAGGCTCGCGTCGACGATTCCGGCCTGGCCGGCGGCGTCGGTGGCGATGACTATGTCGGCGCTCCGCAGCGCGCTCTCGAATACCCTCGGGTGGAGCGACGAGCCTGTGGCGCCGGGGCCGAGCATGCGTTGGGCGTCGCGCAGGCGGTATACGTTGTTGTCGAAAATCTTCACGATTGCTCCCATGCCGATAGCGGTCTGCGCCGCTGCGATAGCTGCCATGTCGGCGCCTATTATCATCACCTCGCAGGGCACGACGCCGGCGACTCCGCCAAGCAGTATGCCTTTGCCGTGGATGGCGTCGGCGAGCAAGGATGAGGCTATGGCTATGGCGGCTCGACCGTCGATTTCGCGCAATATGTCGGCAAAGGGATAGCGTCCGGCGTCGTCGGTGAGAAGCTCGAGGGCGAGGGCTATCACATGGCGTTTGAGCAGCGTGCGCAGCACATCGGCGTCGTCTTCGGTGGCGTGCATGAATGTGAGCAGCAGCGAGCCTCGCTTTATCATGCGTGCGTCGGCGATGTCGAGGGCGGGCAGATATACTATGATGTCGGCAGCCAATGTCTCGGCACGCTCGGTGATCTCAACCCCGCAGCGGGCGTAGGCGTCGTCGCTGTAGTGGATATGCTCTGCGGCGCCGCGCTCCATCTTTACCCTGAAGCCTCTGGCCACAAGCATGCCTGCTCCCTCGGGAGTGAGTGGAAAACGATGGTCAAGCATGCCGCGCGAGGCCGGCAAGCCTATCACTGCCTGACGGCTCACGTTGGTAGCTTTCAGTACTTCTTCTAATGGTATGGGCGAGTCCATTTTGTGGGTTGGTGGTGTGGGGGTTGTGGTTGGTGGGTTGTGGTTGGTGGTTGGTGGTGTGTGGGTTGTGGGCAGCGAGTTAGCTTTGGTGGGTTGCAGTCAGTAATCTGCTGCCCACAAACCACCAACTACAAACTATCAACTACCAACCACTCACATTAAAACTTTACGGATATGAGAAAGCGGCGGCATGAGGCTTCGATCTGAGCCTCGTCTTCGAGCTCGTTGGAGTCGAATGTGAAGTGGGCGCGGCTATATGCCGGGCGGCGCCGCGATGTGAGGTCGGCGATATGTCGGCGGAGGGCGTCGGGGTCGTCAAGGAGGGCGTCTACCAAGGGGCGCTGTCCGCGCGCAAGCCGCAGACGCCGCTCTGTGACATCGTCGTCGGCAACGAGCCATACCACAGTGCCCTGCGCGAGCATGAAGTCCATGTTGGCGCTCTGGCATGGAGTGCCGCCACCGCAGGCCACGATTGCGCCCTCTTGTGCGGCTTCTCTGAGCACCTCGGCCTCGCAGGCTCTGAAATATGCCTCGCCATGGCGCCTGAAGATTTCGGCTACCGAGGCTCCCTCGCGCTTCTCGATGGCTTCATCAAGGTCGATAAAGCGGCTCCCGGGCAGACGCTCCGCCAAGGCTCGCCCAAGCGTTGTCTTGCCCGAGGCCATGAAGCCGATGAGAAACAAAGGCCGGCGACGCGACATTACTTCTTGCTCAAAAGATCGCGGATTTCTTCAAGAAGCTTAACCTCTTCCTTCTGTTCCTGCTCGGTGGCTACAGGCTCGGCCGGAGCGGCTTCGGGCTCGCGTTTGAGCTTATTGACAAACTTGATGGCCACGAAGATACAGAAAGCTATGATAAGGAAGTCGAAGACAGTCTGCACAAAATTGCCCCATGTGATGGCAACCTCGGGAGTGACGATTTCCTCGCCGTTTTTCACGCCCTGCTGAATCACCCACCTATAGTCGGTGAAGTTGACGCCGCCGGTGAGCACACCGATGGCCGGCATGATGATATCGTTGACCAGAGAAGTGACAATCTTGCCGAAAGCAGCGCCGATGATTACACCTACTGCCATATCGACCACATTGCCCTTCATTGCAAACTCTTTGAATTCGTTGATGAATTTTTTCATAAGTCTGATATTTAGTTGCAAACGCAAATTTAATTAAAAAAACTTAACCCACAAAAAATAAAACACCCGCCGGCACCTTCTCGCACCGGCCGTAACATACAAAACAATCACCCACCCTGAAAGTTTGTTTTTATTTGCGGATGTGGTGGGGGAGGGTGGCGGGGATTATCATTGATATTTCTACGAGGCCGGCAATCTGGCCGTCGCGGCGCCACGGGGTCTGGTAGATCATCTTGTGTACGCCGTTTTTCTCGATGGTGTAGGCGTTGCTCTCGCCGGTGGCGAGCATGTGGCGGATTATGGCCTGCGAGTTGGCGTTGTGGCAGGGCATTAGGTTGGTGCCGATGAGGTCGCCGTGACTTTTGTAGATTTCGCGTGCGGGGGCGTTCTGATAGAGGATCACGCCGTCGCAGTCGCAGACGGTGACGGCGCAGTTCATTTCCTCAGCCCATTGGAAGTCGTTCATATACGTTCTTTTACAGCATATCGGGGCCGTGCTTTGACCTCGACGAAGATTTTACCTATATATTCGCCCGTGATACCGATTGAGATGAGTATGAGGCTGCCCAAACCCCAAATAGAGAGCATTGTGGAAGCCCAGCCGGGATTGTTGTAGGGCGAGTAGAAATGTGATATCAATACGTATACGGCCACTATCAGGGTGAGCACGAATGTGATAAGGCCGGTGAAGAATATCCAGCGCATGGGTTTGGCCGAGAATGATGTTATGCCGTCGATCGACAGGGCGAGCATTTTGCTCAGGGGGTATTTTGATTCTCCGGCCACGCGCGAGGCTCGCTCGTAGGTGATCACTGATGTGGAGAGGCCTATCTGGGGCACTATGCCGCGCAGGAAGATGTTGCTCTCGTGGTATTGGCTCAGGAGCTCGAGGGCGAAGTTGCTCATCAGGCGGTAGTCGGCATGGTCGTAGACGGTCTCAAGGCCCATGAGCTGCTGGAATTTATAGAAGGCATGGGCTGTGGTGCGCTTGAAGAATGTATCGGTCTTGCGGCTTGAGCGCACGCCGTAGACGATGTCGCTGCCTGCCCGGTAGAGCTCAACCATGCCTTTTATGGCGTTGGGGTCGTCCTGCAGGTCGGCGTCGATACTCACGGCGGCGTCGCATTGCCCCATAGCCTCCATCAGGCCGGCGAGGAGTGCGTATTGATGTCCGCGGTTGTGGGCCAGCGAGATGGCGTGTACGCGGCTGTCGCGGGCATGGAAGTCGCGCAGCAGCTGCCATGTGCGGTCGCGGCTGCCGTCGTTGCTGCAAAGTATGTAGCTGTCGGGCGCGATGAGCTTTACCCCGACCATTTCGTCGAGCAGCTTGAGCAGTTGTGGCAGAGTGATGGGGAGGGCTTCCTCCTCATTATAGCATGGTATGACGATGGCGAGCCGTGGCGCCGGACGCAATTCTATGCTTGTCGATTCCATAATGCGACAAAGTTAAACTATTTTTAACTAATTACCAAAAATTACTTGCCCATAAATTGTTAATTTTGCAAATTGCAAAGCTATAAGTCTATGGTTGGTGGTCGGTGGGTTGTGGGCAGCGAGTCAGTAATCTAACACTCACTGCCTACTCACGACAATCCAACCATGAGTAACCCTGCAAAAACGACTGAAAAAATGGAACTGACATATACCGAGGCTCTTGGCGAACTTGAGCGCATATTAGCGAGCTTGCGCTCCGAACAATGTGATGTCGACACACTTGCCGAGCGCACCCGTCGCGCGGCCGAGCTGCTGCAGCATTGCCGGAGTAAACTCACCCGCACCGAAGCTGAGCTTGCCAAGGTGCTCGAAGCCATCAACAGCGAGGAATAATGCAGATTAATTTCACCCCTGCCGCACGAATCTATTTCAGGCGCCTGATTGCCGGGCGTCGCCGCTGGTGTACGCCTGAGGGCATAGAGGCTGTGCAGCGCCGTGTGCTCGCGGGTCTGCTGAGCCAAGGGGCCAAGACGCAGTGGGGCAGTCGCTATGGCTTTGCCTATATGCAGGGCTATGAGGATTTTGCGCGCCGTGTGCCAATAATCGACTATGAGGATATCCGCCCGGATGCCGAGCGCATGGTAGCCGGTGGCCGCGATATTCTTTGGCCGGGTGTATGCCGCCGCTTCGCCCAGTCGTCGGGAACGTCCGGCGGCAAGAGCAAATATGTGCCCGTCACGGCTGCCGCCCTTCGCCTCAACCATTATGCCGGTGCCGCCGAGGCTGTGGCGTCGTATCTCGACCTCTACCCCGACAGCAGGCTTTTCTCAGGCAAGGGATTCATCCTCGGCGGCAGTTTTGCCAACGAGCTCGCCCAAGTGCCGGCAGGAGTGACCGTAGGCGATCTGTCGGCCAACCTTATCGACGCCATCAACCCGCTGGCCAACTATTTCCGCGTGCCCGACAAGCACACCGCGCTTCTCAGCGACTGGTCGGAGAAACTACCGGCTCTTGTCAAGGCCTCGCTTCATGAGAATATCACCAATATCTCGGGAGTGCCGTCATGGTTTCTCACAGTATTGCGCAGTGTCATATCCGAGGCCGGCGCCACGACTATCCACGACGTATGGCCCGGGCTGGAGGTGTTTTTCCATGGCGGCATAGCTTTCGGCCCCTACCGCGAGCAATATCATGCCATCACCGACACCTCGCGCATGCGCTATATCGAGAACTACAATGCCTCTGAGGGCTTCTTCGCCGCACAGGACACCCGCGACGCCTCGGCCGGTATGCTCCTTATGCTCAACCACGGCATATTCTTCGAATTCCGCCCGCTCGATGGCGGCGACCCGGTGCCGGCATGGCGCGTAGAGCAGGGCAAGACCTACGCCCTCGTGATAACATCGTGCAATGGCCTGTGGCGCTACCTGCCCGGCGATACCGTGCGGATAGAGAGTGTCGAGCCGCTGAGAATCAGCATTGCCGGACGTACAAACAGCTTTATCAACGCTTTCGGCGAGGAGCTGATGGTGTGGAATGCCGACGCCGCCATCGCCGCAGCATGTGCCTCCACCGGTGCCCGCGTGGCCGACTATACAGCCGCTCCCGTCTATACCTCGTGCCGCACAAAGGGTCATCATCAGTGGATCATCGAATGGGCCAAGGCTCCGGCTTGCGGAAATGAGGCTTTTGCCGACATTCTCGACGCCGAGCTGCAGAAAGTCAACTCCGACTATCAGGCCAAGCGCAGCCAAGACATCTTCCTCGCACGCCTCGAACTAACCGAAGCGCCAAAGGGTACTTTCGCCCGCTGGCTTGCCTCCACGGGGCGGCTCGGCGGACAGCGCAAAGTGCCGCGTCTCGCAAACGACCGCCGGATCGTAGACAACATCATAGAAATAATAAACACCCGATAATATTATGAAACTCCGCAAATTAGCAGCAACTATCGCTCTTGCCGCCGCTTTCGTGGCCGGTGCGCAGACTCCAAAGTATATCTTCTACTACATCGGCGATGGCATGGGCATGGGCCCGGTGCTCGCCGCCGAGACCTACAACCGCGTGATTCTCAACAGCGACAAGCCGCTCAACATGATGCAAATGCCCGTTGTCGGTTGGTGTATGACCTATTCGGCCTCGTCGACAATCACCGACAGCGCCGCCGCAGGCACAGCCCTTTCCACCGGCACCAAAACCAAGAACGGCATGCTCGGCATGGCTCCTGACACCACCGATGTCACTTCTGTGGCCAAGAAGCTGCAGGCTATGGGCTACGGCATAGGCATTACCACCTCTGTCGCTCCCGACGACGCCACCCCCGGTGCTTTCTATGCTCATGTGCCCACGCGCAAAATGCTCTACGAAATCGGCGTGCAGATGGCCGGTGCCGATTATGAATTTGTTGCCGGCGCCGGTCTGCGCGGTCTTCAGAAAGACGGCAAAGACACCGACCTGCTCAAACATTTCGCCGACAACAAGGTGCAGATTATCAACGGCCCTAAGGAAATCAAGGATATCAACAGCGACAAGGTGCTGCTGCTCAACCCGCAGGGTACTCCCAACTATAATATCGGCTATACCATCGACTCCATCTCCGGAGTGCTCAACCTGCCCCTGATAGCGCAGACCTGCCTCGACCACCTCGAGAAGAAGAGCCCCGGCAAGTTCTTCATGATGGTGGAGGGCGGCAACATCGACCATGCCCTCCATGCCAACGATGGCGGCGCGGCCCTCAAGGAAGTGCTCAACTTCGACCAAGCCCTCGGCATTGCTTTCGATTTCTATCAGAAGCACCCCGATGAGACTCTCATCATCGTCACCGCCGACCACGACACCGGCGGCATGTCGCTGGTGAAAGACGGCGGTTTGGGCAATGTTGACTATCAGCGAGTGTCGAAAGAGGCTTTCAGCGACTATTGCAAGTCAATGCTCAACAGCCGTATGGTCTACACTTGGCAGGACATGCACGACTATCTTGCCGAGAATCTCGGATTCTTCACGCATGTGAAAGTGAGCGATGAGCAGGAGGCCGAGCTCAAGGCTATGTTTGACGACATCTTCGAGAAACGCAGCCAAGCCGCCGAGCAGCATACCCTCTATGCCGACTTCAATGCCTTCGCCGTGAAGGTGTTCGGTATCTTCAACAATGCCGTGGGCCTCGCGTTTACCACCACCGGCCATTCCGGCAATCCTGTGCCTGTATTCGCCGTAGGTGTAGGTGCTGAGAAATTCAAAGGATTCAACAACAACATCGATATCCCCGGCGCGATATACGATACTGTAAACGGCAAGTAAATTTATGGTTGGTGGTTAGTGGTTGGTAGGCTGTGGGCAGCGAATTACTGCTACATGGCAAGTTTCGTTGCTGCCGCGAGAGCAACTCGCGTGTCGCAGCCCACCAACCCCACCAACCACCCACCAAACCCCACACCCCACCCACCACAACCCACCAACCCAAAATATGCAGAAATTAAAAGATATCATCCGCAAACCGCAGGTATGGGGCTTCGCGCTGTCGGTAGTGATACTGGCAGTGATCTCGCTTGCGTTTTTCTATCCCGATAATTTCGAGGGTAACAGCCTTCGCCAACCCGATATGCAGCAGGGTGCCGCAAACGGTCAGGAAGGTGCTGCCTACGAAGCCGCCACAGGCGAGAAAGCATTGTGGACAAACTCGCTCTTCGGCGGTATGCCCACCTTCCAGATTTCGCCCTCATATCCGTCGAACAGCCTTTTCACATGGCTCAACACCGTCTATGGTCTCGGCCTGCCGGCTCCCTCCAATCTGCTGTTCATGATGATGTTCGGCTTCCTTATCCTGCTCTTCTCGCTCAAGATGAGGTGGTATTATGCCCTTATCGGAGCTGTGGCGTGGGGCTTGTCATCGTATTTCATCATCATCATCGGTGCCGGCCATATCTGGAAATTCCTCGCCCTCACATACGTGCCGCCCACGATTGCCGGTTTCATGCTCATCTACCGCGGCCACCGCGTCGGCGGAACGGCCATGCTGGCACTCTTCGCCATGCTTCAGCTCAACGCCAACCATCCGCAGATGACCTATTATTTCGGCCTCGTGATGGCTATACTGGCGATATGCTATCTGATCGACGCTATCCGCCGCCATGCCGTGCGCAACTGGCTCGTTGCCAGTGTACTCGTGCTTGTAGCCGGTGGACTTGCAATCGGCGCCAACGCTCCGTCGCTCTATAATACCTACGAATACTCCAAGGAGACAAAGCGCTCACAGTCAGAGCTTACCCCGCTTAATGCCTCCGACGCCCCGGCGGCTGCCGAGCGTCCCACCGGCGGCATGCCCAAGGAGCAGATTGTGGGCTGGAGCTATGGCCGCAGCGAGATGTTCAGTCTCCTTGTGCCCAACATCAAGGGCGGCGCCTCGGCCCGCCCCGAAGGCGGCAACATGGTGCCTCTGAGCCTCGCGCAGCTCAAAGACGCCGCCGAATATACCCGCAACGCTCCCTTGCTGGAGTATATGAGCCAGTATTTCAACGACTCCGAGGGCACAAACGGCCCGGTATATCCCGGCGTCATTATCTTCGCCCTCTTCCTCGCCGGCTGCTTCATTGTCCGCGGACCGCTCAAATGGGCCATGGTGGCGGCAACGATTCTCTCTGTAGTGCTCGCCTTGGGGCGCAATGCCGAGGGTATCACCGACTTCATGATCTATAACTTCCCCCTCTACAATAAGTTCCGCGCCGTAGAGAGTATACTCGTCATAGCCGAGTTTACCATGCCACTGCTTGCCTTGCTCGCCCTCGAGCGCATTGTTAGCGCAGGCCGCGGCGCTTGGCACGAATATAAGACCGGTATAAGCGTAGGTCTCGGTTTCCCCGCACTGATATGTCTTCTCGCCCTTATGGCTCCGGGAGCGTTCGGCGATACAATCACCGACAGCGACCGCGCAACCTCTGAGCACCTGCAGCAGCAACTCTATCAGTTGGGACGCCAGCAGGGTGCCGACGAAAACCAGATATCGCAGTATATCTACATGTATTCGCTCTCTAACCCTGCCAACAGCGAGGCCATCTCGGCTCTCCGCAAAGGCATGGTGCAGTCCGACGCCTTGCGCTCGCTCATGTTCCTCCTCGCCGCGGCTGCCGCCTTGCTGCTCTTTGCGAGAGGATCGCTCAAGGCTGCCTACGCCGTGGGTTTTGTGGGTGTGCTGATATTGTGCGACCTCTATGGCGTAGACAAGCGCTATGTGAGCCACAGCTCATTCGGCCCGGCCGACAGTCCCGGCGGCCATATTGTCTTCACCCCCGACGCCATCGACTCGCGTATCCTCGCCGACACCACTCAGCACTACCGTGTGCTCGACATTCCGGGCTTCTACAGCGCCGACCGCTCTTATTTCCACAAGACTCTCGGCGGATACCATGCCGCCAAGCTCAACCGCTACGAGGATATCATACAGCGCCGCCTTGCCCCCATTGTAAGCGCACATGAGTGGTATGAGGGCGACAGCATACTCGACGACCCGCGCTATGGCGACGTTGGCCCGCAGCTCAAGGCCGGATATCAGGTGGCCGACATGCTCAATGCTCGATATGTGATTGACGGCAACAATCAGCTCATACTCAACGACAATGCCTTCGGCAACGCTTGGCTCGTCGACGACATACGCTTCGTAGACAATGCCGACGCCGAGATGGCCGCCCTCGACGCCGGTGTGCTCGACCTGCGCCGTCAGGCCGTGGCCGACCGCCGCTTCAGCGCCGTCCTCCCCGAAGCCCAGAGCCTCGCTCCCGGCGATACGATATATCTCACCCACTATAGCCCCAACACGCTCACCTACCATGCCTCAACGGCCCGCGGAGGTGTCGGGGTATTCTCTGAGGTGTACTTCCCGTGGGGATGGCATGCCGATGTCGACGGCGAGGAAGTGCCCGTGGCACGTGTCAACTATCTCTTGCGCGCCATACCGCTCCCTGCCGGCAGCCACACCGTGACGATGACGTTCGAGCCTGCGTCGATACATACATCCTCGGCCATAGCCTATGCCTGCGTCACGCTCATCTACATGCTCATCCTTGCCGGACTTTTCGTAGAAGCACGCCGATGTCGCTTGTTCTGAAACTGAAAACCGCGTTCGTGCGTTGGCGTCACGGGCGCGGTTTCGGCATACATTCGCCCTTTGCCTTTCACTTCGTAACTGAAGTGCTCAGGCAACCCTACGGCTACTATGCCTACCAACGCCTGCGCGGCGACGACGACAGCCGCGTGATATTCCGTGTCGCCCTCGCCCTGCGCCCCTCCGCGGTTGCTCTTGTCGGCGCCGACCGATATCGCGCGGCTGTCGCCGAGGCCGTGCCCAAGGCGCGCATTAGCGCTGCGGCCGACGCCGACCTCATAATCGTCGACGCCGCAGCCAAGCCCGGCTTCGACCTCACGCCCCATGCCGGCAAACATGTCATAGTACTCAATTATCACCAATCCTCCACATGGCCGGCATATAAAGCCGCCATGCCCGCCGGCATGACCTTCGCCAACGCCACCCTCGCCATCTCCACCGCCCACCCCCACCTCCCCCGCCAAGACTTCGAGGTGAAATTCTGAAAAATGCGCTGTATATCTGTTTTTATGTTATTGGCGGCTTTGTCGGCCGCGGGGTTTACCCGGCATGAGGGTAAGCTCGAAGATTCGAAATATTATCCGTCTACCGTGCACAGCTATGTCGTCACCGTTCCGGAGGGTTACGACGCTTCTCGCGGCGCCGGCCTCTATGTGGGGCTCGACGGTATCCTCTGCGGTGCTCCCGAGCGTATCGACAGCCTCGTCGCTACGGGAGATATACCGCCGCTCGTGGGCGTATTCCTGCAGCCGGGACTTGTCTATGACGATTCCGGCGAGGTGGTCCGCTATAACCGCAGCAATGAGTTCGACGCTCCCGACGGCCGCTTCGCCCGTTTCCTTGAGACTGAATTGCTGCCGGCTGCGCTGCAGGGGCTCAATATCCTGCCCGGCCCTGAAAACGCCATGATCTTCGGTCTCAGCAGTGGCGGAATTGCCGCTTTTAACGCCGCGTGGCAGCGCCCCGACCTGTTCGGAAGGGTTTATAGCGGCTGTGGTACTTTCGTGCCCATGCGTGGCGCTGATGAGCTTCAGGCGTGGGTGCGCAAGGCCGAGCCGAGGCCGATAAAGGTTTTCTTGCAGGACGGTTATTCCGACACATGGAATCCGCTTTTCGGCAGTTGGTATGAGGCCAACCGCCTCCTTGCGTCGGCTCTGGAGTTTGCCGGATATGACTGTGCTTTCGATTGGGCCGAGGGCGGCCATAGCGTGGCTCGCACATCGCTCATCTTCCCCGAGGCGATGAAATGGCTGTGGTGCGACGGAAGTTCTCAGCCGACAGCGAATGCGACTCTCGCGCCGTATCTCGACGGCTCAGGCGAATGGCGTCGCGAGGCTTCTTCCGACGTCTTTGAGCCTCAGACCTCTGCGACCTATCCCGGCGGAAAGCTGATTGCCGAGCCGGTGGATGGCTCGAATTATCTTTGGCAATATCTTATAGGCGCCGATGGCAGCCGCTATGCCGGGCAGCCTTTCTATTGGCTTCATGGGATGGAAAACCGCACCCTCACAATCGGCGGCATGGCTTATGACAGCGACGGCTACCTCTGGGTAGCCACTGACGCCGGCATACAGGTGTGTGACCAGAACGGCCGTGTGCGCGCCATCCTCCGCCTCCCTCTTGATATTGAGAAAGCCATTATCGATAGCCGCAGCGGCGCTTCTCTACGCGGCTGCCGCCTCGACATCCTGCCCGGGACACTGCGCCTCACAACGCCGGCAGCTACATATACAAGAGCTCTGAATATCGCTCCGCCCACAGGCGTGCCTGAATCGCAGGGCCAAGGGTGATTTTTGAAGGCAAAGGAGGCAAGAAAGGCAAAGGAGGCAAGAGGATAGGCGCTTTCGTTAATGACGCGAGCGGAGCTCGCGTCCGTCGCTCCGCCGCACATGGAACACGCGAGCTGAGCTCGCGTCATTAACGAAATTCTCCCCGCAGCCATTTTCTTGCCTTTATCCTTTTTTGCCTTTTCCCTCCTTGCCCTCAAAATAACAGCCGGTCAGAGCTTTGGCTCTGACCGGCTGTTATTATTGGGGGCAAGAGTATCAGCGGCCGCCGCCGAGTGCTTGGTAAAGGTTGATTACCGAGCGGGCGCGGGCGAGCTCGGTGTTGATCTGGCTGATCTGTGCCGAGAGAAGACCCTGCTGGGCGGTGAGCACTTCGAGATAGCTTGTTGTGCCGGTAGAGTAGAGCATGAGGTCGTTGGTGTACTCAACCGATTTCTCGAGGTTTGCAACCTGCTCTTTGAGAAGGGCTGATTTTTCCTGACTCTTCTCATATACCGTGAGAGCGTCGCTGACCTCGGAAGCAGCGCTCAGGAGCGCGTATTCGAAGTTGTTGAGAGCCTGTTTCTGCTGGGCTTTGCTTGCTTCGAGGCGTGCGATGTTCTGGCCACGCGAGAAGAGGGGAGCCACAAGCGAGCCGGCGAGTTGATAGAACCAGTCACCGGGATTCTTGATAAACGAGCCAAGGAGATTGGTGAAACCGCCGTTGACAGATATTGTCAGGCCGGGATAGAAGGCCGCACGTGCGCTGTTGGTGGCATAGTACGCAGCAGCGAGGTCTTGCTCGGCTGCAAGTACATCAGGACGTGCTGCAAGCTCAGCCATGGGCACGCCGGCACGGAGAATCTGGGGCACGTCGAGGTTTACCTTGTCTGTCACAGCCCATTCCTGCGGCAAGGTGTTGAGCAGCAGGCTCATGGTGTTGTTGAGCTGGTCGAGCGACACTTCAAGGTCGGTGATAGAGGCCAGAATGCTATAGTAGTTTGCGTTGGATTGTACTACGGCAGCTTCAGTCACGCCGCGGCCGCCTTCTTTCAAGTCGCGCATTGTCTGCACGGTCTCTTTCCAGAGCACGGCGGTATTGCGCGAGAGGTTGAGCTGATTGCGCACAGCGGCGATAGAATAGTAGGTCGTTGCCACGGCCGAGATGATCTGGCTTCGCACGGCCTGGGCGTAAGCCTCAGATTTTGCGAAAGCAGCCTGAGCGCCGCGCTTGCTGTTGAGCAGCTTGCCGAAGATATCGATTTCCCAGCTTAGCTGAGCGGGAATGCTGTAGGTCCAGCTGAGGTCGCTGCCGGCGTAAGAAGCACCTGCACCGTTGGGGGCAAGGGCAAGTGAGGGCAGATATGCCAGACGGGCACCCTTGAGCTGAGCGTGAGCCACCTCTACATTGAGCTGGGCGTTGCGCAGATTGGTGTTGTTGGCAAGAGCCTGATTGATAAGAGTCACCAACTGAGGGTCGGTGAAGACGTCCTCCCACAGCAGGTTGCCGAAGGCAGCGCTGTCGGTCTGCTGCTCGCGAGCCTCTACATACGCTTTGGTGAGAGCCGTGTCGGTGGGCGTCTCATATTTTTTGTAAATGTGACAGCTCGACATAGTGGCGAGGGCCAATGCCACCACTGCGAGGCGCACAATATTGTGTAGTTTCATTATCTGCTTGTTAGTTGATTATGTCACCGGCCGAGTAGTAGGCCGGTGACTGAATCTGTTTATTGGGCGTATTGTTCGATTTCGCTTTCGATAGTGCCGCCTTTCTCCTCATTCTGCCACTGGATGGGGCGGAATTTCTCCTGAATGAGCTGGAATACGCAGAAGAGCGCGGGCACGATGAAAATCTGGCAAATCATGCCGATGAGCATACCGCCTACCGAACCTGCACCGAGGGCGCGGTTACCGTTGGCGCCTACACCGTGGGCAAACATCATAGGCAGAAGGCCGATAACCATTGCCAACGATGTCATGAGGATAGGACGCAGACGGGCACCGGCACCGGCGATGGCGGCGTTGAATACGCTCATACCGGTCATGCGGCGTTCGAGAGCGAACTCTACGATAAGGATGGCGTTCTTGGCCAACAGACCGATAAGCATGATCAAGGCAATCTGGAGGTAGATGTTGTTTGATATGCCGAACATCTGGGCGAAGATAAACGAGCCGGCCAGACCGAAGGGAATCGAAAGAATAACGGCGAATGGAAGCAGGTAGCTTTCGTACTGAGCCGAAAGGAGGAGGTAGACGAAGAGCAAGCAAAGACCGAAAATCATTGCGGTGGCATTGCCTGTGCCGCTGCCTTCCTCACGGGTCATACCGGCATATTCGAAGCCGTAGCCCTGCGGAAGTGTCTCGGCTGCAACACGCTCGATGGCCGCGATAGCCTCACCCGACGAGTAGCCGGGGTTGGGAGTACCGGTGACAGAAATCGAGGTAAACATGTTGAAGCGGTTCATAAGGTCAGGACCGTAAACGCGGGTGAGCTTCACGAAGTTAGAGATGGGCGCCATCTCGTTGCCGTTGCGCACCTTGACGCTGTTGAGGGTCTCGGTGTTGATACGAGACTCCGGCGGAGCCTGCATCATCACACGGTAGATTTTGCCGAAACGGTTGAAGTTCGACACATACATACCGCCATAGTAACCCTGCAGGGTAGAGAGGATGGTCGAGGGGCTGATGCCGGCGGTCTTGGCCTTGGCGGCATCGATATCGATCATATACTGCGGGAAGGTGGGGTTGAAGGTTGTGTAGGCTGCCTGAATCTCGGGCTGCTGGTTGAGCTGTGCGAGGAAGCCCTGCACTACGCCGAAGAACTGGTTGATGTCGCCGCCTGTACGGTCCTGCATCTTCATCTCAAAACCGTTGGTGGTAGAATAACCGGTGATCATAGGCGGCGCGAAAATCATCACGCGGCCGTCGCGCACCGACTGGCCTACCATGGCATACATCTGCTGAATGATCTTCTCGGCCGACTCGTCGCTGCTGCGCTCGCTCCAGTCTTTAAGCTTGATGATGAACGCACCGTATGTCGGGCCTTGGCCTGCGATGAAGCTGTAGCCGTTGATCATCTGGCGCACGCGTATACCCGGTATGAGGGCGCAGATACTGTCGACTTGGTCGAGCACTTCGCCGGTGCGTTCCTGCGATGTTCCGGCGGGCATATCCACCATGGCGAAAATCACACCCGTATCCTCGTTGGGCACAAGGGCGGTAGGAGTGATCGACATGAGCCATACGAGCACTGCGATGGATACTACCACGAGAGAGAACGAAGTTATCTTATGGCTTGAGAACCATGCGGCACCTTTCTTATAAGAGTTGAGCAGTTTGTCGAAATTCTTCTCGAACGAGCGGTGGAAGCGCTTGCCGAAGAGTCCCAGCACAGCCACGATGGCCACAGCCCATGCAATGCAGCTCAGAGCCACGTTGGTGAAGGTGTACCAGCCGAGCACCATGAAGGTGATGGTGGCCACGAGAAGCACAAAAGTGATAAGAGGATGGATGTCGAGGGCAAAAGTGCGTTTATAGCGAGTCTTGACAGCCTCACCGGCAGCACGATAGGCGTCGCCCATGCGCTCTTTGAGGCTCGGGTCGGCCTGACCTTCAACATGCTTGGGCTTGAGGAAGAGGGCGCAGAGAGCCGGCGACAGGGTCAAGGCGTTGACAGCCGAGAAGCCGATGGCGATGGCCATGGTAAGACCGAACTGACGGTAGAACACACCCGAGGTACCCGGCATGAACGACACGGGGATAAACACGAGCATCATTACCAAGGTAATCGAGATAAGAGCACCGGCAATCTCGCTCATGGCGTCAATAGAGGCGCGGCGCGACGATGTATAACCTTGGTCGAGCTTGGCGTGGACGGCCTCGACGACCACAATGGCGTCGTCGACCACAATCGCGATCGCAAGCACGAGTGCCGAAAGGGTGATAAGGTTGATAGAGAAGCCGATGAGGTTGAGCACGAAGAACGTACCGATAAGGGCCACAGGGATGGCTATGGCCGGGATGAGGGTCGAGCGCATGTCCTGAAGGAACACATACACTACGAAGAACACAAGGATAAAGGCCTCGATGAGAGTATGGATAACGGTGTTGATCGACGCATAGAGGAAGTCGTTGTTATTCATAGGAATCTCGAAAGCCAGACCTTGGGGAAGGTCGAGCGCGAGGCGGTCAACCAGTGCGAGACAGTCGTTGATAATCTTGGTGGCGTTGGAGCCCGGAGTCTGGAACACCATCGCCATCGAGGCGAGCATACCGTTGTATTTATTGGCGAAGCCGTAGGTCACACGTCCGAGCTCAATCTCTGCCACATCTTTGAGGTAGAGCACCTCGCCGTTAGCACCGGTGCGCACCACGATGTCGCCGAATTCCTCAGGCTTGGTGAGGCGGCCGCGGTAGCGCATGATGTATTGGAACGACTGGTTGCCCTGCTCGCCGAAAGCACCCGGAGCGGCCTCGACGTTCTGCTCGGCAAGAGCTGCCGAGATGTCGGAGGGCATAAGGTGATACTGGGCCATGATTTCGGGCTTGAGCCATATACGCATTGAGTAGTCGGCGCCGAACGACATCACGTCGCCTACGCCCGATACGCGCTGAAGCTCAGGCACTACGTTGATTTTCATGTAGTTGTCGAGGAACTCGGCTGAGTACTCGGCGGTTGCGGTGGTATCTACAAGAGCCACGCCGACAAGCATTGATGTCTGGCGTTTCTTTGTCTGCACACCTACTTGGTTAACCTCGGAAGGGAGGAGGTTGGCGGCTGCCGACACGCGGTTCTGCACGTCGACGGCGGCCATGTTGGGGTCGAAGCCCTGCTCGAAGTAAACGTTGATGGTAGCCGAGCCGGTGTTGGTGGCGGTCGACTCCATATATGTCATGCCCTCGGCGCCGTTGATCGACTCCTCAAGAGGTGCGATCACAGAGTTGAGCACAGCCTGGGCGTTCGCACCGGTATACGTCGTGGTCACCGAGATTGTAGGAGGAGCGATGTCGGGGTACTGGGTGATCGGGAGCGAGGCCAAGCCGATCAGACCCAGCAGGACGATAAAAATCGAGATTACCGTCGACAGCACCGGGCGGTTGATAAATCTATCGAGTTTCATATTTGTTTGTCTTGCAAGAAATTACAATACCTGATTGGAAGGTGATGTAAGATTAGTTTTTGGGAGTAATGGGCATGTTTGCACGCACTGCAGTACCTACGCCTTCGGTAACGATACGGTCGCCGGGGTTGAGACCTGAGGTCACCACGAAAGTCTGGCCGTCGTTATAGGGCTGCACGGTAATCTGTGTCGGCACGGTGATGTTGCTGTCGTTGACAGTGTAGACGTAGCGGAGATCCTGCACCTCGTAGGTAGCCTTCTGGGGGATTACGAGCACGTTCTCGCTGTTGCGCGGCACGATGATCTGGCCTGTGTTGCCGCTGCGGAGCATACCGTTGGGGTTGTCGAAGAGTGCGCGCGATGAAGCAGCACCGGTAGAGTTGTCGATAACGCCCGATACAGTCACAACTGTGCCCTCGAGGGGATACATTGAGCCGTCGGCGAGCTGGAGCTTCACTTTAGGAAGTGATTTCACGCCTGCGTCGACGCTTGACTTACCGCCGTCGGTGAGCGAAAGAAGGTCTTTCTCAGAGAGTGAGAAGTAAGCGTATACCTCAGAGTTGTCGCTGATGGTGGTAAGGGGAGTCGAGGGAGAGGCGAGCGAGCCTTCGCGGAAGGGTATTGTGCCTACGACGCCGTCGCTGGGAGCCTCTACTGTTGTATAGGCAAGGTTCTTGCGGGCATTCACGAGGGCTGCGTTAGCCTGTGCAAGAGCTGCTTTCGACTGAGCGAGCTGGTTGGCGGCAAGCTGCCATTCGGTTTCGCTGATGATGTTCTTGTCAAGGAGCATGCGCTTGTTCTGCTCGGTGATTTCAGCGTTGCTCACTGCGCTCTTGGCAGAGTTTACGTTTGCCTGAGCCTGATCAACGGCAGCTTGGAACTGCACTTGGTCGAGAGTGAAAAGCACTTGGCCGCGGCGCACGTGCTGGCCTTCATCTACGTGTACTTTTGTGATGAAACCGGTCACCTGAGGGCGAACGTCGATGTCGGTCTTGCCCTTGATGGTGGCGGGATAAGAGTTTTGATACGCTGCTGAGGAGGGCTCAACTGTGAGAACGGCAATCTGGGGAGCACCTGCCTGAGGAGCCTGCTGCTGTTTGCCACACGAGCTCAAGAGGCCACCTACGGTAAGGGCAGCCACTGCGAGTGTTAACGCTTGTTTTTTCATATTGTTAGAATGTCATTATTGTCACTGTGCGATAATGTGTCAAAAACATGTTTTACAACATATTTTTCCGCTTGCAAAGTTACGAAAAAATACATTTGCTAAAGTGGCTTTTTTCGACAGTATATTGGAGTAATGGTCGAATTTGTCGTTAAATTGTGTTATTGGTAGGTAAAAATTGGCCATTTTGGTATATTTGACGGTATACGACAAGCCGGATTAATATCGTTTGCAAAGTGCTCGATATCAAAAAGTTTTGACAATATTATATTTTATTAAGCCTTATTAAAATATTTTCAGAATAATATTTCAAAAATAAATAATAACTTTGCAGTGTCAACATCTAATAGATAACGTTTTGTTAGACTCACAATATACTTGAATTTTGGTTATGAGGGAGGTGCGTTACTGTGAAGTAGCGCACTTTCATTTTTTTTCGGGGATTTTTAGGGAGGCTTGGAGGATTTCATGCACCACTTCACCGTGGGGCGATAAAACTATCTCGCCCATCTGTTTGTTTGGAATTTATATATCTAAACCTCTGAGAGAAATGTCATCACGTCCACTTACATTTGACCGGGTAGTACGCATCCTTGCGGGTGTGGCCATCGCTGTGTGCGCCGGGCTGCTTGTCAATTATCTGCGCAATGTGCTGCTGCCGTTTGCTTTGGCGTGTATGATTGCATATCTGCTCGACCCTCTGGTAAATTACAATATGAAGCTGCTCAAGCTCAAGGGCCGTGGCTTCGCCAGTCTGCTGACGCTCTTTGAGGTGACGCTCATTCTCGCCGTGCTGTGCTATTTCTTCGTGCCGTCGATTGTAAAGGAGCTCAACCATCTCAATCACCTCATCCGCAACCGCTCGGGCGACTCTCCTATTCCGTTTATACCTCCCGAGCTCGCCGCGACAATCAGGCAGTGGGTTGAGAATTTCAATCTTGAGGGCTTCATCAAGAGCTCGCATTTCATGACTCTTCTAAATTCGGGTACGTCGCTGCTGTCGGCCACGGTCGACATCCTGCTGCATACGCTCGAATGGCTCCTGACCTTTATCTATGTGATTTTCATATTGATAGACTATCCGAGTGTCATGCGGGGTTTCCGTATGCTCGTGCCTCATAAATACCGCCATACCGTCTACCGCATAGAAGACGACATCAAAGACAACATGAACCGCTACTTCCGCAGCCAGGCCGTCATCGCCCTCTGCGCTGCGGTGTTCTATTGCATAGGTTTCTCGATTGTAGGCATACCCTTGGCGATAGTGCTGGGCATAACTGTGGGTGTGCTCTATATGATACCTTATTTCCAATATGTAACGCTCATACCAGTGGCGATAGTATGCCTTATCGACTCCTCGACGGGAGGAGCGCAGTTCTGGCCCGAGCTCGGAGCCTGCCTGCTGGTATATCTTGTGAGCCAATGTATATGCGATTATATCCTCACCCCCAAGATTATGGGCAAGAGCATGGGGCTCAATCCGGCGATCATACTTCTGTCGCTTTCGGTGTGGGGTACATTGCTCGGCATACTTGGCATGATCATTGCCCTGCCGGCCACGGCGCTGCTGCTCTCCTACTACCAGCGCTATGTGATAGGCGGCTCAGAGGCCGACAACGAGGCTTAGAAAGGCATTATGCTCAGGCAGCCATCCGCTTCTTACAATAGCAAAGCGGCGTTCGGCCGGAGTCATGACTATGGCGTCGGCGTCGGGCGTGAGGGGCAGGCGTATGTCGCGGCGGAAATCAAGTCCCGGCGTGAGGGCCGCCTTATAGAGGGCTTCCTTGAGAGTCCATGCCTTTACCAATGAATCGCTGTAATATCCGACTTCTTCGGCCGACATCACTCTGTCGGCGACGCGCTGCAGCTGCGCGCGGTCGGTCTCGACGTCTACCCCTACCGGCCTGTCGGCCACTGCGAGCACGGCGCATGTGCGGCAGTGGCTTATCGAAATCTCCACTCCCTCGATATCAACCGCCGGGCTGCCGTCGGGGCGGTGATAAAGCTCTGTATCGGGGCCGAAAGCCTCGGCAATTAGCTCATCCACAGCCTCGCGCTCTGCCTTGCGGCCCGGAGCGGCGAGAGCCTTGATGTAGATTTCAGGGGCGGTCATTGCAGAGTTGTGAGAATTTTAAATGCCTCGTCGGCCAATGCTGTCACTATCGGGCGGATGGAGTCGGCGGGAGCGGTGCTTCCCACGATAGTCGCTGTACCTGAGACTATTACGCCGTCGTCGCCCACAGCGAGAAATTGCACGGGCGTGGTGCCGGCGTCTATACTTTCCAGTATCATGCAGTCAAACTTACCTGAGGCGAACGACCTTGATGTGGCCTTGGCTCCGCCGAGGTTGAGGCTCATGCGCTGCTGCCGGTTGGCGATGGCCTCGGCGACGTCGTCGGGCTTTACCGCACTGATATAGAATGTGGCTCCGTAGCGCGGATATTCGATATCAACCCAGCCGCTCTTGGGGGAAGAGACTGTGGCATTTGCGTTTACCTCAAATTTTACAAGCTCTGCGTCAATGAGTCGGTAATCGGTCGCGTAGGCTTCCAAGCGCGGATAGGCATAGCGCCGCGGTGTGGGCGTAGCGCTTTTCTCCTTGCAGGATGAAAGGCTGAATACCAGCGCAATAAGCGATATGAAGAGCAGGCGGGGCGTCATGCTACATCCTCGGGCATGACTTTCACACGCACCTCGTTGATACGGTGGTCGGTGATTTCGAGAATGAGGAATCTGCAGCGCTTGTATACAAGCGGCTCCTTGTCTTTGGGGAAGTCGCCCTTGATGGCAAGAAGCATGCCGGCGAGAGTCTCTACGTCTTGCGTGACATCCTCGTAATCGTCGGCGTCGAGCCCGGTGACGCGGAAAAAGTCGGTGAGCGGTGTGCGGCCCTCGAATACGTAGGTGTCGTCTCTGAGACGCTTGAAGGTGGTGTCGGGCTCATCGTATTCATCATCGATGTCGCCCACGATTTCTTCGAGCACGTCTTCAAGAGTGACGACGCCTTGTGTGCCACCGAATTCGTCGACAACTACGGCCATGTGAATCTTGAGTTTGCGGAAGTCTTCGAGCAGGTCGTCGATCTGGCGCGACTCGGGCACGAAGTATGCCTGCCTGAGGAGTTTCTTCCAGTCGAGGTATGCGGCTTCGGGGCGGCCGATATACGGCAGCAGGTCGCGCGAGTAGAGTATACCCTTGATATTGTCTTGGTTGGTCTCGTAGGCGGGCATGCGTGAATATCCGCTTTCGAGCACAATTTTCATCACCTCGTCGAAAGAGAGGTTAATGTCGAGGTCGGTGATCTCTACGCGCGGCGTCATGATTTCGCCGGCGGTGGTGTCGCCGAATTTAAGGATGCCCTCGAGCATTTCCTTGTCGTCGGTGCCTTCGGTAATCTCAAGCGCGCGCGATAGTTCGTCGGGGCTGATGTCGTTTGTCTGCTTGGTGACAACCTTCTTTACCAGCGTGCCTGATTTAACGAGCATTTTCGATACCGGGCTCATGAGGCTGTAGATAACCGAGAGGGCAGGCTGGGCAAAGCGTGCCCATGCGGCATTGTAGTTGCTCGAATACAGCTTAGGTATGATTTCACCGAAAAGAAGAATGAGGAATGTGAGCAGCACTGTCTGCAGCACGAAGCTCCACACGGCGCTCATACCTGCGAACACCGGGCCGAGGGCATAGTTACAGAGCACTACTATGGTGACGTTGACCAAGTTGTTGGCTATAAGAATAGTGGCGAGCAGTCGCTGCGGGTCGGCGAGCAGACGGCGTATGCCCTCGCCGCGCGAGTCTTTGTCGAGCTCCTCGCACTGTTGCTCGGTAAGGGAGAAAAAAGCCATTTCGCTGCCGCTCACGAAGCCCGACAGAAACAGACATCCCAAGGCAAGGAGCAAAGCGATTATCTGTCCCGAGCCGAAAGCCGGGACATCAAGACTAATTAAAGAAGGTAAATCAAGAAGTAAACTTAGCGGCTCTATTGCCGGCAATGGGTCGATATCCATGTATAATTTTGATTGTGAGCTGCAAAGATACTAATATATTTTAAGCTACGCAAGAAAAAGTTGATAAGGCAAATTTCAAGAGTGTTGAAAAAAGGTGCGACGGAGGGGCTTGCCGGGATGTAACTTTGCAATAAAAAAGTTATGAAAGGTAGATTTGGAAAAGTGCAGCTTGCCGCTGCTGTGGCTATGTGCGCGGTTGGGGCGGGCTTGATAATCGGCGGTTTCATAGTGCCTCCGGCCGGCGAGATCGACTCGTCGGTGCTTGTGGCCTTCGGCGAAATCCTCACCTTCGCCGGCGCCCTCTTCGGCATAGACTACAAATACAAAACGTAATAAAACAGGGCGTTGCTGTTGTTAAGCGGCAACGCCCTGTTTTTTATTGTATTAAGATATAGCTATTCCTAAACTACTTAAACTTATTAAACTTTCTAAACCTCAAGTTTCGTGTGCGAAACTTAATTACTGCAGCATTGCTGCCACGCGGCGGAGGGCTGAGATGAAGGTATCGACCTCGGCGTGGGTGTTGTAGAGGGCGAATGAGGCGCGGACGGTGCCTTCGATTCCGTAGGTGTCCATCAGCGGCTGGGCGCAGTGGTGGCCGGTGCGCACGGCTATGCCGAGCTGGTCGAGGAGTACGCCGGTGTCGTAGTGATGTGCCTGCCCAATAAGGAATGATATCACGGCAGCTTTGCCGGGGGCTGTGCCGTAGATCCGCAGGCCGGGAATAGAGAGCATGGCGTCGGTGGCATGCTCGAGCAGTTCGTGCTCGTGGGCGGCGATGGCCTCTATACCAACAGAATCCATATAGTCGATGGCGGTGGAGAAAGCGGCGGCTCCGATATAGTCGGGGGTGCCGGCCTCGAATTTATACGGCAGGTCGGCCCATGTGGAGCCTTCGAAGCTTACGCGGCCTATCATCTCGCCGCCGCCTTGATATGGAGGCATGGCTTCGAGGAGGTCGCGGCGGCCATAGAGCACGCCCACACCGGCGGGGCCATACATCTTATGCGATGAGAATGCGTAGAAATCCGCTCCGAGGGCTTTGACATCGACACGCTCGTGGGCTACTGCCTGAGCGCCGTCAACGCATATCAGCGCGCCATGGCTGTGGGCGTAGGCTGCCATCTCGGTGATGGGGTTGACGGTGCCGAGCACGTTCGACACATGGCATACCGACACGAGGCGTGTGCGCTCGGTGAAGAGACTGCGGTATACATCGAGGTCGAGGCTGCCGTCGGCGTGTATGGGCACTACCTTTATCACTATGCCCGTGCGGCTTTGGAGGAGCTGCCAAGGCACGATGTTGGAGTGGTGCTCCATGACGGTGAGGATTATCTCGTCGCCCGATTTGAGCAGTGAGCCGTAGCTTGAGGCCACGAGGTTGATGGCCTCGGTGGTGCCGCGGGTGAAGATAATCTCGTCGGAAGAATCGGCGTTGATAAACCGGCGTACTCTCTCTCGGGTAGCCTCCATGGCTGCGGTGGCCTCTTGAGAGAGTGTGTGTACGCCGCGGTGCACATTGGCGCGGCGGCCATAGTATGCCTCGTCAACGGCCTCTACAACGGCGCGTGGCGTCTGGCTTGTGGCGGCGTTGTCGAGGTAGATCAGCGGCTTGCCGTTGACCTTGCGGGAGAGTATGGGGAAGTCGTGGCGCAGTGCCTCGAAGTCGGGAGTCATAGCTCGGAAGTGTTGTTGTGGCATGCCGAGGCGCATGAACTGCACGAGGCGGCGTCGCCGTTGAGACGTTTTTCTACGAGCACATGGAGGCGCTGGCGCAGCACTTCGTAGCCTACGTTGTCGATTACATCCGACATGAATGCCTGCGTGAGCATGCGGCGCGCTTCCTCGCGGGGGATACCGCGGCTCTGCATGTAGAAGAGGGCGCGCTCGTCGAGCTGGCCTGTGGTGGCGCCGTGGCTTGCCTTGACTTCATCGCAATAGATTTCGAGCTGCGGAGAGGCGTCCATGCGGGCCTCGGGCGACACGAGGATATTGCGGTTGGTCTGCGCGGCGTCGGTGTAGCGGGCTTCCTGATCCACTATCACGCGGCCACCGAAAGCGCCGTGGGCTTGGTCGAAGACGGCGGTCTTGAAGAGCTGTTTGCTGGTGCAGTGCTCACCGTGGTGGCGCAGGGTGACGTTGTTAGATACTATCTGGCTGTCGGTGCAGATGGCCAGGCCGCTGAGGTTGGTATAGCAGCCGTTGCCGAGAAGCTCGATATTGTAGTCGTTGGCAGTGACGCCACCGTGGAGATATGTGGTGTTGACGACGAGCTCGGAGTTGTGGGACTGCGCTGCGTTGATTTCCCATTTGCGGCGTGTGGCAGGGGCAGATTCCTCGATGTCGTAGACTTCTACGCGGGCGCCCTCGGCAACCTTGACGTCGATTACCTGACTGTTGAGGTGCGGCGTGGCGGGGCTCTGGCTGTGGTCGCATAGCAGCAGGCGCACCGATGAGTCGGCGCGGGCGTCAACAATTACGCGACGCGGCGTGAGCATGGGCATTTCCGAGTTGAAGAGGTTGACGATCTGCACCGGTTTCTCTACCCGGCAGCCCTCGGCCACGCGGATGTAAATGCCGTCGGTGAGCAGGAGGGTGTTGAGCACATTGCCTTTCTCGGCGATGGCGTGGACGTCGGCCTTGTATTTTTCGGGTACATTGCGCAGACTGTAGACCTCAAGTCCGTCGGGGAGACGGAGCATTGAGTCGGTGAAATGCACCACATCTCCCACCACCACAATCAGATAGCAGTTGAGATTGGGCACGCCGCAGTGGAACGAGGCGGCAACATCAGCCGTCATCTCAAGATGGCGCAGGTTAATGCCGTAGTCGGGGGCGAACATCACGTCGGCGCGGCACTCCTCGGGGAGCGACTTGTCGGGGCGGTATTGCTCTATTATCGCCGGGAGCACGGCCATGGCGTCGCTGCGGAGGTCCTGCAGCAGCGCGGGCTCGTTGCTCAGTTGAGGTAGATTGGCCTGTATCAGAGCGAGATACTGGCCGAAAGCTTCTGCGGCGTTCATAGTTTGTCGGCTTCCTGTTTGATCCAGTCGTAGCCGCGCTCCTCGAGCTCGAGAGCGAGTTCGGGGCCTCCGGTGTGCACGATACGGCCTTTGTAAAGGATATGAACCACGTCGGGCTTGATATAGTCGAGCAGACGCTGGTAGTGGGTGATTACGATGGTGGCGTTTTTGTCGTTCTTGAGCTTGTTGACGCCGCCGGCTACGATACGGAGGGCGTCGATGTCGAGGCCGGAGTCGGTCTCGTCGAGAATCGACAGGCGGGGCTCAAGCACAGCCATCTGGAAAATCTCGTTGCGCTTTTTCTCGCCGCCCGAGAAGCCTTCGTTTACCGAGCGCGAGGCGAGCTTGTTGTCGAGCTCCACGACGGCGCGTTTCTGCCTCATCATCTTGAGGAAGTCGGCGGCGCTCATGGGCTCTTCGCCCAGATATTTGCGCTTGGCGTTGACGGCGGCGCGCATGAAGTTTACCATCGTCACGCCGGGAATCTCAACCGGGTATTGGAACGAGAGGAAAAGACCCTCGTGGGAGCGGTCTTCGGGCGAGAGGGCGAGGAGGTCGACGCCGTGGAAGATGGCTTCGCCGGCGGTGACGGTGAATCGCGGGTCGCCGGCAAGCACGCCCGAGAGGGTGCTCTTGCCCGATCCGTTGGGGCCCATGATGGC
>OFFM01000567.1_pt1 | contig 28391 bp, 30 predicted proteins | sample 1521401 | NCBI WGS metagenome assembly OFFM01 (sample SAMEA3504118, study PRJEB24116) | mouse gut metagenome | biome: mouse gut; feature: mouse-associated habitat; material: faeces | place: Denmark | collected 2011
GAAACGGAGCCTAAAAAATAAAAGGGTGATAACCACCACGGTCGCACCCTTTATAAGTTTCTACAGGTAAAAAATCTTAAGGTAAAAAAAGATTGTTTTAGGTCACTGCAAAGGTAGGCATTTTATTCTTCTCCACCAAAGATTTTTTAGCAAAATGTTACAAATGTGTTGTAAAACATAAAAATTCCTCGGTACTCTCTTTCCCTATGAAAGGTTTTTAACGTATTTTCGCAGTTCAAACCGAGTACCATCCCATATTCCATAGCTGAAAGTGGCAATCCACTCCCCTAAAATCACGATTTCACATCCGGGAGCGATCTGAAACTCATCAAGAAGATGCAGATGTCCGAAAACAAAATAATTTATTTTAGGATGCTCAACGAGATATTCCTTACTGAAAGTGGTAATATTATCCATCATCCTTTCAGCATCGCTTTGTGACGGGCCTTCTATCTTGCGGCTATGCCGACTCCAGTTATACGCAAAAGGCACTGTCCAACGCGGATGAATGGCCGAAAAAGCCTTCTGGCATGCTTTATTGCGGAAAAGCTTACGCAGCAATTTGAACGACGGCTTGAGACGTCCTATGCCATCTCCATGCGTCATGAAGAAATATTTTCCGTCGATATTCTCTATCAAGGAACCATCGACAACCTCAATTCCCAACTCCGCGGGAAGATAATCATAAATCCAGATATCGTGATTGCCGATAAACCAGACTATTCTCACACCATTATCAGACAGTTCTGCAAGCTTTCCAAAGAATCTCACAAAACCACGGGGAACCACATACCTGTATTCATACCAATAATCAAGGATGTCGCCTAAGAGATAAATCACATCGGCGTCATCCTTGATTGTATCGAGAAAGGAGACCACTCTCATCTCCGCTTCGCGCGAATCTGAGAAATATGGTGCTCCAAGATGAAGATCACTCAAAAAATATGCTTTCATAGGAATCCGAGTTCAAGCTTAGCCTCCTCGGTCATCATGTCGTTGTTCCATTCCGGCTCAAAAACCAGACGAAGATCCACTTTTTCCGGACCTTCTATGCTGACCAGCTTCTGACGCACATCCTCCATGATGAAATCGGCCGCCGGACATGATGGAGCTGTCAGAGTCATATCAACATGAAGAGTCTTGTCTGATGCCGTGTATTCTATCCGATATATCAATCCGAGGTCGTAGACATTGACAGGAATCTCGGGATCAAATACCGTCTTAAGCAATTCCACGGCTTTCTCCGTTATGCGCAGCTCCTCATCAGTCTGCACCTGAGGGGCGATATTCTTCTCTTCCTGATTATCCATAAATCTTTAATATAGAAGTTAGAGATATTAGAAAAGAACAGCTACATTAATCTGCCATCCCCGCGAGCGAGCGCTGAAGTTGTCGAGTTTAAGAGTGCGGCAATCATATGATATTCCCCAGTAATAGCCTGCGGAAAGCTGATAACGCTCCCAAAACTCACCTCCGATACCGCATTGCAAGCCAAAAGAACCGGCGGGGTGCTCAACGATAGGAAGATCAGAAGTTGACAGATTAAAATTAAAGACAGGTCCACCATATACGAACGGAGCGACATAATGCTCAAGACCGTTCATACGTGTCCATTTGAAACGCAGGTTCAATGGAATCTGGAGAGTATGAAACCACAGTTTCTCTTTCCCATATCCTTCAGAGCCCCATATATATTGCTGTCCGAAATTTACATCGGATCCATGCATGCTGTATTTCAAGGCGATATCAACACCGAAACCGATACCCGGAATCATAAGCTCACCCATCACACCCACATTGGGACCGACAAGGAGACCATTGTCCACGAGATCCTGCTTCCAATACAACTCTGAAATGTTTATACCGGCTGTCGGTCCCCAGCGGAATTCCGCGGATGCTCCGAACGCTACAACCGCCAGCAGCAAAGTAGTCAGTAATTTTCTCATAACTTAGAAAAGGTATGCAGCTGTAATAGTCCAGTAATTATTTTTCACCTTTATATCACCGATATTCAGGTTATTGTCAAGAACGGGAATTTTCTTGGCGACATTGTTCATACCGAAGGTGTATCCGCCACTCACCTGAAGATGCTTGAAAAGCTCCAGGCCGAGACCGAGATTCCAACCCATCTGCACAGTCTTTGTTGAGATTCCCTCAAATGTGCTTTTATCGAGCTTGAGAGCCATAGTCGGACCGGTATATACCATCGGACGGATTATCGAATTGATTACAGGTATATTGAACTTATATTTAAGATTCAATGGAATCTCAAGGAAGTTTTTACCAACCGCACCTTCGTTTATACCCTCCTTTATCTCATTATTCATATGGGTATACATCAACGAAAGATCAAAACCGATACCTACCACAGGAACAGTAAACTCAGTCATCACACCGGCTGTGAAACCGCATTGGTTATCGCTGTTTAAATTAGCCTTGTAATCAGAAAGATGCAGCTTGTTTACATTCAAACCAGCCTTGATACCGAAACGGAATTCTGCGTTTGCCTGTCCACATGCGAAAACCGCCATCATGGCGACTATAATCAGGTGTTTTAGATTTTTCATAAAATAAATTATTTGATATTAACGTGCAAATTTAACAAAATTAATCTAAATATAGACATTAATTACCTACGATTTGTTTAACTTTGCACCATGTTTGCTGAAATTATACTGCCTTTACCGTTATATTCCACCTTCACTTATTCAGTGCCGGAGGAGATGCAGCCTGACCTTAAGAAGGGTTCGCGCGTGCTCGTGCAGTTCGGCAGAAAGAAATACTACACAGGGATTGTGGAGCATCTTCATTCCGAAGCTCCGGCAGGATATGACGTGAAACCTATCATGGCTCTGCTTGACCCAACTCCTATCGTAAGATTTCCCCAGCTCAAACTATGGCACTGGATTGCTGAATATTATCTATGTTCTCCGGGTGAGGTCTACAAAGCCGCAGTGCCAACCGGTCTAAAGCCAGAGAGTGAGACATACGTGAGCCTTAACGAAGATTTCGAAGCGCCAGAGGGATACCATCTTACAGAAGCTCAGGCAAACGTGATTCAGGCACTGCATGAAAAAAAACGCCTGAAGATATCCGACATCGAGAACGCCACAGGTCTTAAACACGGTGCACGAGTCGTGAACACGTTGATGGAAGCCGGAATCGTGGAAATCGACGAGAAAGTTGTGGAAAGGTATAAACCGAAGAAAACCACACTTGTCGAGCTTACAATCAACCGTGATGACAACGATGGGCTCCATGAATTTTTCAATCTGACCACGCGTTCGCGCCAACAGGAGAAAGCGCTTATCGCATATCTTGATATGTCAGGCTGGATGCGGCATCAGGAGACACTTACAGATGTGAGCCGAGACAAACTTATGGAAGTTTCCGGAATCTCACCTGCTGTGTTGCGGGCCCTCGTAGATAAAGGGATATTCCGCATTGTAAAAAAAAGTATCAGCCGTTTCAACCCTGCGCCAGGTTCACATAAGCCGACGCTCTCACCTCTTTCCTCTGCACAGGCAACAGCACTCGATGAACTCCGCAACACTTTCAAAGACCATCGCGTCTCGTTGCTGCATGGTGTCACCGGGTCAGGCAAAACTGAAATATACACCCATCTTATAGCCGGTGCTCTCGCATCGGGAAACCAGGTGCTTTATCTTGTTCCTGAAATATCTCTTACTACACAGCTTACCGACCGGCTGCGTAAAGTTTTCGGGGATTCGCTACTCATATATCATTCAAAATTCTCAGACAACGAACGGGTTGATGTATGGAAAAGACTGCTTTCCTCCAATGAACCGCTCATTATCCTCGGAGTCCGGTCATCTGTGTTTTTACCATTCGCAAGATTAGGGCTGGTGATTGTGGATGAAGAACACGAAGCATCTTTCAAACAGTACGATCCAGCCCCACGCTATAACGCACGCGACGCAGCCATCATGCTTGCCTCCATGCACGGAGCGGAAACACTATTAGGCTCCGCAACCCCGTCTGTCGAGACATATTACAAAGCTAAAAACGGGAAGTATGGTCTCGTCACACTTTCAGAACGCTTTGAGGGAAGTGTATTGCCTGAGGTTGAGATCGTCGACATGCGCCAGCAACGTAAGAAGAAACTCAACAAGGGTATTCTGTCTCAGCCATTGCGACTCGCTACATCTGAGGCTCTGAAAGATGGTAAGCAGGCAATCATGTTCCAGAATAGACGTGGGTTCGCACCGGTAGTGATATGCCAGCAATGCGGTTGGACCCCAAAATGTCATAATTGTGATGTATCGCTCGTTTACCACAAAAATTCCGGACTCCTCAAATGCCATTATTGCGGATATTGCCAACCGATTCCAAAGATGTGTCCCGCATGCGGGCAGAACACAATCGAAGTATATGGATACGGAACAGAACGTATAGCCGAAGAGATGCATCAGGAATTCACCGGCTACAAAGTGGCGCGAATGGATCTTGACACCACAAGAAACAAAGATGCCTATCAGGAGATTATTGAGGAATTCGCCAACCATGAGACCGACATTCTCGTTGGCACGCAGATGGTGTCCAAAGGTCTTGACTTTGAAAAGGTAAGTGTTGTCGGAGTGGTGAATGCCGATACCCTGCTCAATTTCCCGGACTTCAGGAGCAACGAGCGAGCTTTCAATATGCTTGAGCAGGTGGCGGGACGCGCAGGACGAAGGCAGGATGTGGGAAAGGTTTTCATCCAGACCACAAAACCGGATGACCGTGTGCTTGAACATGTCAAGGCACATGACTATAACTCATATTACAATGAGGAATTGGAAGAACGCTGCAAATATTTCTACCCTCCTTTCACCCGCATCATAAACATATACCTCAAAAACAAAGATGCGGCATCAGCCGACATGGGTGCGGTGATTCTTGCAAAAGCACTGAAAGAGGTGTTCGGTGACAGGGTGCTCGGACCGGAGAAACCGTTTGTAAGCAGAGTGGCGCTATGGTATATCCAATGCACAATGCTGAAGATAGAAGCGGGAGCATCCATGAAGAAGGTAAAAGATCTTCTCCGCGCCGTTCACGCACGCCTTGCTGCCGTGCCCCAGATTAAATCATCCATCATTTACTATGATGTGGATCCAATCTGATCTCCTACACATACGGGGATATTGGATTTTTTGCTAAATTTGTAACTGAAATGAATTTCAGATTTCATTATGACCATGAACCAACATCAGAACACACCCGAAGAGAATGCTGTCAACGATGATTTCGACAGACTTCATCTCTGGCATCCATATACATCCACACATAATCCGCTACCCACGTATAAGGTAGATCACGCAAACGGCGCGGTAATAACATTGGCCGACGGCACAGAACTTATCGACGGCATGTCATCGTGGTGGTGTGTGATACACGGTTATAACCATCCTGTGCTCAACAAGGCTGCACACGATCAAATCGAAAAGATGTCGCACGTGATGTTCGGCGGTCTCACCCATCAGCCGGCAATCGATCTCGGCAAACTCCTGCTCTCGGTTCTTCCTCCATCCATGCAGCATATATTTTATGCCGATTCCGGCTCGGTTGCGACTGAGGTGGCAATGAAGATGGCAGTGCAGGCTTGTGACGACCCAAAGAAAACCAATTTCGCAACCATCCGTTCCGGATACCACGGTGATACGTGGAACGCCATGTCCGTGTGCGATCCGGTCACCGGAATGCACGGTGCGTTCGGTCCGGCATTGCCGATACGACATTTTGCTCCTGCTCCTCAGTGCCGCTTTGGAGAGGAATGGGATCCGGAAGATTTCCGTCCAATGCGGGAATTGCTTGAGCAGAATCAGGAAAATCTTGCAGGAGTCATCCTTGAACCCATAGTGCAAGGAGCCGGAGGCATGCGGTTCTATCATCCGCAGTATCTCCGTGAATTACGTAAGACATGCGATCGGCTGGGATTAATACTGATATTTGATGAGATAGCAACAGGATTTGGCAGAACCGGTAAACTCTTTGCCTGGGAACATGCTGGTGTTGAGCCGGACATAATGTTGATAGGTAAAGCGATCACGGGTGGATACATGACCTTCGCAGCTGTAGCGACAACAGCTGCAATCGCCAACCGTATATCCTCCTCGCAATCGGGCTGCATGATGCATGGACCCACATTCATGGCCAATCCGCTGGCCTGCGCCATCGCACTCGCCTCCACCAAGCTTCTGCTCTCATCCCCTTGGCAAAAACGCATCGCCGAGATAGAAGCTATCATGCGACGTAAACTCGAACCTGCACGTAAGTGGGAATTTGTCGATGACGTGCGTGTGCTTGGAGGCATCGGGGTTGTTCAGCTAAAAGAGGATGTCAACCTTGGCGAATTTCAACGGAAATGCGTCAGAGAAGGGGTATGGATACGTCCGTTTGGAAAAAACGCATACATCATGCCTCCCTATCTTGCCGTAAGCGATGGGCAGGTTGAAAAATTGTGCGATGCACTGTTGAAGATAATCAGCGAATAAGATATGCAATTAAAGGAATACGCTGACATACTCGAACGTTTCGATCAGGAGAGCAGATTGAGGGTTATTCCTCAAGACCGTACCTCACTCCCGCGAATCGACATGACATCCAACGATTATCTCGGACTGGGTGCGGCATGGAATAAATTCATGCCTGAATTCAAAAATAGATATCCTGACGCCTCTTTCTCATCCTCTGCGTCAAGGCTACTTTCCGCCAGACAGGATAACCACTTGAACCTGGAGAATCTTCTTGGATCTCTTTATAACAAAGAGGTACTTCTTTTCAATTCCGGATACCATGCCAATGTCGGAATTATCCAGGCTCTTGCTATTCCCGGGACAATATTTCTATGCGACAAGCTCGTGCACGCGTCGATGATCGACGGTCTTAAACTTTCAGGCGCCGAGTATAGGAGATGGCACCATAACGATGTTGCATCCCTTCTTATGCTGCTTGAAAAGAATCGTGACAAAAGATGCATAGTGGCGCTTGAATCTGTCTACAGCATGGATGGCGACATAGCTCCGCTTAAAGAAATCGTCGACTTAAAGAAAGATTATCCGGAGATGATACTTTATGTTGACGAGGCACATGCATTCGGCACAAGAGGAAGGCAGGGACTCGGTGTGGCGGAAGAGACCGGCGTCATAGATCAGATTGATATCCTTGTCGGCACTTTGGGCAAAGCAGCGGCATCTTCAGGAGCATTTGTGGCGACACATCCGATTCTGAAAGAATATTTTGTGAATTGTTCACGTAGTTTCATATTCTCCACAGCACTTCCTCCGGTAAACGCGGCATGGTCACATTTCATGATCATAAACATGCTGAGAATGACAAAAGAGAGGGAACATCTCGACCAGATATCACGTAGATTCAGAGAGGAACTTGAAAAAATATCGGGGAAACCCATTGACTCCCGTTCGCACATTGTCCCGTTCCTTATAGGTGATGCATCGGAAGCACTTAAAGTCGCGACCCGTCTCTCATTGAAAGGTATTGATGCACTACCCATACGCCGTCCCACAGTACCTGAAGGTGGAGAAAGGATCCGCTTTTCCCTCTCTTCCGACATGACCGACCAACAGATTGACTATGTTCTCGAAGCATTGAAAGATGCGATCGCTGACAAGTAAATTTTGAAAGATATGAGAATTGATTTTATCCGTCATACCCCCGCCACCGACTCCCTGATACTGATATTTGCAGGGTGGAGCACCGACCCATCGCTATACCGTGATGTGGAGATTCAGGGTTGGGATGTAGCTGTAGTGTATGATTATTCCGACCTCTCGATAGATCTCACACTGCTTGACCGTTATTCCACAATATGGCTATTCGCATGGTCTTTAGGTGTAAGAATAGCTGCCGCGACGCTTCCTGAGGATAAAATCACAGCTGCTTACGCTATAAACGGCACTCTTTCCCCTGTGGATGACAATTTTGGAATACCTACAAGCATATACAACGGCACCGCCGACAACCTGACACCCGTCAATCTGAAAAAATTCAGGCGTCGGATGGCGTCGGATGGAGCCACATTCCGGACGCATCTCGAACGTGACTTCTCTGATGAGGATACAGAAAGCCTCCGCCACCAATTGTATCTAATAAGGGATCTGGTAACACCTGCGCATCAACTGCCATGGAGAAGGGCATACATAAGCGACAACGACAAGATCTTCCCTCCTGATAATATGGTCAGAAGCTGGAACTCGCTTGGCGTGGAAACCAGAACTGTATCCGGAGCACACTATATCCCCATGCAGCAAATCGTGAGGGCTTCTTTGCCCGACATGGCAAAAGTTGCCGACAGATTTGCAAAAGCGTTAGCGACATACGATGATAATGCTTCAGCACAGAGGATAATCGCAGAGCACCTTTCATCCCTATTGCCGGAGCTACCATTCAAGAAACACGGAAAAATTCTTGAAATCGGACCCGGAACGGGTCTGTTTTCCCGGATGTACGCGGAGATTATAGAGCCGGATGAAATAGATTTTGTGGATATTGTGGATATTCCTCAAATCGGAATCGCCTCCAAGGAAAATTATCACACGGCTGATGCCGAGAGATGGATAAGAAAATGTGACAGGCATTACGACTGCATCCTCTCCGCATCAACAATACAATGGTTCTCAAACATCCCTGATTTTCTCAGCAATTGCAGACGGTTGTTAAATCCGGGAGGGATTATAGCATTATCAGCATTCCTGCCGGGAAACCTTGGAGAGCTCAATGAACATCGCCCATCTCCTATACATTATCATGATGTGGAGACATACCGGAAATGGATGGAAAAGTATTTCACGGATGTAAAAATCACAACCGGAAGCATAACCCTTGACTTTGCGTCGCCACGTGAGCTTATGCTTCATCTAAGAAATACCGGAGTCGGAGGATCCGCTCCTTCACCCCGCATATCCCCGGCATCTCTGCGGTCGATAAGAGCCATCACCTACCGTCCGGTCTATATCACCGCATTTTGTCCCGCGCACTGATTACACCGGATTTGCAGGCAATTTAAAAAGAAGATTTGCACCATACCGCATATTTATTTATATTTGCAAGATAAACTACATCACATTAATCAAAAATAACCCGAAATAATGAAAGGAATTGTTCTCGCCGGAGGCTCCGGCACCCGTTTATATCCTATCACCAAAGGAGTCAGCAAGCAGATGCTTCCCATCTACGACAAACCGATGGTCTACTACCCCATCTCAACACTCATGCTTGCAGGGATACGTGACATACTTATAATATCCACTCCGCAGGACTTGCCCGGTTTCAAACGCCTTCTTGGCGATGGCTCGAATTTTGGAGTAAGACTCGAATATGCAGAGCAGCCTTCACCCGACGGACTTGCTCAGGCATTCATAATCGGTCGTGAATTCATAGGTGATGACAGCGCATGTCTCGTTCTTGGAGATAATATCTTCCATGGCGCAGGATTCTCACATATACTCCGTGAAGCTGTCAACACAGCTGAAAACAGCGGTGAAGCCACTGTTTTCGGATACTGGGTAGACGATCCGGAACGCTACGGTGTAGCTGAATTTGACAAGAATGGCAAATGTCTCTCAATAGAGGAAAAACCCGCTAATCCCAAAAGCAATTACGCTGTGGTAGGTCTTTACTTCTACCCTAACGAAGTTGTTGATGTCGCAGCCAACATCAAGCCTTCAGCTCGTGGCGAGCTGGAGATCACAACTGTCAACCAGGAATTCCTCGACCGTGGAAAACTGAAAGTCAAAACCCTTCCACGTGGATTCGCATGGCTCGACACCGGCACACACGACTCACTCGCTGAGGCATCCATTTATGTTGAGGTGCTCGAAAAAAGACAAGGTCTGAAGATCGGTTGTCTCGAAGGGATAGCATACCGTCAAGGCTGGATCACCACCGAAAAACTAAAGGAAGTGGCACAGCCTATGGCTAAAAATGAATATGGACGTTATCTTCTCAAGGTAGTCGAGGAGATCGACCGTACAGGTTATTCAAACCTCGACTAATCATTATAAAGCACAAAAACTAAACAAATTACACAACATATCACACCTTAAAAATTATCGGAATCATTTGATTTCGATAATTTTTTTTGCAAAATATTTTGCAGTTTGAAAATATTGCCATACCTTTGCGGTGTACTAATATACTAATACACTAACAAACTAAGATATGCTAACTATCAAAAATTGCTCATTCAGTTACAGCCGCAAGGGGGAGCCTACCATAAATGACTTCTCCCTCCAGCTTAAAGAAGGTGGCGTATACGGACTCCTTGGTTCAAACGGTGCGGGAAAATCAACCTTACTGCAACTCATTACAGGTCTATTGACTCCGTCCTCAGGCGAAATAACATTCGATGGTGTCAGCACACGTCTACGCCGCCCGTCCACTTTGGAGAACATGTTTATAGTTCCTGAAGAGATCGGGCTGCCGGCTCTCAAACTTGATAAATTCGCGGAACTTAACGGTGTGTTCTATCCAAACTTTTCAAAGGAAGATATGTATCGTCACCTTGACACATTCGGACTTGACCGCAACGTTCGTCTTGACAAACTGTCGATGGGTCAGAAAAAGAAAGTGGCACTCGCTTTCGCTATGGCATGCAATACAAAGCTACTGCTGATGGACGAGCCCACCAACGGCCTTGACATTCCCGCGAAAAGCGCATTCCGCAAATTCATCATCGAATCCATGAGCGATGACCGTATTTTCGTAATCTCCACGCATCAGGTAAGAGACGTGAGCCAGATACTCGACCACATTCTCATCATGGACAACCGAAAGGTGCTTCTCGACCGTACCGTAGCTGAGATCCAAAGCTGCATGAAATTTATGGATACAGTCAACCCAGAGTTGATAGAGAAAGCATTGTATGCGGTAAAAGGACTCGGAGGAGCATCGGTCATTCTACCGAACAATGACGATGATGATTCCGAACTCAATCTTGAGCTCCTCTTCGATTTCGCGATATCAAATCCTGAAAAATTAAACTCCATATTTGAATAAGATCATGACAAACGACATATTCTCCCCCTCCCGTTTCGCCCTATATGTAAAGCAATATGCAGGCGAAAACAAGAAAAAACTTATCCAGATGGTTCTTACCATCGTAGGAACAATGATTTTCGTAGCAGCAATCTTTCCTATACTTAACGGCTCCTACTACTTCCCTTCGCATTACACCCCCTCCCATTATCTTGATCCCATGTGGGAAAAAGAGACTACGGTTTTCTGGATATTCCTTTTCACGTTTGCATGCGTGGCAGCAGCCGGTGCTTTCATATCATATGACACAAAGATAAAAAGGATATCCGCCCTAACATTCCCTGCGTCAAATCTCGAGAAGTATCTGACATACATACTTTTCTATGGAATCGCAATCTACGCCACATTTTTTGTCGGCCTGATAGTAGCTGATTACATCCGAGTGTGGACTGCCCCGATATACGCTGTGGAAGGAGCCGTTATCGAGCCATTGCCCCTCACCTATTTCTTCTCCTTCGGACATCTGGTGGGAGACGAAAGGGATGCGATGTTATATTATGATGCAGAATCGGTAGCAGCCATGAGGATGTTTGCATTCACAGGCATAATCACACTCCAATCATTCTTCTTCCTGGCTGCAAGCATCTGGCCGAAGAATGCACGACTGCGTGGCGTATTGTCTTTGATAGGAATAACAATTGTGCTGAACCTCATAACCTATCTGGCAATGAAGATATTTATCAATATCCACGGTATATCCTTCACTTTCCGCTTTGATAATGAAATGAGCGATCTTGGCTTCGAGACTTTCACAACAATCGTATACACCATAGGCATTATAGTGACAATAGGATTTTATCTTCTGTCTTACAAACGATTCAAAGAGATGGAATCAATTGAAAGATGGTGATTGCAAGGTCCGTCTCATAATCCTCAAAAATATTAATAATGACATTTGAAGAAAATAACAAAGCAATATATCTCCAGATAGCTGACCGCATTTGCGATGATATCATGCACGGCAAATATGATCCGGACACCCGCATTCCATCCGTCAGGGAATACGCTGCATCCGTTGAGGTCAATGCCAACACCGTCATGAGATCATACGAGAGGCTGACAAACAAAGGACTGATATTCCAGAAGAGGGGCATCGGATTCTTTGTCTCCCCCGATGCAAAGGAAAAAATCATCATTGAACGCAGCGATGATTTGATGAACCGTCAGCTACCACCCCTTTTCAATCTCATGAGATACATGGGCATAACGCCCGATCAATTGAGAGATGCTTATTCCAACTATCTTGACAACAGCAAATAATAAATAATATGAAAAAATTCAAGACATCATCATATATCATATGGGGAATACTTCTTTTCCTCGCCATTGTTGCATTTCTGACTCCGTTTATCGTACTGACACCCCGCTGATATGATTAGGCTGACAGATGTAAACAAGACATATCCCGGAGCCGTGCCGCTACATGTGCTTAAAGGGATAAATCTGGAGATCAACAAGGGTGAGCTTGTCTCAATCATGGGTGCCTCGGGATCCGGTAAGTCAACGTTACTCAATATCCTGGGAATTCTTGACAACTATGACTCGGGAGAGTATTACCTCGATGGCACGCTTATCAAGAATCTTAGCGAGAACAAGGCGGCAGAATACCGCAACCGTATGATCGGATTCGTATTCCAGTCGTTCAATCTTATCAACTATAAGAACGCTGTTGAAAACGTCGCACTGCCCCTGTTCTACCAAGGCATATCACGTAAGAAACGCAACAAGCTCGCCATGGAGCAGCTGGAACGCATGGGACTCGCAGACCGCGCCCACCATCTGCCAAGCGAGATGTCAGGAGGACAGAAACAACGCGTGGCGATAGCGCGGGCAATGATCACCAACCCGTCGATAATTCTTGCCGATGAGCCTACCGGTGCTCTCGACAGCAAAACCTCCCACGATGTGATGGAGATTTTCCGGACACTCAACACAGAGGAAGGAAAGACAATCGTGATTGTCACCCACGATCCCGGGGTGGCTGAACAGACCGACCGGCTGATACGCATATCAGATGGAATAATAGTATGAAATATGTTTGATCTATTCAGAGAAATATCGCAGACTCTCAGTCATAACAAGGTGAGGACAGCTCTCACGGGTATAGCTGTGACATGGGGTATCTTTATGCTGATCGTGCTTCTCAGCATGGCCAGGGGCGTCACCAACAGCTTCAACCATGACATGATGCAGGGTAACAATGCGAAAATCCAGGTGTGGAGCGGCAATACATCCATACCCTATCATGGCAACCGTGAAGGCAGACGCATACGGCTTAAAGACAAAGATATGGTTTCGGTAAAAGATAACAATTCCGGATACGTCGAGGAAGTGACTTCAAGATTGAGCGGAGGAGGAAAAATCACTTCGGAAAAAGCTCAGGTATCGCAGTCTTATTCCGGTGTCTTTCCCCGCGAATTCACACCCTCCCGCAACGGTGACATAATAGCCGGGCGCTTCCTGAACAGCCGCGACATGGACACCAAAGCAAAAGTAATGGTCATCCCCCAGCGCTACGCCGCTCAGCTTTTTCCGCCGGATGGGAAAGACGCTTTGGGATCGAGAGTAAATTGCAACGGTCTGTCATTTCTTGTGGTCGGAGTATACGAAAGCAGATGGAACCGCGAGGTATACATCCCCTTCACAACCGCCCGCATGATGGCGGCAGACCGCGAGGACCTCGGCAATCTATCAATAAATCTTAAGGATGTCAACACGGAAAAAGATGGTACTGACGCAGAAGATGGCGTGAGGAACACTTTGGCAGCCAATCACGATTTTGACCCTAAAGATACCAATGCAGTGTATATCTACAACCGGTTCACAAGCTCCCTTACAACAAAGAATGCTTTGGGAATCCTCGACACATGCGTATGGGTTCTGGGAATACTTACATTGCTCACAGGTATTGTAGGAATCAGTAACATCATGTTTGTGACCGTACGCGAGCGGACTCATGAGATCGGAATCAGACGTGCAATCGGAGCGAAACCACGCAAGATCCTGACCCAGGTGATTGTGGAATCCGTTGCCATAACGGTTATATTCGGCTACATCGGCATAGTGCTCGGAACTGCCGTGACACAGATAATAGCCATGCTTATCGGTGAAGGCGACAACACACCGCTCCGAAATCCGACAGTAAGCATAACAATCGCGCTTGAAGTAACGGCGGTGCTGGTGATCGCAGGGATGCTTGCAGGTCTCTTCCCGGCGTTGAAAGCTCTTAAGGTAAAACCCGTGGAAGCACTCCGCGATGAATAGAATGATATGAAACTGACGATATTTGACAAGGAGAACTGGAAAGAGATCGGTGCTACCCTCGCCCGTAACAAGACGCGGACATTCCTGACCGGTTTCGGAATATTTTGGGGAGTGGCGATGCTCGCTATGCTCATGGGCGGAGCCCGAGGTGGCGAGGATCTGCTCAAAAGAAATTTCGCAGGATTCGCCACCAACAGCGGTGCCTTGATTCCGGAACAGACAACCATTCCCTATAAAGGATACCGCAAGGGGCGGTCATGGCAGATGAACATGACTGATGTGACATTGCTTCGTGACGCTTTTCCTGAATTAAAAGCCATCATTCCCACATATCAGAAATGGGGATCATCTTTCAAGCATGGAAAAAACTCATTCTCCGGACAGTTGATTGGCGCTGAGCCTAATTACAGTGACATCCAGAATCCAAAGATATTTTCCGGCCGTTTCATCAACGAGGCTGATGATTCTTCCGAACGCCGAGTGGCGGTAATAGGTAAAAAGGTCGCTTCACAACTTTATCCGGGAATAGATTCTCCGGAAGGACGAATGATTGATGTCAATGGCTCCGCATATTCTGTTATCGGGGTGATCGGAGACCCTTCCGAGATTCATCTGAACGGCTCGCTTGATGAGAGCGTGCTTGTGCCTGCCTCCACATTCAGACGGGCAAACGGGTATGGCGACAAAGTTGACTACATAATGATGGTGGCCAACGATAATGTCAAGCTTTCCGAGGTCATCCCCAGGATGCGTAGGGTGCTTAACCGTCGACACGACATCCATCCGAATGATGAGGGAGCCATATGGGCAATGAACATAGCCGAACAATTCGAGCAGGTAGACAAACTGTTCTTAGGAGTTGATCTTTTGGCTCTTTTCATCGGCATCTCTACATTGCTCGCCGGAATCATCGGCATCGGTAACATAATGTGGGTGATCGTAAAGGAGCGCACACAGGAGATCGGTATCCGGCGTGCCATCGGCGCCAAACCACGCGACATCATAGTGCAGGTGCTCAGCGAAGGAGCCGCTCTTACGATGATATCCGGACTCGCAGGGATGTGTCTTGCCACCGTGATTCTCGGCGTGATGCACAGCATAAACAATCCGCCGGATGCTGTATCGGAAGTGCACTTCCAGATGAGCTTCGCCAATGCACTCGCTATCCTTGCAATATTCATGGTGCTTGGAATCCTCGCGGGATTGATCCCATCAATCAAAGCAATGAAAATTAAACCAATAGAAGCTATAAACTCTAAATAATGAACTCATTTAAACTTTTTACCACATATGAAAAAGTTCTTTAAAATCTTTCTTTGGGTGATTGTCGCCCTGATTTTCGCAGGCACATTCGTGTATCTTTACATGAATTCAAAAGATAAGGAAGAGGTATATTCAATTGAATATCCTTCTGAGGAAAACATTGAGCGTGTGACAGTGCTCACAGGCAAGATCGAGCCACGCGATGAAATCGAAATCAAACCGCAAATCTCAGGAATCATCAGCGAAATTCTTGTCGAAGCGGGCGACCATGTGAACAACGGCGACATCATTGCCAAGATCAAGGTTATTCCGGAAGAGGCACAACTGTCATCTGCGGAAAACCGTGTGGCATTGGCTGAAATATCCCTTAAAGAGGCGGGATTGAACTATGAACGTACCCGTCAGCTTTACGAGAAGAAATATGAAAGCAGAGAGAAATACGAGACAGACCTTGCGGCATACGAGAGAGCAAAAAGGGAACTCGATCAGGCCCGCGACCAGCTCACAATCGTACGCGATGGCGTTTCGGCAGCTAACGCACAAGGTTCCAACACCCTGGTACGTTCCACTGTGACAGGTGTGGTGCTGGAGGTTCCGGTAAAGGTCGGAACTTCAGTAATCCAGGCCAACACTTTCAACGATGGCACAACCATAGCCAAAGTCGCCGACATGACAGATCTTATATTCAAAGGTAAAGTAGATGAGACAGAGGTTGATCTATTAAGCGAAGGTATGGGCGTGAGAATCTCTGTAGGTGCCATAAGCGGCTCAGACTTCCCAGCTGTAATTGAGAAGATAGCTCCTATGGCTTCGGATGAGAACGGCACGAATACCTTCGAGGTGAAAGCTGCCCTGAGCATAGAGGAGAATGCCAAACTACGTGCCGGATACAGCGCGAATGCCAATGTAATCCTCGAAAAGGCAGACAGCACACTCGCTGTTCCCGAAAGCGTGGTGGAATATGATGGAGACAAGGCATATGTATATGTGCTTAAGGATTCCGTTCCACAGCAAAAATTCGAACGTAAGGAATTCACAGCCGGCATATCCAACGGTATAATGGTACAGGTTAAATCAAAGGGTATCACAAAGAAGACTCCCCTTCGCGGAAGTATCGTAAAGAATTGAGACAATGAATAATATTTCTAAACATATAATTACTGTTGCGCTGATCGCATCCCCGGCTACCGCATCTGCGGAGGCTTGGTCGCTCGACAGCTGCATTTCCTATGCGATTTCCCACAACATCAATGTGCTGCAACGAGAGCTGCAGATCCGTGAAGGTGAGCAAGGAATAATTGAGGCAAAAGACCGTTTCCTTCCGACACTTGATGCATCTGCCTCACAACAGTTCAATTTCGGACGCGGTCTTACCGCCCAGAATACATATGCAGATCGAAACACGTCCAATTTCGGATGGAGCGCAGGATTGAGCCTACCCTTGTTTCAAGGGATGGCGGAATACCGCAACCTGAAGCTTTCCAAGCTTTCGCTGCAACAATATGTGTTCGATAATGAAGCTGCGAAAGATAATGTCGCGCTCAATGTGATTTCACAGTATCTTCAGGTGCTCTACTGCAAGGAAGTGGAACAAAGCGCACGTTCACAGGCAGATCTGTCGGCTTTTGAGGTTGAACGCCAGAAGACCATGATCGAAGCCGGGAAAGCAGCAGAGGCAACAATCTATGACCTTGAAGCAGTTGCGGCACAGGATAAGCTTCAAATAATCACATCGGCAAACGACACCCAGACAGCGTTGGTAAATCTCGCTAATCTTCTGCAACTACCATCAGTAGAAGGGTTCGATGTGCTCCCGCTTGGTCAGTTACTGCCGTCAATACCCGGTCCGGAGGATGTATATAATTCCGCAATGCTAAACAATAACAGCATACTCAGCGCAAGACAGGCAATCAAAGTGGCTGACCAGAGAATATCTTATGCCAAATCCGGATATATACCAACACTCCGGTTCAACGCAGGTCTCGGATCGAGCTATTACCGTCTGGGAGGATTCGACAACGAAGCCTTCTCCGCACAGATGCGCCATAATTTCCAGACTTATCTCGGATTCTCCCTCTCCATACCGATCTTTGACGGTTTCAACACACGCAACAGCGTGCGCCGCGCAAAGTTGCAGCAGACAAGCGCCAAGCTTGACCTCGACCAGCGCTCCCTCGACCTCTACAAAGACATCCAGTTGGCTTATTACCAGGCGACAGGGGCAAGAGACAGATATCTAACATCGGAAGAGACTCTGGAGAAGACTCGGCTCTCATTCGATTCCACACGCGAACGCTTCAATCTCGGACGGGCTACGCAGGCAGACTATGAGCAGGCTAAAAACAACCTCTTCCGCACGGAAGTCACACGCATACAGGCATATTACGAATACCTGATGCGCCATCGCATCCTGATGTTCTACAAAGAGGCGCGCAGAACTGTTAATAATGATTAAAGTGAGAAGTCTTTAGCTAACACAATGCGCCGGAACTGTGTTTTTAATGAAAAACAATAAAAACCATTAAAAACACATATTATGAACATCGACGAATTAAAAGGAAAGGCCGACCAGCTTAAGGGTCAGGCGGAAGAGCTTAAAGGCAAGGCTGAGGAATTCCTCAATAGTCCGGACGTGCAAGACAAAGTGAACCAGGCAAAAGACTGGATTCAGAATGGTCAAGGCAAGGAATATATAGAGAAAGGAAAAGATTTTCTCGGCGACATCACTGATAAAATTGAGGATTTCGTAGAAGACAAAACCGACGGCAAAGGCATATTCGGCTTTGGCAAGGCAGACGACTGATTCTAAAACCATTACAAACGAGCAAATCAGCACGTTATAAATCAAACCATTAAAACCATTTAAAACCATTTTATCTTCCGGTTGCGCCTTGAAGGTCAATCATCGAAGAATAAAATGGTTTTAAATGGTTTTAATGGTTTGATCTACAATAAACTTACATGTGCTTGCTTGTTATGGTTAGAGAATATCGAAACGTTGTTTGCGGATGAAGTCGAGGTAGATTTTGGAGAATATCTCGTTTGTATCTTTAGGATAACGGACATCCGTGAAGACCTGCGCAAGGGTCTGTTTGCCGTTCTCTTCTATAAATTGACGGCTATCCTCTCTTGACTCCTTCTCTGCATATATCTCCTTTATACTTTCAGGAGTATAATCCTTGTAAACTTCATCATGAATGAAAGCAGATGCCGGGATGCGGTCGGATTTCTGAGGCTCGGAAGCCGGGTAACCCAATGCAACAGTTATGACTGGCACAACTCTTTCGGGAAGCTCCAGAATCTCTGCAATCTGCGGGGCGTTATAGGCGGTAGTTCCCAGATAACATGTTCCAAGACCCTCTTTTTCGGCTATAGTGCAGAATTGCTGAGCAAGAATAATTGTATCAAAAACAGCCGACATGAACGACTGGAAATTATCGTAACCCGGCTTTGCATCGCTTGCCTCGCACCATTTTACGAAACGGTTGAAATCCGCACAGAATGTCAACAACACATTTGCTCCGACTGAAGCCGGCTGCGAGAAATGCGTAGGAGCAAGCAGCCTTTTTCGCGCTCCATCGCGAGTTATAATCACACTGTAAAGCTGCATATTGCCATTAGTGGGAGCATGTGCCGCCGCTTCAAGCATCTCATTAATAAGCACCGGTGATACCTCCCGGTCGGAGAAATCACGCACTGTAGCACGGTCTGTAAAATATTTATCTATCATAAGGAATCTTATTAAAGTATATGAGTTGTAGCTGCAAAAGTAATCATTTTTATTAATTTTGCAGCATGAAATTCCTAATTAACCTTATCATCATATTCACAGCCGTATTCCCGGCTGCCTCCCAACGCTTCGCCGTATTGAGCGATATACACGTAACACCAGGAAATACCAACGACTCCCTGCTTCGTGTAGCGGTCAAGGAGATCAATACATCCCCATATGATGCTGTGATTGTGAATGGTGACCTCACTAACGAAGGTGCAGACAACGAGCTTGAGAATGTGGCTGATATCCTGAGGGGAATCAAATGGCCTCTGCATGTGCTTCCCGGAAATCATGAAAACAACTGGAGCCAGAGCGCAACAAAAACTTTCACAGACATCTTCGGTGCGGACAGGTTTATAGCGCGTTATGATTCTCTGATAATTGTGGGTATCAATTGCGGACCGTATATGAAGATGGGCGATGGACATATAAAACAGGAAGATCTTCACTGGCTTAGAAAGATGCTCTCGGAGCAATGCACTCCGGGAATGCGTGTGCTATCTTTCAATCATTATCCAATTCGCGAAAATGATCTTGATAACTATCGTGAATACGCTTCCACACTGTCATCATTCCCCGTTATTGCACATATCAACGGCCATTACCACCGATGGCTGCGATATGATGTTGATGACATGGAGGCGGCAATGACACGATGCCTCAACGCAGGGAAAGGAAACCATGGTTATGCTGTAGTGGAAGTGACACCTGACTGGACAATCATATACGACAAACAACTCGGAAAGGAACGGAAACGAATCTTCGCGCTCGCTAACCGTGGAGGAGCCGCGGCGCGAAGCATAACCAAGATATGGGGCGACAGCGCATCTGTATTTACCCGGCTGGCTATAGACAAAGATAACATATATTTCGGAACATCATTAGGTAGAGCGAAATGCCTTGACAAAACCAGCGGTAAGATAAAGTGGGATATACCGACACCGAACAATACCGCTGTGTTTTCAAGAATGACACTACTTAAGCGCGGTCTGGTGGCTATCCCCTACTCTTCCGGCATATTGCTGGCAAACTGCCATGACGGAAAGTTGATCAAGGATATTAAATCAAAGGAGGGTCCGTATGTTGCCGATGGTCTGAGCGACAGCGATCTTTATTTACAAGGTGGTTACAAACGCTTTGAAGTGAGAGATGCCAATACTGGCAATCTGAAATGGCAATATGATTCCATCGCAAATTATTGTCAGGGCGAGCCTGCTGCGAACGGTAATGATATCATTTTCGGAGCATGGGATACAAACCTCCGCTGCCTTGACCGCTCTTCCGGTAAACTCAAATGGATATGGAACAATGGCAGGACAGCGAATATGTACAGTCCGGGCAATGTAGTGCCGGTGATAGCGGCCGATAAGGTGATCATCGTCGCACCTGACAGATACATGACAGCCATCGACCGCCAAAATGGCAAAACCATATGGCGCGACAACAGCCATCGCTACCGTGAAAGCCTCGGACACAGCGCGGATGGCACTCGAGTATATGCCAAGACAATGGATGGAGAACTTGTGGCTGTAGACGCCACATCACCGGAATTCTATGAATTATGGACAGTCGACATGGGAATAGGTTATGATCATGCACCATGTCCGATAATAGAGAAGGAAGGGATTATTTATGTAGGCTCACGTCGCGGCATAGTCACCGCGATAGACTCTCAGACAAAATCTGTTATCTGGAGCGCGACACTGGGCGCAAGCGAGATAAACGGCATAGAAAGCGACCCTCACACCCGCGACCTATACGTCTCCTTGATCGAAGGCACCATCTTCCGCATCACACCGGCAAGCCCATTCAAACCATAGCCCTCAACATCCTCATTTGCTGTCAGATCCCGTTAGTATCTCTTCGCAAGAGATACTATCAAACCATTCCCAATCATCATCAATCAATAATAATACACTTTTAATCAAACCATTATAACCAATAATAACCATATCTATATCAGTATTTTAAACCAAATTTTGTAAACCATTATAACCATTCAAAAGCTCCGCTTTTTTGTTTGAGGCTAAAGGTGTAGACCAGAGTCCCAAAGGACCATAGCAGATATGCGACAATAGAGCCACACTGTTTTAGATACGAAATCCCGAAGGGATGGAACAATTATAACACCACATCGAGATGGATGAGGAACGAAATCCATCGATGGTGTGGTGTTATATGCCGAGACAGGCCACGGCTTCGAAGAAGTCGATTAAACAACGGATGCACAATATAATTGGTCGACTTCTTCGAAGCCGTTTGACGCGCCTTGGGTTACACCACACCTTCGCAGGGCTGCGTTCCTTGCCCCGCTCGATGTGGTGTTATAATTTTTCCATCCCTTCGGGATTTCGCTGCGAAATTATTGCATCAGACTTTGTGTCTCCGCAGGAGTGGAACGACATCTGCGCCGAATTGAGCGGCATAAACACTTTGCGCCTCCGCGCCTCTGCGTGATTAAAATTTTTACCGGACACAAAAATTATAATATTGCCTCTATGCTATGGTTCTGTGGGACTGTGGTCTACATAAATTCGTGTCTTAAGAAAAGCGGAGCTTTTTAATGGTTTCAATGGTTATAATGGTCGTTTGAGTTATAACGTTATAAACATTTGTGATTAAAGTGTAGTAAAAAATGCAAGGAGATGCATTTGTGTATTTCACAGAGAATTGTTAATTTTGCAGCCGAATAAGTATCTCTTGCGAAGAGATACTTGATTTTACAGTTACTTAAGGAGTGCTGAACTTGCAAGACATATCTGTTGTTCACCATCGTTGGATCAGAGACCTTACCCTGCCAACGGAGGGACGATGAGAATTGTCTTTACTTTTAGAAATGTTAGAAATTGCCTGCGTACCAAATGGCTGACAATCTGCCTTATAATTTCTCAGACCTTTCGGATTTTCTCCGACAATTTCCCACTTCTCTTTCTTCTGCCACATGCTCCGCATATACCAAAGCTGTGCGCTCTTTCCTAACCTTTGCAGGTGAGGATGCCGCAAATATATTCGGTGAAACGGATCGAATTCTCGGTGATTGGTTTGTTGACATGATTGCAACCGGCATCTCCATTAAGACTGCATCATATTATCTTGATAATCTTTGCAGTATACTTGGCGCAGCTATTGAGAAAACTCTTTTCCCGGATTATTCATTTCGCTCTCTAAAGGAAAAGGTAAGAGTTTTCAAAGCAACAGAATCGTTCATACCGGTCTCGGATTCGGACTTCTCAAGGCTATTGACTATGGTCAGAACCTCAGATAAGCAGAATGGAGAGATAGCTATTTATACTGACATTGCCATACTCTCTCTAATTTATCCTGATATAAGCCTGGAAGATACGCTTTATCTCAAAAAGAAAGACCTCGATACGCTTCCGCCGGAATGCAGAGAATTTGCTGAAAGACATGTCTCTTCCCGGAAAAGTTATATTTTTCCGCTTGGACAGTCAGCCACCACACCATCGCAGATAAGACATAAGGCTGAAAAGAAGATTCTATCGCTGCTACGCTATAGAGGGATACCCATTTCCGGCAATGTATCTGACAGCCTGACAAACCTGTGGATAGGCACCGCTCTTAGATGCGGCTACCGCGCATCAACTATAGCATCCGTCTTCAATCGGAATCACCCTTTACTTCAGATTGTCTCAGGCACGGATACTAACGGATATGAGCAGAAAGATATATTCGGCAACATCAGAACTGTTTTGGTTGAGAACCCAAAACGTTGGCATGTGATGAGACTACGGCAAGGTGTTAAATTCTCCACGTTGAAAAACCGATTCGACATATTCAGAGAAACATTGCCCACACCCGACACCTTCTATCCATGTGAGGAGATAGCGCATAAAATCGGACGCAAGATGGTATACAAAGACAAGCCGCTGATTCCGGGCATTGTCTTTATAAAAACCAGATCAACCGACATCGCTCCTATCATGCATCATGTGGGTGACATCGCATGGTGTATGCGCGACCGTTCGCGTCGCGACTGTCCGTATGCAGTCATCTCCCGCAATGCAATGGAAACCTTCCAGCAGGTTATCGGGCAGTTCACATCCGACTCCAAGCTATATCCATTGGGCACAGTGGAGTTAAAACCCGATGACCGTGTCATAATAATCGGGGGCGACTACAGCGGAACAGAGGCAATAGTGGAGAAATCTCCCAAAGACACGACTGGAGACATCATATACCAGATACGTTTCATAGACGATACCGGATTCGAATGGCATATACCCAAAGACCAGCGGCTGCTCCGCAAACTCTGACACTACCCGCGGTAGACGAGGTAGATTTCTGCAATCCCGAGGAAATCGAGGGATATGGGCATCTGCTTGCAAGTGCGTTCCGCAACTGCGGGGGATTCTCCACCGTGCCGTCTCGCAATAAGACCCTCACCCACATCAGAAGCTATGCTGAACGTTGGGTGCTTTAAGTTGAGAAACTACTGCATAATCCCCGGCAAAACCAGTCCGATAGGATATTGACATGGTATGACATCAACCACCGCATAGCCTTCGGGCGACCTGCCGATAAAAAATATTTCTCTCCACGCCTCCGCCTCTCCTCCACTCCCTCTCCCAACCGATTCACCCTCCTCGCCGCCCGCCTCGACTCCGGCGCCATACCCACCATCGTCTGAACTACCGATAGCAACCCGACGGCAGCAATAAAATTTGCAGGATTCCATATTTTTAATTAATTTTGTCATTAAACAGTAATTACTGCACAAATGAATAAAAGCGCATTTTCTGAGGATGAAATAGACCGGATTTGGGAAAAAGCATCAACAATAGAGGGTCTCGATTCCAAGATGTTCCGCAAGGATGCATGCGGAGCTGTAGTCATGCGCAGCAAATATGGAGTTTTGAATTCCAATTTCGGATGGGTAATTGACCATATTTATCCGGTTGAGCTCGGTGGAGATGACAGCGATGTAAATCTAAGATTAATGCAATGGCAAAATGCCGAATCAAAAGGCTCCAGCTTTCCTCTTTACAAAAGTGTCATGCGCTTCGAAGGATTTGAGAATGTGGCTGATGAAAGAGAGCGTAGGATAAACGCAAAAAAATTAGCCGAACTAAAAGAAATATACAATTTTACTCTATAGGAAATGCTTAGGTCGCTTGACATCAAAGGTCTGTTTAATTGCTATGATTACTTCCTCTCTGTCCCAAGGGAGGGGGAAACAATGATAATAACAGGACCCAACGGCTACGGAAAGACCACAATATTCACGATAATCGAGGCTCTTTCCAACAATGACCTTTTGTATTTTCACGAAATCCCCTTTTCCGAGATTATTGCTGATTTTGAAGAATTCAAAGTTCATATATTGTCAATCAATGAAGATAACAAAAAAAATTCCGGCAATCAGGATGAGGTGACTGTCCCGCAGAAGCAAGTGGAATTCATCTTCATTGGCGCAGATAATAATAGACTCGGATCTTTCAAGATTGACCAGGATAGAATAAACACATCAAATAAAAGGCATTTCTGGTTTAGATACAATAATCAGGATGAAGAGAATGAGACTCCAAGTGAACTTGAAAAACGTATAAACATTGTAACGGAAATCATCAAGTCCCAGAAAGCTCTCGGTTTGTTCACCCTGCTGCAATCCGGAAAGACGGATACCAAATTTATTAAATCGCAGAGATTATTCAATATATCTGAAGAAGAGCATACCGAAGCGGTTAAAGACATTTCTGAGTCCTTAAAAGGAAAACTCAGCGAAGCCTATTTCAATTATCTGGTAAATCTCAGGATATCGACTCCAATTTCATTGAGGTGCTTATGAAGTCAGATGAATGCATAAGCGAGCAGGACTACAGTGCCGCTGTCATAACACTCAAGGAGAAAATAGAGCATCTGAAAAGATATGACCTCAATTCATCATACAAAATTCCGGAATATAGGAAAGACAAATCACATATCTTGAATTGCTTTGTAACTGAAACTATTAAGAAACTTTCATCTTACGATGGCATTCTGAACGAACTTGATATTTTCACATCAATGATTCAGAACAAATGCTTCAGCAATAAAAGTATTACGATTTCATACAAAGATGGTATCAGGTTCTCATCAGGATCATCAATAGCAACGATTCCTTTAGACAAACTCTCAAGCGGTGAAAAGAATGAGATTATAATGCTATATAATTTTATTTTTGACCTCAAAGAGGGAGATATTCTTTTGATTGACGAACCGGAAATATCCTTGCATGTAGCCTGGCAGAACGAATTCATGAAAGACATCACGAATATCGCCCGTCAGAGAAAAATTCGTGTCATGATAGCCACCCACTCACCTCAGATAATCGGAGGGATGTGGAATCTATGTTATGATCTTTACGAGCAGTCAGAGAAGATATGAATTCTGTCAGAAGATTATCTCAGGATTTATCGGGGGAAATGACATCTTATGTCAAAGGTCTTCTCAACAGTCCCATGAACCGTGACAAAATAGTCATTGCCATCGAAGGCGCAGACGACAGAGACTTTTATGAACGTTATCTATCACGCAATAAAGTAGTATTCGGCATAATGAACGGTCATAAATGGACTACAACGGTATTACAGAATCTCAATCCTTATTTTAAAGAAAGGTTGGCTGCGATAAATGATGCTGACTTTTCCCATCTTGACGGAATAGAGCCGGAATACGAGAATTTATTCGTGTCAGATTGCCACGATTGGGAAATGACCGTAATATCTGCCCAACGGACAAACGACATTGCATTGAGTTATAACGTGACAGCAAACAATGCCGCTAAACTTCATGATGACATTATTTCCAAGATCAGAAACTACTCATATGTAAGATGGGCCAATGAGCAGAACGAGGATACTGATAAGAAGATTGCATTCAAAGCTAATACACATGAGTTTTCAAATCTTAGTATCAAAGATTGTGTAGACAAGCTCAACTCTTGTCAGAAAGAGACTCAACGCCACATAGACCCCGATTTTGTACTGGAATTCGAATCCAATCGCAGAGACGCAGAATGGGAACAACTTCATAATGGTCATGATTATTTCCGAATGCTCCATACTGAGATACAACATCTCAAAGGAATCAAGGATCAACCAAAAAAAAGTGATATTATATCCGGCTACATAGAATTGTATCCCAAAGGGGAATTTGTTGCAACTAAATTAGCGCGTTCCCTGTCGAACTGGTTTGCGCCGCGAGACATATTCAATTAGACAACAGATGAACCATCATTCGCTGGAATTGGTTTAAAGAAAAAGTTTTATTATCTTTGCAATCAATCCAATAAAGATGCAAAAGAGATTTGAGACATATAAGACCATTCCTGTCGGTAAAATCATCAGGAGGGATCTCCAGAAGAGAGGTATCTCCCAGATTCATTTGTCTCGACAGATCGGAATATCTTACAGTCATCTCAATGGTATCATCAACGGACATCGCAATATCGGTAGACAACTTTCACAAAAGATTGAGAGTATGTTTGATTACGAACCGTATTTCCTACAGCGTATTCAGACCTACCAGAAGGAACAACAAAGTATTATCAACTCAATAATACTGACTGGAGATCATCCCGCAATCCGCAACTGTGTATTCTGGGACATAGATATGTCCACCCTCGATTGGAAAAAGAATCGCAGTTTCATCATAAAACGCGTATCCCGCTACGGCAATGCCACAGAACGCGCCGCCATCAACCGCTTCTATAATTTATAGCCATAATCATGTCTCTCCATTACGAATCTGTCAAGAGCGAATTAGCAGAAATTCTTAAAGAGTTGATAGGGGACTCTTTATTCTCTCATTTTAGATTGCGATCAATCATAAAAGAATGCGTACCCGTAAAGAATGCATAGAATTATTGACACGAGAAGCTCCATACATAAAAGATGAATATGGAGTCAAGTCTATGTGTTTGTTCGGGTCTATGGCGAGAGGCGACAACTCAGAAAACAGCGATGTGGATTTATTTGTTGACATGCCTCCAGTAGCATATAAAGTATTGCGTCTAAAAAATTATCTGCAAGATATATTAGGAGTATCTGTTGATTTAATCAGGCGACATGACTATCTTCGACCCTATTTTCTGTCACAAATAGAAAAAGATGCTATCTATGTCATACGATAAAGGAATTGTAATAAAATAACGCGTATCGCGCTCCTCTACCCTCCTCAATACAGCTTCAATAAAATATATAATCAACTGATAGCCGGTTTCCGAAAGAAGCCGGCCGATACTTTGCCCATATACCTAAGATTATTCAATAACTATCATATTGTTAAATTTTATTTCTTACTATGACTAACCATAAGTTAGTTCTAAAAAATACCATATTCTTATATATACGGCTAATTATAACCGTCTTAGTGACACTTTATACAACAAGGGTTGTTCTGAATGTGCTTGGTGTCACAGATTTTGGCATATATAACGTAATTGGAGGAGTCGTTGCAATGTTGACATTTCTTACGTCTACAATGTCCAATGCATCTACACGATTCTTTTCATTCGAATTAGGCAAAGGCACCGCAAAGAGCCGCCTTGATACTTTTAAAACGACACTTACTATCTATCTTCTTATAGTATTGGGCATTATAATTGTTGGTGAGACTTTAGGATTATGGTTTATAAAAAATAAGCTCAATCTTGCGACTGACCGATACGTAGCGGCTCATTACGTTTATCAGTTTTCATTACTTTCATTGATACTAAACATTATACGTATTCCATTTAATGCTCTGATCATAGCTCATGAGCGCATGAATTTTTATGCATATATCAGTATTGTAGAATCCGTATTAAAACTTGGCATAGTATATCTGCTAATAATATCCCCCTGGGATAAATTAGCATTTTATTCAATATTAGTAGCGAGTGTAGTAGGCATTATCACTTTTATATACTATATCTATTCAGCTCGGCATTTTCATGAATGCAAAATTGGCATCATTTATTCTCCATCAAAATTCAAGGAAATTTTAAGTTTTTCCAGCTGGAATCTATTCTCCAATTTTGGAGATGTAATGATGG
>OFFM01000572.1_pt1 | contig 28243 bp, 15 predicted proteins | sample 1521401 | NCBI WGS metagenome assembly OFFM01 (sample SAMEA3504118, study PRJEB24116) | mouse gut metagenome | biome: mouse gut; feature: mouse-associated habitat; material: faeces | place: Denmark | collected 2011
GCGACCCCGACCTTGGCAAGGTCGTGCTCTACCAACTGAGCTATTTTCGCGTTGGTCAACCGGTGTTTTTCCCGATTGCGATGCAAAGGTACGACGTTTCTGAATACTGACCAAATATTTCGGCGACTTTTTTCGACCTGTCTTTGCATTTTGTTATTAAACCGCTGATTGCGTGAGTGAAAAAAATCACTCGGGGATGTGGCGGGTTTTGGCGTCGGTATGGCGTTCAGCGTGCGGTTGTGGCTATGAGGCGCTCAACGTCCTCTTCGGTGCCTGTGAACGGACCTTTGCGTGCGAGCTTGATTGTGCACATTGCGGCGGCGAATGTCCCTGCCTCTACAAAATCAGCGCCACGGCTTCTTTTATAAAGGTAGCCAGCCATGTATGTGTCGCCGCATCCGGTGGCGTCGACCAGTTCTGTCGCAGGAATGGCAGGTATCTCGTAGAAAGTGGTGCCGTCGTATATCAGCGATCCTTTGTCGCCAAGTGTGAGAAGCACCTCTTTGCATCCCCAGCCGGCGAGAATGCGTGCGGCACGGTATGGATCGCTCTCTCCGGTCACTACCTCCATCTCCTTTTCGTTTGCCTTCAGTATAGAGATGTATGGCATAGCCTCGAGTTTCTCGTCGTAGTCCACAGCTACAACCTGTTCGCCCTCGACTTTGCGCAGGTAGCCTTGCACGTCGACGGCTACAATGCCGCGGCTTGCGAGATCCTTGATCACGTCGAGGCTGAAGTCATCGGCAAGAAGTGTGCCGAGGTGGAATATGCGCGCGTTGACTCCTGAGAGGTTCTCGACGGTGAAAGGGTCAGCTTTCGCGAGCACGCGCTGCGTGCGGTCGTTCATGTCCTCACCATACTTGTTCTCGAAATAAACGGAGCGTCGGCTCGGTATAAGTTTCACGTCTATTCCGTCGGCGCGAAGTTCGTCTACGGTATGTGTCTCTGTCTCGCCGAGCGATGTCACGAGTCGGAAGCCCGAATGGTCCATGTCGCGCAGCGCTTTGGCGAAATAGTAGGCGGTGCCTCCGGGCATGTGCGCCTCGAAGCGGGGGGTGATTACTTTGTCGAGTGTTATGTGCCCTATGCAGCAGATTTCAGGGGTGTTCATTTTGTTTTCAGATTGGAAAGCGCGTAGATCAGTACCATGAGGTAGCCTACGGCGGGGACTATGAATGCGGTCGACATTGAGGTAGCATCGGCTATGGCACCCATGAGAGATGTTCCTACGGCGCCGCCGATGGGTGTCATCATGAGGAATGATGATGCTATCTTCACTTCACTTCGGCTTATACCGGCGATTGTGACCGCGAATATGGTGGGGAACATTATTGCTTCAAAAGCGTAGCAGGCGAACAGACCTGCATGTGAGATCGCTCCGGCGTTAAGAACCACGGCAATCGCTCCGGCTACGGTAAGTACGGCGCACGCGGCGAGCACTCTTGGTGCGGCGATGCGGCTCATGATCCAGCTGCCGGCGATTCGTGCCAGCATGAAGAGTCCGAGGGCACCGAAAGAGAGGACTACTGATGCTGTCGATTTATCCATCCATCCGTCGGATGTCGCGTAATTGATGAACAGGCTGTTGATCGAGATCTCCGCCACTTCGTAGCTGAAAAGGGCGAGGACTCCAAGCCGGAAACTGCGTCGGCGCCAGAGTGAGGCTATAGTGCTGCTGATGCTGGCGGTGGGGTTGGATTCCTTATCGTCATCAGATGATATTTCCGGAAGCTTCACGCGGGTGAACAGCAGGGCAACGAGCAGCACGCAGATGCCCATGATGGTGTAGGGTACAGCTACCGACGCTCCCTCGGTGGAGAACAGGAAACTGCCGACAATTACCGGCGCGAGTATGCATCCCGCTCCGTTGAATGATTGCGCGAGGTTGAGGCGGCTCGCCGAGGTGGCGCGGTCGCCGAGTTCGGCGGCGTATGGATTGGCGGCTGTCTCGAGAACGACAAGTCCGCAGCCTATCACGAACAGTGCTCCGAGAAACAGCGGGAACGACATCAGTTGTTCGCCTGGAATGAACAGCAGTGCTCCCGCACCGAACAGTATAAGTCCGAGTACAACTCCACGTCGGTATCCCCAACGGGTGATCACCATTCCGGCGGGAAGCGCCATGAGGAAGTACCCGAGATAGGTTGTGGCTTGAATGAGTGTGGATTGTGTTATTGAGATATGCAGCGACTCCTGAAAGTGCTTGTTCAGAACGTCGAGAATTGCACGCGCAAACCCCCACATGAAGAATAGCGATGTGATGAGGATGAACGGTAGCAGATATTTTTTGCTTACTAATCGGCTCATGAAGTGTCTTTGATTAATGAGCGGCAAAATTACGAAATTTTCGCAGTTCCGTGATTATCCCGCCGTTGTTTTCAACTTTGTTAAGAAATGTAGGGTTTGTTAGTGGTTGTTTTCGGCTCTTGAATGGTTGGTTTTTCTATTTGTTTTTGCGCTTTAATATGTTGATATAGAGTTGCGCGTCCTTTCACGGTGTGTGGGGTATGGTTCGCTGTGCTTCTGTCTTTGCTGTGTTAACAGACGTTTACACCATGCTCCTCCATTATCTTCCCCTATATAATTTAAGGTGTGCGATGTGAAATTTAGCGGGAGTAGGGTGCGGTATATGCTGTTTTTTGTTTAATTTTGCCTTTTAAATGGGGCGAAATGCCCGTATAGTACCGAATAAAAAACTTTAAGAATATATATCAGCATGAAATTCAATGTCCCAAGTAAGACGCTGCTCTCGTTCGTGTCGGCAGTGGGCAAGGTGATAAACACCAAAAATGCCCTGACAATCCTCAATAATTTCCTCTTTATTCTGGAGGGTGACACGCTCACCGTGAAGGCTTCGGACATGGAAAACTCCCTTATGGGACGACTTGAGGTGACCGAGGCTGAAGGCTCCGGGTCATTCTGCCTCGACGGGCACCGTATGGTCGATCTGCTCAAGGAAATGCCTGACCAGGGTATCACGTTTGAGATTGACGACGAGAATATGGAGGTGAAGATCACCTACCCCAACGGCGTGTACAACACAATGGCAATCAACGGAGTGGAGTATCCTACGGTAGAACCTACCGAAACCGAGGGTGCCGTCAACTTCGTATGCTCTACCGAGCAGGTGATGAAAGGCATCGAGAACACTATCTTCGCGGTAGGATCAGATCAGCTCCGCCCGCAGATGATGGGTATATTATGGGACGTAAAGCCCGACCGCATTATCTTCGTCGCCACAGACACCCGCAAGCTCGTGCGTTACACAAACGCTCTTTCGGCTCCCGGTTGCGAATGCTCGTTCATACTCCCCAACAAGGCTGCCACGGTGATCAAGAACGTTTTCAGCCGTGAGGCTGAGGTGCGTGTCAGCGTCACGGAGAAGAGCATACTGTTTGAATCGGCATCCTATACCTTCGACTGCCGCGTGATCAAGGGCAGCTTCCCTCCCTACGACCGCGTGATACCGCAGAACAACCCCTATTCACTGACCGTCGACCGCCTGTCGTTCATCAACGCCGTTCGCCGTGTCGGAGTGTTCGGCGATGGTGGCAACGGGCTCGTGAAGTTCAAACTCGCCCCCGATTCATTGACCCTGCGTGCGCAGGACAACAGCTACGGCACATCCGGCTGGGAATCGGTTCCCTGCCAGTATGACGGCAATGAGATGCTCATAGGCTTCAGCGCACCCTGGCTCATAGAGATATTCAATGTGATAAACACCCCCGACGTGACCATGAAACTTATGGATCCGGGGCGCGCCGCTGTGTGTCTCCCCTCGGAGAGCGAGCCGGAGTCAGAACTGCTCATCGTGCTGATGCCAATGAGCGTAATTGAGTGAGCGTCATGAAGCTGAACCTGACAAAACCGCTGATATTCTTCGACCTGGAGACTACCGGCACAAACATAACGCAGGACCGCATCGTTGAGATCTCGCTGATAAAGGTGAGTCCCGACGGCGAGGAGGTGACCCGCACACGGCGCATTAATCCCGAGATGCCGATACCTGCCGAGGCGACAGCCGTGCACCACATCACCGACGATGATGTCAAGGACGCGCCCACATTCAAGCAGATAGCCCGCAGCCTCGCCGATATGTTCGAGGGTGCCGACATAGCCGGATTCAACTCCAACCGTTTCGACGTGCCGATGCTCGCCGAGGAGTTTGCCCGCGCAGGCGTTAGCTTTGATTTCACAAAGCCCCGCTATATCGACGTGCAGACGATCTTCCACCGCAAGGAGCAGCGCACGCTTGTAGCCGCCTACCGCTTCTACTGCGGAAAGGAACTCGACGGAGCGCACTCCGCCAATGCCGACACACGCGCCACCTACGAGGTGCTGATGTCGCAGCTCGACCGCTATGATGATCTTAAGAACGACATGGACTTCCTTGCCGAGTTCTCCCGCCAGGCAGGACACAACCAGGGCAAGAACGTCGACATGATGGGGCGCCTCGTCTATGATGACCAGCACCGCGAGGTTATAAATTTCGGCAAGCACAAAGGGCGTCTTGCCGAGGATGTGCTCCGCACGGAGCCGAGCTACTACCGGTGGATCATGGACGGCGACTTCTCGCGCAACACCAAGGACGCCTTCACGGTCGTCTACGAACGTATCAAATCAGCGCGCCGCAGGGATGCTCAAGGGTAAGCACATAATCCTCGGTATCACCGGCGGTATCGCGGCATATAAATCCGTGCAGCTCCTCCGGCTGCTCGTGAAGAGCGGCGCCGAGGTGCAGGTGGTCATTACCCCTGCCGGAAAAGAATTCATAACCCCTGTGACCCTCTCAGCACTGAGCGGCAAACCGGTAATCAGCGAGTTTTTCACCGCGAACACCGGTCAGTGGAACAGCCACGTCGACATCGGTCTTTGGGCTGACCTGATGGTGATCGCACCCGCCACGGCATCGACCATCGCCAAGATGGCTACAGGTGTGGCTGACAACATGCTCGTCACTACATATCTCTCGGCGAAAGCGCCTGTATTCGTCGCTCCCGCCATGGATCTCGACATGATGGCTCACCCCACCACGACGAGAAACCTGCAGCAGCTGCGCGCCGACGGCGTGCACGTGATTGAGAGCGCCACCGGCGAGCTCGCAAGCCACCTCGTAGGAAAGGGACGCATGGCTGAGCCGCAGGAGATCCACGATGCCATCGCCGCGTTTTTCGCATCGCGCGATGACTCTGCTCTTGCCGGACGCCGGATGCTCGTCACCGCCGGTCCGACATACGAGAAGATCGATCCGGTCCGTTTCATCGGCAATTACTCCACCGGCAAGATGGGCTACGCCATTGCCGACGAGGCAGCGCGCCGGGGCATGAAAGTGACCGTCGTCAGCGGTCCCGTTTCCGTTGTCCCGCAGGAGCCGGGAGTAGAGGTGATCCGCGTCGAATCAGCCCGCGAGATGCTTGCCGAGTGCCGTCGCCTCTTCCCTGAGCAGGATGTGGCGGTGATGTGTGCCGCCGTAGCCGACTATGCCCCTGCTGAGACTGCTGACCGCAAGATAAAACGCGAACATGACGACGTGCCGGTCATCCGTCTGGTGAAAAATCCCGACATCGCCGCAGCGCTCGGCGCTGAGAAGAAACCTGGGCAGAGGCTCATAGGCTTTGCCCTTGAGACCGACAACGCCCTCGCAAATGCCCGCGAGAAGCTCAGCCGCAAGAATCTCGACATGATCATACTCAACTCGCTCGCCGATCCCGGAGCCGGTTTCGGCACCGACACCAACAAAGTGACGGTGATACGTGCCGACGGCGCCGCTGAAGAGCTTCCGCTCATGCCTAAGCGCGACGTGGCTGCTGCCATACTTGACCGCCTGAGCCTATGAGTTTTCCGACGAAAATGTTGTTGAATCTGCTGCTTGCAGTGGCTGTCGTGGCGACGGCGCCTACCGCCGGAGCCGCCGAGCTCCGCTGCAAGGTAGAGGTAAACGCCGATGCCGTGTCTAATGTCAGCTCCGACCTCTTCACCGAGCTGCAGCAGGCTATCAGCGAATACATCAACAACACCGCGTTCACACAGGCACAGTTCGCCCCCGGCGAGCGCATAGACTGCCAGCTGTTTTTCACCATAAACTCTGTCGACGATGCCGGCAACCTCGCCGGAACGCTCCAGGTGCAGTCGACCCGACCGGTGTTCGACAGTGTCTACACCACCACACTCCTCAACTACAAGGACAACGACATATCTTTCGGCTACACGCGTGGTCAGCCACTCGTTTTCTCCGAGAACTCCGTGGAGAGCAACCTCACCGCGCTGCTCGACTTCTACGCCTACCTGATCATGGCTATTGACTTCGACAGCTTCTCGCCGCGCGGAGGCTCTGACTGCTACGATGCCGCCGCGCGCGTGGTGCAGCTCGCACGCACCTCCGGCGAGAAAGGATGGCGCGCCATCGACGACAACAAGAACCGCGCATCGCTACTCGCCGCTCTCACCGAGCCCCCGGCATCAGCCATACGCGACCTGATCTACACCTACCACCGCCTCGGGCTCGACCGCATGTCGGTGAGCCCCGACAAAGGGCGCGCGGAGATCACCGGTGCGCTCCCGACGCTACAGACCATAGCCCAGGCGGCTCCCATGTCGGTAGTGCTCTCCGCTTTCCGCGACGCCAAGCTCGACGAGCTCACAGGCATATACTCAAAGGCAAATACCGATGAGCGTGCCGATATCGCCGCTATGCTCCTCTCCATCTACCCGACGGAGCAGGAGCGGATAGGGCTGATCAAGGATCCGCCGCAGCGGTAGCCGTCAGCCTACAGACACACAGAAATCCGAAACGAACCATGCTTGAGACGTTACATATATCCAACTACGCGCTGATTGATGCCGTCGACATCGAATTCCGCCCCGGACTGAACATAATCACGGGCGAGACCGGTGCCGGCAAATCGATCATGCTCGGCGCACTCTCGCTGCTGCTCGGCGCACGTGCCGATACAAAGGCTGTGCGTCATGCCGAAGCTAAATCGGTGATTGAAGCCATGTTCCGGATAACTGACTATCCGGCTCTCGCAGAGTTTTTCACCGCCAACGATATCGACTGGGACGACACCCACTGCATACTTCGCCGTGAGATCGCCCCAAACGGTCGCTCTCGCGCCTTTGTCAACGATACCCCCGTGCCGCTCGCACGCCTCCAGGAGCTCGCCATGCAGCTTGTCGACATCCACAGCCAGCATCAGAACCAGCTCCTGCTCCGTCCGGAGTATCAGATGCGCGTCATCGACACCCTCGCCGGCAATGAGGAGCTTCTTGCCGACTATGCCAACAGATTCAACGCGTTCCGTGCCGCTCTGCGCCGTCTCAAGGTGGAGCGCAAGCTGCTTGAGCGCAGCCGCAGCGATGAGGAGTACATGCGCTATCAGCTTGAGGCTATCGACAATATCTCGCCTCAGCCCGGCGAACTCGAACAGCTCGAGCGCGAGCAGGAGGTGCTCTCCAACGCCACCGAGATCAAAAGCAATCTCTACGATGCCCTCCAGGCACTCACCGAGGGTGAGGACAACATATCATCCATGCTCGATGATGTCGCCGAGGCTTGCAGCCGTCTTGAGGGGGTGCTCGACCCCGACGATGCCCTCCCGGCACGCATCGAGGCGCTTAGCTCGGAGGTGAGCGACATAGCGCGCACGCTCTCCGCCGCCGACAGCCGTTTCAACGCCGACCCGCGCGATCTGGAGTCTGTCCAGGAACGTCTCAACGCCATATATGCCGCCATGGAGCGCCACAAGGTCGACACCCTGGAGCAGCTCATCGAGGTCCGCGATAAGTTGAGCGAACGCCTCGATGCGCTCGACAATGCCGACGACCGTCTGTCGGCTCTCGAGAAGGAGACCCGCCGCGCGCTTGCCCTCGCCCGCGAGGCTGCGGCGGTCATCAGCGAACGCCGCCGCAAGGCTGCCGAAAGCTTTGCCGCCGAACTGTTGGAGCGCGCCGTGCCACTCGGTATGAAAAATCTCCGCTGTGAGGTGCGCGTCACCCCTGCCGACATCTCCGCCACCGGCATGGACGCCGTGGAGTTCGTCTTCGCATTCAACAAAAACCAGCAGCTCATGCCCGTGGGCGGCGTGGCTTCCGGCGGCGAGATCTCCCGCCTGATGCTCTGCATAAAGGCTATCGTGGCTGACCGCATGAGCCTCCCCTCGATAATATTCGACGAGGTCGATACCGGTGTGTCGGGCGACGTTGCCAACCGTATCGGCGAGATGATGAGTCAGATCGGATGCTCCATACAGGTCATCGCCATCACGCACCTCCCCCAGGTGGCGGCACAGGGCACAAGTCACTACAAGGTCTACAAGGAGGACGACGAGCACGCCACGCACACGCGCATCAGCCGCCTGACCGACGACCAGCGCGTCGGCGAGCTTGCACTCATGCTCAGCGGCAACCCCGACGATCAGGCGGCACGCGCCAACGCTCTCTCGCTCCTCAAACGCAATAAACAATGATCAGCCGCTGTAAAGATACAGCCGCAAAAAGAAATAGAATATATGGAACGTGAAGATTACATCTACGGCATCCGCGCCGTCATCGAGGCTATCGAGGCAGGCAAGGACATCGACCGGATATATATAAAGAAAGACCTCTCGGGCGAGCTCGCTGCCGAGCTGTTTGAGCTGATACGCCGCCACCGCATCGTCAACCGGCGTGTGCCTCTGGAGCGTATCAATAAGATCACCCGCAAGAACCATCAGGGAGTCGTGGCTATCCTCTCGGCTGTCACCTACCATTCGCTCGACAATCTTGTGCCGCAGCTCTACGAAGCCGGGGTCACACCGTTTGTCGTGCTGCTCGACGGCATCACCGACGTGCGCAATTTCGGCGCCATCGCCCGCACCTGCGAGTGTGCCGCAGTCGATGCTCTCGTGATTCCGGAGCATGATAGCGTGAGCGTCACCGCCGACGCCGTCAAGACCTCAGCCGGAGCGTTGCACCACCTGCCGGTGTGTCGCGTCCACACTATCCTGCAGGCTGTCAAGGATCTACGCAAAAGCGGCTACAAGGTCGTGGCTGTCAGTGAGAAAGCTGACATAAACTATACAATGACCGACTACACCGTGCCGGTGGCTCTCGTCATGGGCGCCGAGGATCATGGCATCTCTCCCGAAGTGCTACGCGAGTGCGACACATTAGTCTCAATCCCCATGTTCGGCAAGATCGGATCGCTCAACGTCTCCGTCGCTACTGCTGTGGCTGTCTACGAGGTCGTACGCCAGCGCCTGCAGGCTGACATGGAGATAGTCTGATCCTCTCAGCGGTCGCTTGTCCCCGCTTCGAGCGCTTTCCACAGCGGTTCGTCAGGCACCGGGGCGGTGAGGTCTATGCTGATGCCGCTCACCGGGTGTGTGAACTCTATCCGGCGAGCCATGAGCGAGATTCCCCCGTCAGGATTGCTCCGCTTGTCGCCATATTTCAGATCCCCCTTGATCGGGCACCCTATCGAGGCGAGCTGCACGCGTATCTGATGCTTGCGCCCCGTCTCCAGATTGATCTCAAGCAGTGTGTAGCGTTCCCCCTGTGCCAATGTCCGGTAGCTCAGCGCAGCATGTTTCGCCCCCTCGCGCGGTGTCACCGAGTGATAGCTCTTGTTCCCCTGCTGCGAGGTGGTGATATAACCTTCTATACGCCCCTCCGGCTTCGGCGGACGGTTGCGTGTCAGCGCCCAATAGGTCTTGCGCACCTTTCCGTCGCGGAACAGGGCGTTCATCCGCTCCAGTGCCTTTGAGGTCTTTGCAAACACCACAAGTCCGCTCACAGGGCGGTCAAGTCGGTGCACCACGCCGCAGAACACATTGCCGGGTTTCGCGTATTTCTCTTTCAGGTAGGCGCGCACAGTCTCTACAAGAGCCACATCGCCGGTGCGGTCGCCCTGCACCAGCTCGCCCACAGCCTTGTTCACCACTATCAGGTGATTATCCTCGTAGACCACTTCCATAATGCCTGCAAAGTTACGCAAACCCCTCCAAAACCCCAAGAAATCAGCCGGAGCTCACATCAGATATATTAATTTCGGGAAATCCATCTTACCATTGGGAATTACTTATGGATTTCATGATTTCATAGGCTTTGCGCGCTCTTTCTTTCTCCTTTGTTGACACAGGGCGGGGATGCGAGATCAGTTGTTCGAAACGTTCGGCATCCTTTCCGTAAAGTACTGGAGTTTCTTTAATAGGTCTTGCCATATCAGAATATGTGGCTGTGCCGGAGCAATATGGCACAGCCACGATGGGTTATATTGCGTGATTATATCTGTTACTTCTCTTTCACGGCGCGCACATGTCTGCCGCCGGCGCTGCTGAGGAACTGTGTGGCAGGTCCTGTCACATCATCTGCAGATGTGCAGTTCTGCGACGTTATCTGTGTGCCGTTCATCGCTCCGGCAAGTTTCGAGCGCACGAAATTGCCGGTGATGTTATATATTGATCCCACCCAGGTGATGTATATGCTGTGTTGGAACGGCGATACATCAGCCGTCCACAGCGAGCAGTTCTGGTTCATGTATGCTGAGTAGTAAGGCGCAAGAAATCCATGCGAGCGTGTCGATAGCCATGCCGCCGCCGGAAGGGTGATGGTCGAGGCATCGCTGCGGTCATTATTGTCGTAAGCCTCCGGGTTGATGAAGAATGTATAGCCTATGGCTATGTGCGACTTCATCTGCATGTAGGAGTCATGGTTCATGTAGCTGCGGCGCGACACAGCCAATCCTTCGTTCAACATGTCGAAAGCGCGGTTAGGCGGCACACAGAATCCCGGAGGGCACGGATCAAAGACTGTTTTTGTGACATTGCGTGGATTCTGTGCTGCATTCAGATAGTTCTCCACGTTCGTCTGTCCCGAACACCACAGGTCGCTGTAGTATTTGTTGACCCGGTACATTCCGCTTTGGTAGCCGTTTGGCGCACGTCCTCCGGGATATGGCGAGGAAGGATCTTTAGGCGGATTTATGCCGGCGTTGTATATTCTGTCAGGATCACCCTTCCACCATGTCACGTAGTAGTTATTGTTGGTGGCACCATCATTACCTGGTTCCAGATCATAAAAGTTGAGCATCGCCCATGGCACGAGTGCTGATTCCGCCGGCGAAGGTTGCCAGAAGTAATTGTATCCGTCGGCAAGCGAATATTCGTCCACGTCGGGATACGTGTATTTGTCGCGGAACAGGTTTTTACTCGTCAGCTGTTCGTTGCTGTACAGCCTGCGCTTCTCGTAGGTCATCCCCTCGTAGGAGGTTGTGAATATCTTGCAGTCCTTCGTGGAGTGAAACATCACCATAAGCGGATCCTTGCGCCCCCAGTTGTAGTATGGCGCGCAGCCGCGTGTTGTCTGTGTCGACTCCTGGAGTATGTGGTAGAAGTTGGAGGTGGTGCGGATCAGCACGTTTCCGTGATGGCGGCACTGCTGTATCGGGCGCCACATCACCGAGCGCTCCTCGCCGCTGCCGCTACCCACGTCGGGGAAATGGTAGCCGAGGTCAACAGTCATGAAATCAAACGTCTCACCCTTGCGTGCCGTAGGGATAGTGCGCAGGTTAGACTGTATGTACGGATTATAGTCCGTGGTCCATATATGCCAGCTCCACATGATGGCTCCCTCCTTGTCGCGCACGCAGAGCAGCGTGTTGCCCTGGTCTATGAAATACGGCTCCACGTATATCGTCAGATACTCGTCGGTCAGGTTCACGAGCTGCACGGCGTTGATGGCGTTCGTTGCCACAAGTGCCGCATCCTTGATGTCGGCGGCGTTGCGCAGCCAAGGTCCCACGTCGGCGATCGCCTGATCATTGTGGGTCTGGAATGATCCGTATTCCAGCGACGTATAGGCGGGTGTGTTGACAGCCCCGTCCTTGAACGCGTTGCCATACACGAGCGGGAAGCGGTAGTAGCCCGGACCATTTATTATGTAGCAGTTTGCCGTGTTGAGCGGTGATCCCTCCATTCCGCCCGAGAGATCCACAGGATTCTCCGGCGTGCCCACTTCCGGTGCGTTGCGCAGGTCTATGTAGTGCTGGTTCTTCGCCATAAGGTCGAGGGCGCTCACATCCACATGCCCGTGCAGCGCCAGCCGCTCCTCAAACAGTGTCGGGTCTTTTTTCCCGCCGAGGTCGGAGGGGAGATACTCCTCCTTGGCGTCGGCTGGGCGGTCGTAGGTCACGTTCACCCAGTCAGGCTTCTTGATCTGGTTCCCCGCCTGATCGTAGAACACCGGTTCCCACGGTACGGGAACGATCTTCACGAAGTCGCCCCCCTTGGTGTAGTACACGGCGTAGCTTACAACCGTGAAGTCATCGTAGCCCCCCGAATAAGGGTATTTTCCGCCATCCTTCACCAGCTTGAGCACATATTTTATGTCAAACGTCTGTATGAAGTATGTCACAATATAACCCTGCTTCCACGTGTGCTGCGGGCCGTCGGTGGGAGTGCCGTCGGGATTCGTCTGTGTCACCTCCTTGAAGTCGAGCTTGCCGTAGAGCACACGCTCATGCTCATCCACCTGATCGTCGAACTCGAAGATCACGATCGCGCCCTCCGGCAGCTGCTGCGGCATCATCAGCAGTGTGTGCTCGGCGTCGGTTATGCACCAGCGGTCTCCATCCTTGTCGAGTTCGTCGAGCACCGGTTTCTCCAGGAAGTCACCATTCTCGCGTGAGAGCACGAATTCACATTCTGCATTATCCGTGAGTGTCCATGTGCCGCGCTTGTAGGTGTTGTCGTCTGTTGTAGTCGACAGATCGTCAGGCTCCGTAGGATATTTGTAGTCGGCAGCGCCATGCACGCCGCGTATGGTGATCTTCTTTATGTGCTGCGCCATATATTCGTCGTCGACTATGAAGCGCACTCCCGTGAGCAGATGCTCGAACTGCAGCGGCACCGAGCGGTAGTAGTCGCCGGGCGCGTCGACAGCCTTTGCAGCGAGATCCACCTGATCCTTCACGCTATCCGGCACCGTGTAGTGAAACGATGGCGTGCCGGTAGCCGTATCGTACCAGCTAAGCCACTCGTTGTCCTGCATCTCATCGTATGGAGCGTAGGCGAAGAAGCGTATGTAGTTGATCTCCGGATCAGGACCAAGCTCATTCCAGAACCATGTCGTTGATGTGGTGTTCCATATATCACCACTGCTGAACGTCACCAGCTCGTTGTCCATCACCGTGATGCGGCTGTCGAGATCGTCGAATGCAACCTTTTTAACGTTATTGTCGGCATCCACATACGTCTCATTGTAGTAGCAGATGCCGGTCACGCCTATATTGCGGTAGCGCTCCGTGATGTTTTTCTGATCCACGAGCACCCCGCGGGAACTCTCTCCTCTCTCTCCTCCTGGGCGTGGAAATGACGCGAGCAGTTCCTCGGTTATCGGTTGCTGCTTCACCTCCATGCGCCCCGAGGGTGCACCTGATGCATCAAGCAGATCCACAATATCCGTGTATGTCAGGAACGGACCGTTATGGTCATCGCCCGGCGTGGGAGTGTTGGTGTTCCATCCCGGATGATAGAAGCCATCTTTGTTCAGGAAGCTGTTGAACTTACCGTTCGCTAAATCGGCGTCGAGGTCGGCTTTCTGCGGATCGCGCGGCTTGCCGTCTACGCTCTTCTCAATGAAATCGCCCGGATATAGACGGTTGTCAATGCTCTTGAGCGTTGTCCAGTCGAAATCCTCCTCGTCGGCACGGCTCCACTCATACTTGTTGCGGGCTATGCTGAATGACACGTCAAGTGATTGCTGCTCATTGTTTTGCGAGTGGGGGGGGGTGATATCATCCGAGCATGCCGTAAGCACCACCGAGGCTATCGCGGCGGCAACTGCAATTGTGTATGTCAATATCCCTGTTTTCATTATGCGTATTCGTTATATGGTAAAGGAAAGATATTGAGTATACGTGCCGCCGCCGGAGCCATATCTTCAGGCTCCGGCAGCCTCACGCGGATTTATTTCTCTTTCACAGCGCGCACATGCCGACCGCCCGAGCTGCTCAAGAATGAGGTGGATCGTGCACCTACATCTGTGCAGTTCTGTGCGGTTCCTCCTGTGCCGTCCATAGAACCGGCTAATTGGCTTGGCAAGAACATATCTGTGATATTGAATATCGATCCTATGTATGTCTTACCGGCACTTATCATGCTGATATCAGCAGTCCATAGCGAGCAGTTTTGATTCATATATGCACTGAGCCATGGCAGGCACCAATGACCGTCGTCGTCGCGACTGCGGTCGGAGATCCATGCGGCTGCAGGGAAATTGATGGTGGCGGCATCGCTCATGTCATCAGCATCGGCTGCCTCCGGGCTGATATAGAAGGTATAGCCTATCGACAGGTCAGATCGGATCTGCATATAACCTTCCTTGCCCAGTTCCGGGTGTTTGCGCTTTATGGAATAGTTTATGTTTATGCGGTCGAACGCGCGGTTCGGCGGGACACAGAATCCGGGAGGGCATGGATCAAATACAGTTTTCACGACGTTGCGTGGATCTGTAGCGGCATTCAGGTAATTCACGTCAGCACCTTGATCGGCACACCATAGGTCATGGTAATACTTGTCGATTCTATGTAAATTGCTCTGATATCCATGGGGGGTGGATGAGGGCCATGTTTCGCCATCTTTTACAGGAACCGGACCGGGATTGGTGATGTTTTCAGAAGTACCTTTCCACCAGGTATTGTAATAATTGTTGTTTGTTGATCCATTATCTGAACCTGCGCGACGGAATGTAAGCATAGCCCATGGTACGAGAACCGATTCTGCAGGCGTTGGTTGCCAGAAGTAATAGTGTCCACGATCGAGCGACCATTTGTAGCTTGTCAGTGCTGTGTTGTCGTAGAGACGTCTCAGCGAATATGTTGCAAAATAGTACGAGGTGCTATACTTATAGAAGAATATCTCATCATCGGGTGCGGTATGAACCGATTTCAGCAGCGGATCCTTGCGTCCCCAGTTGTAGTATGGAGCGTAACCTAAAGTGGTTTCCGTACCCTCCTGAAGTATATGGTAGAAGTTGGAGGTGGTGCGGATTATCACGTCGCCACGGTGGCGGCACTGCTGTATCGGGCGCCACATCACCGAGCGCTCTCCGGCGCTACCGCTGGCTGCATCGGGATAGTGATAGCCGAGGTCGATGGTCATAAAGTCAAACGTCTCGGTCTGGTTGTTGCGTTCGGTATGGATCGTGCGGAGGTTCGACTGTATGTAGGGATTGTAGTCGGTTGTCCAGATATGCCAACTCCACATTATGTCGCCTTTGTCATCGCGCACGCAGAGCGTGGTGTTACCTTGGTCGATGAAGTATGGCTCAACATATATCGTCAGGTAGTCGTCAGTGAGATTCACGAGCTGCACCGCATTGATGGCGTTGGTGGAGATCAGCGCGGCATCCTTGATCTTTCCCGCTTCCTTGATCCATGGTGTCGGGAGCGATGAGATCGCCCTATCAGTATGTGTCTGGAAAGATCCCTGCGTAGATGTGTAGGCAGGTGTGTTTATGCTGCCATCTTTGTAGGCGTTGCCATACACGAGCGGGAAGCTGTAGTAGCCCGGTCCGTTGATTATATAGCAGTTGGCGGTGTTGCGCGGGCTGCCGGCAGCTCCACCGGAGAGATCCACAGGATTCTCGGCTGTGCCCACCTCCGGTGCGTTGCGCAGCGCAGCATAGTGGGGATCTTTAGCCATGACATCGAGCGCGCTTACATCCACATGACCATGCAGCGCAAGTTTCTCCTCGAATTTTCGCGGATCATCGCCGTCTATATACTCGCTGTTAGGTAGATATTCATCTTTCTCTCCATCAGGGCGTGGCGGTCGGTCGTAGGTCACTTTTACCCAGTCAGGTTTCTTTATCGCATTACCCGCCTGGTCGTAGAATACCGGTTCCCACGGCACAGGCACTATCTTTACGAATTTGCTCGCTGATTCGGCATTGCCTTTGGTATAATATACAGCATAGCTTATTACAGTGAAGTCATCGTAGCCGCCAGAGTAGGGGTATTTGCCGCCATCCTTCACGAGCTTGAGCACATACTTGATATCAAACGTCTGTATGAAATATGTCACGATATAGCCCGGTTTCCATTCATGCTGCGGACCATCTGTGCTCCCGTCGGTCACCTCCTTGAAGTCGAGCTTGCCGTAGAGTACCGGTTGCTCCGGATCGTCGAACTCGAATATCACGATAGCATCTTTCGGCAGCACCTGCGGCAGCATCAGCAGGGTATGGTCGGCATCAGTTATGCACCAACGGTCGCCATCCTTGTCGAGCTCGTCGAGCACAGGCTTGACGAGGAAATCACCATTATCGCGTGAAAGTACGAAACTGACCGTGTCGCCTGTCTGTGTCCATTCGCCACGCTTGTATTTGTCATCGTCATTCGGAGTCGACACATCGTCAGGATCCGTGGAATATTTGTAGTCACCCTCACCGTACACGCCACGTATGGTGATCTTCTGCAACTGTTTAGCCATGTACTCATCATCGACGAGGAAACGAACGCCTGTTAGCAGATGCTCGAACTGCAGTGGCACCGAGCGGTAGAAGTCGCCGGGGGCATCTACTGCCTTTGCCGCAATGTCGATCTGTTTGTTTACATCGGCGGGAATGGTGTAGTGGAATGACGGTGTGCCTGTTGCTGTCTCATACCAGGTGATCCAGTCGTTGTCCTGCATCTCATCGTATGGAGCGTAGGCAAAGAAGCGTATGTAGTTGATCTCCGGATCGGGTCCCAGCTCGTTCCAGAACCATGTTGAAGAAGTGGTATTCCACAGATCGCCGCCACCGAACGTCACCCGCTCGTTGTCCATTATCGTGATGCGGCTGTTGAGATCGTCGAATGCAACCTTGTTGCTATTCTCATCCGTAGCATTCTCATCTTTCTCGTTGTAGTAGCAGATGCCGGTCACACCGATGTGGCGGTAGCGCTCGGTAATGTTCTTCTGATCCACGAGCACACCGCGTGATGATTCTCCGGCTGATGATGTAGGGCGGGGGAGTGACGCAAGCAGAGCCTCCGTTATCGGCTCCTGCTTTACCTCCATGCGTGCTGCGGGCATACCCGACTCATCAAGAAGATCCACAATCTCCGAGTATGATAGATACGGATCTTTGTGGTCATCGCCGGGGTTCGGTTTGTCTGTGTTCCAGCCGGGATGATACTTACCATCTGCGTTGAGATAGCTGTTGAATTTGCCGTTGGTAATATCCGAGGCGAGATCCGCTTTCTGCGGGTCACGCGGTTTGCCATCCACGCTCTTGTCTATGAAGTCGCCGGGATATAGGCGGTTGTCGATGCTCTTGAGCTGACTCCAGTCTTTGAACGGATCCTCAGCAGCGCGGCTCCATTCGTTGATGTTACCGCGGTCAACGCTGAACGCTACCGTAGGGATCTCCTCTCCGGGATCGATGTCGGGAGCTATAGGGTTGTCGGCGCATCCACCGAGCAATCCCGGGACTATCACCGCCGCTGCGGCTGCTAATATGTCGTAGATGGTATGTTTGGCTTGCATCTGAATGTTTAAAAAGACTGGCTTAGAGTGATACTTTGTAGACCTTGCCTGCAATCACGATGTAGACGCCGCGGTGGGCTGCTGTGATGCGCATGGTCTGTCCGTCGGCGCGCCGGCGCTGTATGAGTGCTCCGCCGGTGTTGTAGACGCTGATCTCCATTCCCTCCGGCGCACCCTCGATGATGATATCCATCCCTTCGGTGCTTACGCTTATCACTGCATCACCGTTGACGGTGCCGATGCCGGTCACCGGACCGTCAGGATCCTCGGGTTCGGTCGGATTCTCAGGTTCGTCAGGGTCTGTAGGGTCAGTAGGGTCTATAGGGTCAGTAGGATTCTCCGGTTCGGTTGGGTCAGTGGGGTCTGTAGGATCATTAGGGTCGGTAGGTTCCTCCGGCTCGGCGTTCTGTACGGTAATCTTGCAGACGGCATTGAGCGATGTGCCGTCGGTCGTGGTGACGGTAATCGTCGCCGTTCCCTCAGCAATGAGCTTCACGAGTCCCTCCTCGTCGACAGTGGCGACCTCCGGATCCGAAGAACTCCATCTCAAAGCTTTGTTGGTGGCGTTTGCCGGCTCGACGGTTGCCGTGAGCTGCAGCACGCTCTCCGGCGTGCCGGTGTAGTCGCCGAGATTGAGCGTCACCTTCTCTACAGGACGCGGCACCACGTTGATACTCATACTAGTGGAATACTTGCGGTTGGCGAGCGATGTGGCGGTGATGCGTGCGGTGCCGGTCTTGAGCACTGTTATCACACCGTTGGCTACGGAGATCACCGACGGATCCGATGATGTCCAGAGCAGACGCTGGTCAGTGGCATCGGCGGGGGTGAACACGGTGTTGAGCGTGAACACATCGCCGGGCGAAGCTGTGGTGATGAGGTCGGAGAACTGGACTCCGCCCACAGGCTGCTCCGTGCAGCTTGCCGTGAAGTAGCTCTTCACGCCCGAGCCGTCGGCTACGGTGGCTGTTATGATTGTCCTGCCGACACCGTGGAATGTCAGTGTGCCGTCTGCCGATACTGTAGCCACTGTGGGGTGTGCGGATGAATATGTCACGCGCTTATCGGCGGCGCGGTCGTTTACGTTTGCGTTGCTGGGGAAGATTTCCGTACGTATGTTGGCAGTGCCGCGCGGATGTCCGTTTATCACGCGGTTGCTGGGCATAGCCTCAGTCTCATCCTCATGGAAGAGCTGCAGTTGCTCGGCATGTTGCAGCACCTCGACCGGGAACGAGAACGATGCTCCTCGGTGGTCTGGATCGACTGCCGTAACGATAGCGCGTCCGCGTCGTTTGAGCACGAGTGTAGCCGTACAGTCAGGTGCCGGCGTGGCGTCGCGTGCGCTCATGAGTGCCATAGGCATAGCTGCGGCTGCCACAGCATCGCTGCCCTCCTCACTGTCATCGCTGCCGCTGTCGTGAGTGCGCACCTCAACGATGGAGATGTCCGACGATTCCCACTCCACGGTACGGTTTGTAGCCTCCGGGTCGATATTGACATTCAGTGGGATCTCCATGCCGGTGTAATCCTTCAGGGGATTATCCTCGCCGATAGGTTCGTCGGGGTTGGTTGGTGCCTCGGGATCATCAGGATCCACCGGCTCTGTCGGGTTGTCAGGATCATCCGGATCGGTCGGACGCGAGGGGAGTGTGATCTCGATATCCTTCATCGCTGTCTTGGTGGTAACCTTCCAGATGAATTGCATAGGTCTGTCACCCTCAGCCTCACCTGCGGGTATGGTGGCGACGATCTCACCGCTGCCGGTATTCTTCATGTGGAGTGTCAGTGTGGCGGGATCGAAGTCGAAATAACCCTCAGCAGAGCCGGAAAATACCATCCATGTGAACGATGCCTCGCCGAGACCTGTCGGGAATGCTACCGGATCAATGCGCACCGTCTCGTCGGGGTAACCGAATATTCCGAAGTCCTTGGTGAACTCCTTGATGCGGTTCCCCTCCTCGTCGAGCTGATAGATGGTCATGTCGTTGAACTTCTCGCCGACATAGAGGGTCTTGGAGCCGTAGACGCCGGGACAACAAGGATCGGCGCTGTAGGCATATATGGTCACACGTCCCTCCGTGATGCCATGCACGGTGCCGTCCTGATCGACAGTCGCTATTTTCGGGTCTGATGACTCCCATTTCAGTGTCTTCACCGACGGCTCGAGGGTCTTGAGCCCTGTCTTGTCATTCTTGTCGCGCGGACCGTAGACGTTAGCCGTGAGCTGTATCGACGTGCCGGGACTGACACCGGGGTAGCCCGTGATAGTGATCTGCGACACCGGATTGCCGTCCTTGACATGCACCTTCACCTCAGAACGGCAGCGGGTGCCGTCGTGAGCCACGATTATGAATTTGTAATCGCCCGCCTCTTTCCAGGTGATGGTGGCGAAGCTGCCCTGCACGCGGTTTGCCGCCCAGATCTTGTCGAGGGCATCATTGCCGTCAGCATCCTGGAAGAACATCAGGTAGTATTCGCCATGCACCCCGGCATTGCCGAATGCATTGACGGTGAATCCGTAAAGTCTTCCCGGATCTGTATCTGTCTCATTGTGATCCTGCGGATACATGAAGTGAGCCGTGGTTGTGGCGCCGCTGAGCGCTGTGTGCTTCACGAAGTTTATCTTGCGGTCCTGCATCGCGTAGCAGTACACCTCATTTTCCAGGAACTCAATGTAATATCCCTCTACGTCTATGCCGGGGAATGCTGCCTTGTAGCGATCCACGCTCGCTACGGGACAGTATATCTTATTGGCGCGGAATTCCACCTTGCTGGATATCAGCGGCGGCTCGGCAGATCGGAACGCTACATAATCAAGGTCATCGAACGTGAGTTTCAGATCCTCTTCTGTAAGCTCCGTGCGACCGACCTTGCTCGTTGTTTCGGTTTCTGTCTCAACGTCTGTACTCTCGGTGCCGTCGGCAGCCGTTCCGCCTGATGTTGAGGCGCTGTTGGGATTTTCCGGATAGCGGGCGAATGTCGAGCGCGCCACGTGGCAGTTGATCTGCTTCACGTTCTCACCGAAGCCTATCGATCTCAGCTTCATGCATCCGTCGAATGTCTCCTCGGGCACCGTCTCGACGCCGTCGCCGATCTCCATGGCTGTCATGCTCTTGCACCCCTTGAACAGTCCCTTGCCGATTGTCTTCACGGAGTTGGGCACAGCCTTGTACTCGCCGCCGGTCGTCAGACCTATATAGTCGTTCTGCCAGGCAAACGCATAGTCGCCTATCTCATAGATACCGTCGTGCACATGTATATTCACGGCATTGCTACCCGCGAACGCACCCGCACCTATTGCGCTGACGGCTATCGGCTGCTGACCCACTTTCACAATCTCCGGTACCAGTATGGCGGTGAAGAAATACGGACCGAATCCTGACTGTGGACCTGTGGGCATACCCGAATGCCATGCTTTCGCGCTCTCGCCCCAGATGGTGTAGTACTGGTATCCTGCCCATTCGAAATCGTAGGTATTTTTTGCCGGCATGGTGCCGTTGGGCAGGAATGTCGGTTCAAACTCTGTTCCTTCAGGGAATGCTATCGAAGCCTCGGTGGCGGCTGAGCCTTCAGGCTTGAACGTGTGGAACCACCATTCCGTCTCTGTCTCCACAACATTGGCGAGAGCCTGGGTTGCTGTGTTTGTATCGCGGTCGGGGTGCTTCTGCTTGGCGGTATAGTTCGATGCCATCCCCTCCGGGCGTACCTCGATATCTATGTAATTGGTCGTGGTCGCGGAATATGGATCGGTGGTGGTGATGATGATTCGCGCTGAACCGTAACCCTTGGCGGTGGCGACACCTGTCTCAGGATCGATCTCGATCACGTCGGGATTCGATGAGCTCCAGGTCGCGGGAATCTTGACATTTATCAGGTTGGTGGTATATACAAACGTGAACGATGAACCCGCCTCCATGCGTTTACCGTCGGGATATTTGGATATCGTCACACTTGTCACCGGAGCGCGGTTGATAACATGTACCGGCACCTTCACCTTCTGGCGCGTGATGTCGAGCGTGCGGAAGTAGAGGTTATAGTTTCCTGCAGTTCCATAGCGTACATATAAATTGTTGCTGGTGGTCTGCACATGGGATGCGCTTGGTGACTCCACAGAGTAGCGCGCACGGTTTGCTGACTGTTGACTTGGGTAGATTACCGGTGATTCGGTTCCTGTATTATCGTATGCGAAGTGATAGGGAACCGTGCTGGCTTGCAGTGGTGCGAGTACTGTGGCTACCGGGACAGTCCGCTCGGTGTTTATACATGCGTAGACATCCTCGCCACCATTCACCTCAAGTGAATATGTGCGGATCGAGGACTCGGTGAATCCTGCGGCTGCGTATGCCTCTTTGGATCCCTCCGGCACCCAGTATTCAGGTGCGGTCACCTGGCATCCCGAGGCTATTGTCGGCGGTACGGGATTGGCGAATACTATGCGGGTTTTTGCATTGATGTCGCAGTTTATGCGGCTCACTTTAGCTCCCAAACGCAATTCACGAAGCGAATTACAGTCGTGGAATGTCATTACCGGAATCTCCTCCACGCCGTCGCCTATGATCATGCGCTCCATCTTGGAACAGCCGTCAAACACCTGACGTCCAAGCTTAGTCACCTGGTCGGGAACCACCTCATAGTTCGTACCTTCAGGCACTCCGAGGAAATTCGTACAGTTATAGAATGCATAGTCGCCGATCTCTGTCACCCCGTTGTTGAGCATCATCTCGCTGTCGATATGAGAGTCGAAGTTGCCGAGATCGATTACAGTCACGTTGCTGTATGCAAATGCGTAGTCGCCAATCTTCGTTATTCCCTTGAAATCTCCCTGTACGCCGGTCATTACCTTAATAATATTGACCGGAGGCACGAATGCGGTGCGGAATGCTTCGGCGGGGGTGTTTTTCTCCGTCATCATGCAGTAGCCGTCGATATCATAGCTGTACATCACGTAGTGGTCGTCGGTGCCTCCGTAGGTGATATACGGATATCCCGGATGCTCGAGGTCGTAAGGCGACTCCTTGACTTTTGTGTCAGCGACACCGTCAGCCCTGTCATTTATGTGCGCGCCCGGATATGTCAGCGTCATTGTGCCGTCGGCGTTCGCAAAATACCAGAGGTCGGTGGTGACATTTTGATATGGTATCAGTTTCCAGTCCTTTGTCAGTGACGTATTGCGCTCTTTGGCGACAACCTGTGTGAATGGATAGCGGATCGCACTTCCGGTAGTAACATTCAGGAACATTCCTGACTTCACATCGCACGCCGGATCGGTTGATGTGGCGAAGATGCTCACCTCACCCTCGCTGATCGCCGTCAGTTCGCCGGTGACGGGGTCGATCGTGGCTATGCTCTCGTCCGACACGCTCCACACCACATCCGTCACCGTCGGGGTGACATCATCCTTTGATGCGAGTACCTGCGCCGTAAACTGAGCTTTCTCGCCAGGGGCAATCGCCGACGGACCATTGATGATGATACGGTCGACAGGCACACCGTCGACCACCTCCACCTCCCAGGTGTACGATGCGCGTGTCACATCATTTGTTACCAGTGTCAGCTGGTAGTTGCCTGCAGTGAGGTATTGCAATCCAACCGAACTCGTCGTCGCTTTGGGATGCACATTCACATCGTATATTGCCACCGCATCATTGTCGCTGAAATACAGGCGGAAGATGGGATGCGTATTCGGTATGTGCGTTATTGTCGTTTCCGCATATTCAGGGTATGCTACCAGTATCGCCGATGCATCGTGTGGATCCTCCTCAAACTCGTTGTAGCGCTTGGTGCGGTAAACGAAGTAATATTTATTCTCATCCCCCTCGTCAGGCCATGGCGCAGCCTTGATCTCAAATCCTATTTCGTGAGCAATATTGGTGTAGAATTTCAGTTTTTCCTGCTTCGGTTTCACCGAAAATGTCTCTATCTGGCTGCCTGTGAGGGCGGCTGTGTATTCGGCGAGATGCTCTTCAGGCACCCAGACGGTTGCAGTCGTCACAGTGGCTCCCTCGGCGATTTCGGGAGGGTTGGGAGAGTGGTAGGCTATGTCGGTGAGTCCGCTGATAGTGCACTCTATGCGCTCTATCGATGCTCCGAGTGATAGTTTCTTAAGTGCTGTGCAGCCGTCGAATGTCTCTTCAGGTAGGACGCGCACGCCGTCGCCTATGTCGATGCGTGTCAGCGACGTACACCCCTTGAATACTCCGCGTCCGAGTTCCGTGACAGAGTTCGGCACGAGCTCGTATGCCGATGCGGTGCCTATTCCGGCGAGTGCCGTGGCGTTCTCGAAGGCATAGTCGCCTATCGAAGTTACTGTAGAGGGTATGTGTATGTAGGCTATGTCGCTTTCGGCAAATGCGCGGTCGCCGATAGCTGTTACTGTGTATTCTGTCTCATCGACAGTCACCGTCTCCGGCAGGCGTATGGCGGTGAAGTGACTGTCGTTGCCCCTGAAGCCTGTCAGCGATGGACTCCAAAAATGCACATCGCTTGAATTTATCAGTATGCCTGCGAATCCGGCAAAGTCTGCAAAGCAGTAGCGTCCGGTCACCGCTTCAGCCCCCTCCTCAGGTATGTACGATCCACCCGATTCCCCTGTGGGCGGAGCTACTATGGTGGCGGTGTGGTTGGCTTCATCAAGCGTCACCCACCAGGTCTGGTCGGTGGTCACCTGTGCCGACGAGGTCGACGACGGGTGCTCCTGGATGACTGTCACGCTCACAGGGTCGGTACTCTGGGTCTGTGCGTACAGTCCCACACCAAACGGTGCAATCGTGGCAAACAAAAGTTGACACAGCACGGATCTCATATTCCTGTATTCCTGTATATTACAAATTCCTTTACAAGTGTGCGCAGCGCATGTACCCTAAGGGTGCGCACTATGCAGAAGCAAAGTTAGCATGTTTCGGGCGTTTAGATGCGTGAATTTAGCAAGTATTCACATAATTTAACGCGAAGGGTAGATTTTGCGTAAACCGTGAGGCTATGTAAAAAAAAATTGCCACCTTTGCACCCTGAATACCCGCGGGCGTGTGCCGGCGGCGTCTGTGAAACACCGCAAACCCAATGAAATGGAGCTAACAGTCAATCAGATTGCTTTTCTCGCCTCCGGCACTGTCGAGGGCGACGGGCAGGCTGTCATATCCTCGTTCGCCAAGATCGAGGAGGGCAAGCCCGGCACCATCTCTTTCCTGGCTAATCCTAAATACGAGCATTTCATATATACTACCGGATCCACGGCCGTGCTTGTGGCGCGCGATTTCAAGCCTTCGCGCCCGGTAGCTGCGACGCTGATCCGCGTCGACGATCCTTATGCCACTGTGGCGTATCTTCTCACCGAGGTGCAGAAGATGCTCAACCCGCCCCGCCGTGGCGTGGAGCAGCCGGCGTTCATTCATCCGGAGGCTGAGGTGGCTGAGGATGCCTACATCGGCGCTTTCGCCTATATAGGGCGTGGAGCCAAAATCGGTGCAGGTGCGCAGATCTATCCGCAGTGCTACGTGGGCGATGGCGCCGGGATCGGTGCTTCGACCACGCTCTATGCCGGTGTGCGTGTCTACCACGGTTGCCGCATCGGTGAGCGGTGTATCATCCACTCGGGAGCGGTAATCGGCGCCGACGGTTTCGGATTCGCTCCCACGGAGCATGGTTACGACAAGATCCCCCAGACAGGCAACGTGGTGATAGCCGACGATGTCGAGATCGGGGCGAACACTACCATCGACCGCGCCATGATGGGCAGCACCACGATAGGTCGCGGCGTCAAGCTCGACAATCTCATCCAGGTGGCTCATAATTGCTTCATAGGTGAGCATACGGTCATTGCCGCACAGGCTGGCATCGCAGGGTCGGCTAAGGTCGGCGAGTGGTGCATGATAGGCGGACAGGTCGGAATAGCCGGACATATTAATATAGGTTCGCGCGCGCAAATAGCCGCGCAGTCGGGCATACAGAAGAGCGTGCCTGAGGGTGCGCGTCTGTTCGGATCGCCGGCGATTGACCTGCGTCAGTACGGCAGGCAGGCGGTCAACGTGAAGAATCTCGACAGCCTTTATGCACGCGTGGCTGCCCTCGAAAAAGAATTGCAAGGAAAATAATAAACGCTATATACTGATAATGAAACAGATCACACTTCGGGCTCCGTTCAGTGTCAATGGAAAGGGCCTGCATACAGGAAAGGTAATCACAGCAGAGTTTCTCCCTGCTCCCGACAATACCGGTTACAAGCTCCAGCGCACCGATCTCGAAGGTGAGCCGGTGATCGACGCACTCGCCGAGTATGTCAGCTCCACCAACCGCGGTACGGTTCTTACCCGTGGCGAGGTCAGTGTGTCGACTGTGGAGCATGCCCTCGCGGCGCTCTATGCGGCAGGAATCGACAACTGTCTCATCCGTCTCGATGGTCCGGAGATGCCTATCCTCGACGGTAGCGCGCGCGTGTTCTGCGAGAATATCGCCCGCGTGGGAGTGGAGGAGCAGCACGCCGATAAAGATTTCTACATCGTTAAGCAGAAGATCGAGGTGCGCGACGAGACTACCGGCGCTTCTATCGTCGTTCTCCCCGACGATGATTTCTGTATCGATGTCAAAGTGCAGTTCGATTCGCCCGTGCTCCCCAACCAGTATGCGTCGCTTGAGCGCGTCGAGGATTTCCCCTCGGAGATCGCTTCGAGCCGCACATTCGTTTTCGTCCGCGAGATCGAGCCGCTGGTGAAGAATGATCTTATAAAGGGTGGCGATCTCGACAATGCGGTGGTGATCTACGATTCTCCCATGGCGCAGGAAGAGCTTGACCGTCTCGCCGACCTCATGGGCGTGCCTCACAAGCGCGTCGAGGAGTTCGGATTCATACAGGACAAGCCTCTGGTTGCCGACAATGAGCCGGCACGCCATAAGCTCATGGACGTAATGGGCGATCTCGCGCTTATCGGACGCCCGCTGAAGGGTCGTGTCATAGCCACACGCCCCGGGCACTCCATCAATACCACTTTCGCCAAGAAGATCCGCCGCGAGATTAAGCGTCAGGATGTGCAGGCACCGGTCTATAATCCTAATGCCGAGCCTATCCTCGATAACAACCGCATCCGCGAGCTCCTTCCTCACCGCTACCCGATGCTCCTCGTTGACAAGATCATCGAGATGGGTGAGAACTATATCGTCGGTGTGAAAAACATCACCGCCAACGAGCCTTTCTTCCCCGGACATTTCCCGCAGGAGCCTGTACTCCCCGGCGTGCTCCAGATCGAGGCTATGGCTCAGACCGGCGGTCTGCTTGTGCTCTCGACTGTCGATGATCCGGAGCGCTACAGCACGTACTTCATGAAGATCGACAATGTGAAGTTCCGTCAGAAGGTCGTGCCCGGTGACACACTGATTTTCCACATCTCGTTCCAGACCGAGCTCCGCCGTGGCTGCGCCGTCATGAAGGGTTATGCTTTCGTGGGCGAGAAGGTGGTCAGCGAGTGCGAGTTTATGGCACAGATCATTAAGAATAAGTAATAGACGAAACAGCCTTTATAATAGATGAAACAGCCTTTAGCTTATATACACCCCGCGGCTAAGATACATCCCAGTGTGGTGATCGATCCGTTCGTCACCATCGAGGAGAATGTTGAGATAGCCGAGGGAACGCGCATCGGCAGCAATGTCACCATCATGGCTGGCGCGCGCATCGGAAAAAACTGCACGATATTCCCCGGTGCCGTAGTGTCCGGAATCCCCCAGGATCTGAAGTTCCAGGGTGAGGAGACGCTTGCGGTCATCGGCGACAACACTACGCTGCGCGAATGCGTGACCGTCAACCGCGGGACGGCGTCGAAAGGACGCACCGTTGTCGGTTCCAACTGCCTTATTATGGCATACTGCCATGTGGCTCACGACTGCGTGGTGGGCAACAATGTGATCATGAGCAATGCCACGCAGCTCGCCGGTGAGGTAGTGGTCGACGACTTCGCCGTTATCGGCGGCGGATCGCTTGTGCATCAGTTCTGCCATATCGGTCCTCATGTAATGCTGCAGGGCGGCGCGCTTGTCAATAAGGACATACCGCCGTTTGTAAAGGCTGCCCGCGAACCTATCGCCTATGCCGGAATCAACTCCATCGGACTTCGCCGCCGTGGATTCACCTCAGAGCAGATCCGCGACATTCAGGAGATATACCGTTACCTGTACCTCTCCGGACTCAATAACTCCGACGCTATAGAGCGCATAGAGGCAGAGCTGCCCGCTACCCCCGAACGCGACGAGATCATCATGTTTGTCCGCAATGCCAAGCGTGGCATTATCCGCGGCTATATGTGATCTCTCTCCGTCGATTCTGTTTCGGTAATAGCTCTGCAACTCTCTTCTCTCTCCTCCGGCTTTGCGCCCGGATCGGTATTGACTGTGTCTTCGGGCGGTATCAAACCCGGCAAGAGCAGGAAGCGTGAAATTTCGGATGTGTGCAAATGGTTGATAATTAGCCGATACTTTGCGGGTGATAAAATTTGCACGAAAAAAGTTGGCGAAAAATTTGCACAGAATGCAAAACCATCGTAACTTTGCAGCCGTAATCAAGAGCGATTACCAAGAAGATTGCCTTGTGGTGTAATGGTAGCACGTCGGATTCTGGTTCCGCCTGTGAGAGTTCGAATCTTTCCAAGGCAACAACATCACCACCATCAGCCCGCCTAAAGCGGGCTGATTTTTTTTATCCTCTAGCCAGCGCTTGCAGAGGCGCTTGCAGGCAGCGGTTGTAGGGGTGT
>OFFM01000575.1_pt1 | contig 28016 bp, 17 predicted proteins | sample 1521401 | NCBI WGS metagenome assembly OFFM01 (sample SAMEA3504118, study PRJEB24116) | mouse gut metagenome | biome: mouse gut; feature: mouse-associated habitat; material: faeces | place: Denmark | collected 2011
GCGGACGGGACTCGAACCCGCGACCCCATGCGTGACAGGCATGTATTCTAACCAGCTGAACTACCGCACCATTTGAGTATTTTAGCATCTCGGGGTTGTTGTTTCCCGTTTGCGAGTGCAAAGTTACAACCATTTTTTTATTCCACCAAATATTTTGACGAAAAAATTCAAGAAAAAATTAAATTTTTTAGTTTTTCTTTACCGAGGAGACTCTGTTTATGGGCGCAAGATGCATTTATTCAGAATATTATATAATTTTGCACAAGGGGTGGATTTTTTTTAGATTTTTTGTTGTTGGATAGGTGAGTTTTGATTTGGACCGCAAATTTGTGTACGCAAGAAAAATCTACTGTCTGAAAAATCGTAGGAATCTTTGAAATTTTATGTGCACGGAATTGAGCACGGTTTTTTGGATGGATCTTATGTTGATCCGAAAGAATTGGGTAGTGAAGGATAAAGTGGTTTAAAAAAAAAGAAGCCGGCAGTTGCTTGAACTGCCGGCTTTTAATCAGTCGGGGTGACAAGATTCGAACTTGCGACCTCACGCCCCCCAGACGCGTACTCTAAACCTACTGAGCTACACCCCGAAAGATTTGCATCAAGATGTTGGAATCGCTTCCTTGTCTTAAGCGAGTGCAAAGTTATATTATTTTTTTTAAACTGCAAAATTATCGTCCTAAAAAATAAAGAAAAAACGTGGCGTAGGTTCAAACGTAGGTTCAAAATAAAGAAAAATAAATACTGTTGCCTTAAGCTGACCTTAAGCTGATTTTTTAATGAATAAGGCTCTTGGCGTGAATTAATATGTCTTGAGCGTGATTTTATGGCATAGGTTGTAGGTGCAGGTAAAAAATATTTACTATCTTCGTGGGTCTTCTTTTAAGAGTCCGTTTTCGAGGGCATCTTGAATTGATTGTCATCGGTGCGACCTTTTGACCTGATATATTTTATGAACACACTCTAATTATTTTTAAGATGAGACGATATCGAGGAGTTTTTGTGTTTCTGGGATTGCTCATGACATTTCTGTTTCTACAGTCACCGGCCTATTGTCGGCTGTCTGATGGTGGTCTACAGTTTCGATCAATATTGCCTTCTGACGGTTTGCGTGACGCTCTCGTAAATGTGATATATCCAGATTCTGCAGGATATGTGTGGATCGGGACAAAGATGGGTCTGGATCGGTTTGACGGCAATCGTGTCAGGTCATATCATTTCCCAAAAGGAGTTTCGGATCACTGCCGGATAAATGTTGTGCTGGATGTTGGCGGGAAAGTGTATGTCGGCACTCAGCAAGGGTTGTTTGTTGTTCCCCGTGATGGCGTGATTCTTGAGGCAGTGTTGCCGGAATCGATAGATTCTCCGGTGTGTTCGCTTGCTTCTGCGGAGGGCGGTTATCTATGGATAGGAACAAAGTATGGGTTATACGGATATGATACGAAAAACAATACGCTAAAAAGAGTTCTGTTCGGTAAAGACGCAATGTCGAGCTCCAATATGGTGAGAGGTATAAGTTATGATCGTGCAGAGAAGAAGGTGTGGGCAGTTACATTATCAGGTGTATGTCGGTATGATCCGGCAACGGGAAAAACAGAATTATTCAGAAATAAACGCAGCAAGACATTCTGGTCGATGGAGAAGGTGGGAAATATTTTGTATATAGCCACAAAAGGTAACGGGATCATGCCGTTTGACGTGAAGGCTATGGAGTATTTGTCACCTCTTCATTTCGGTAATGACATAATCACGTCGGTAAGTGTGACACCTGACAAGAAGCTGGTTGTGGCATCCGATTGCGAGGGAATTTTCATATATTCTCTTGCCACCGGGAAAATTGATAAACATTACAATACTATCAACAGTGGTTTGCGATCGAATGCAGTGTATTATTCGCTTGTGGATCGACGTGGAATTCTCTGGGTGGGACATTTTCAGGCAGGAGTGGATTATACTCCGTTGACAACCCCTGTATTTCATCTCTATGAGTCTACATGCCTGTCGGAACTGTCCGGACAGGAGGTGCGTGCCATAGCCGTTGAGGACGGTTTTAAATTGATAGGCACGCTTAATGGCCTATATCATATTGATGAACGGTCGCGATCAGTAAAAAAATTCAGTAAGCCGACGCTGGCTTCTAATATTGTATTTTCGATATACAAGCATAAAGGATTATATTATATAGGAACTTACCGAGGAGGAGTTTATGTGTTTGATCCGCTTAAGAATGTGATCACTCCGATTGAACAGTCAAGCGGGATAAAGCGTGGGAGTTCGTGTTTTGACATAACCGGAGACCGCAAGGGTGATCTCTGGTTCGCAACTTCCCGCGGGGTGTTCAGTCTGCGTCAAGACGGAACATGGATGCATTATGGTCCGGACAACTCCGCGTTACCCAAAGGGAGCGTATATGATATCTATTTCGACAGCAGAGGACGGGGTTGGATATGCAGTGAGGGAGGCTTGGCGCGTTTTGATGGAGGGAAGATAAAAACAGAGAATTTTCCGAGAAACATGATGCGTGATACAAAGATAAGGGATGTCTATGAAGATGATAGGCATAATTTGTATTTCGCGCCGGAAAGGGGAAGGGTGATACGCACAAATCTTGAGATGACGAAATTCGAACGTCTGGCTTTGGGAGAGGGTGTGGATCCTTATGTCACATTCATCACCGGAACTGGAAACGGGGAGGTGTTGTTTGGTACAAATCTTGGTCTTGTAGGTTATGATGGTAAAGAAAACTTCAGATATTATTCGCTTAACGAAGGCTTGCCGGATCCGGTTTTTACATATTGTAAGCCGGTTGCCAACAATGACGGGGATGTGTGGATGGGAAATTTCTCAGGACTTGTGAGATTTGATTCTTCGGAGGCAAGTAAATTGGCATCGACAGACCGCCGTCGTGTGAATCTTACCGAAGTTGCATCAGGAGGTGTGGATGTTTCTCCGCGTATAGAGCATGGTGATGAAGGTAAGAAACTGAAACTATCCTCTCCGGATGGTGGATTGACAGTGACTGTGTCGGATTTCTCATATGGGAATCCGGAATACACTCAATTCGAATATAGACTGGATGGTGTAGACAAAGGGTGGCAAAGAATAAATGGAGAGGGGAAGATACATTATGACAGATTACCCTCAGGGAGTAGCATGCTTCGGGTAAGACGTGCCGGATATCCGGATACTGAAACAGCAATTGATATAGTGGTGTCATCCGGGAATACTTGGGTGGTGGCGGGGATCGTTATTGCCGGGTTGGCGATTTGCGCGTTGGTGTATTTTCTGATGCTTAGGAGCAAAAAGACACGGGTAGAGGTTAAAAGAGCAGCGTCGTATGAGAAAAACAAACTTCCCGATGCGGAGGCTCGTAAGATTTTGAAAAACCTGGATAATATAATGCGGGAAAAAAAGCCGTATCTTAACCCTGATCTCAAGATTGCTGATCTTGCGGAGCTGTCGGGGGCATCCTCGTTCGCACTGTCTTATCTCTTCAACCAATATCTCACGGAGGGTTATTACAACTATGTGAATACATATCGGGTCGAGGAATTCAAGCGCATGACAAAGGAAGAGGACTGCAGCCGCTACACCCTTTCCGCGATGGCTCTCAAGTGCGGTTTCTCATCGCGTACAAGTTTCTTCCGGCATTTCAAAACAATCACAGGTGTCACGCCATCCGAGTATCTCAAAGGGACAAAGTAGCATCCGTGATCCTGACAAATACCATGAAAAACGCTGAAACGATATGCCGATAGAGTTTCAAATTATTATGAAACTCCGTGTTTCAAATTCTTAACCATTTGTAGAATAGTATTTTGTAGCGATATGTGTGCGATACAATGAACTGGGACAATAAACGGGCAGGAATGCTTTTCCGCGGGGGCGGACTTTATTAATTTTGCGGTGTTCAGTTTCATTCACAAATTGAATCCATAAAACTATAGCAGACATGAACACCGACATCCATATGCACATCATCCGGTCATTTCTGATCTCGTCTCTATTTACAGGGAGTGTATCGTCGTATGCGGAAAACCATCGGATTATAGAATTAGAATCCGAGCGTTTGAGGGCGGAGCTTGGAAGTGAGTATTTTTATGTGACAGATATCAAAGGGGAAGAGATTCCTTCTCAACTGACCTATGATGGGAAATTGATATTCCGGATAGACGAAGAATCGGATGGCGATGGAAATAATGGAAAACAGCCCTTCTCGGTTCATTCTTCCGACACGTTGCGCAGATATCCCCCTACTGTCTATGGTCAGGTATATCCAAAGCGGGCTGATGATCTCGCATGGGAGAATGAGAAAGTGGGCTTTCGTGTCTACGGACCTGCTACCCAAGCCAAAGGAGAAAAGGCATTCGGGTATGATATATTTTTCAAGCATCCCACCGCGGAATTGATACTTGAGAGGCTTTATTCAGCTCAGACAAGTGAGCTTAACAAGGCCAAGGTCGATTCACTCAAGACTATAGATCCGAAACTTGCCAAGCGTTTCGCCAACTCGTTTTCATATCATAAGGATCACGGACTCGGCATGGATTGCTATGCGGTTGGTCCGACTTTGGGAGCTGGGGCCGCTGCGGTGTCAATAGGGGATTCCATCATATACCCATGGTGCTATAAGAATGTAGAGATCCTTGATAACGGACCATTGAGATTTACAGCAAGGCTTGATTACACTCCATGTGAAATCGGAGGGAAGTCAGGCATCACTGAATACCGTCTTATCTCACTGGATTCGGGCTCTTATCTCAACCGATGTGAAGTCTGGTATGAAGGACTCGCTGAGCCGGTGGATATTGTGGCGGGTTTCCCGTTGCGCGATGAGCATCCTGTATATTCGGATGAGGAGAACGGCATTTTGGCGTATGCCGACCCAACGCAGGGCCGTTCCAACGGGAAAGCGCAGCTCGGAATCGTGATTCCGAAATCACCATGCCGGGAGGTAAAGATGTGTGGCCATGCCATGTTGCAAATGAGGCTATCACCCGGAGAACACTTCATATATTACTGGGGTTTCAGCTGGGATAAAGCCGAGGGCAATGGTTTCGGGTGGTGGAAAGACTATCTGGACAAATTCAAAAGTAATGTTAACCAAAAATAACTATCATGAAATCTTTCTCAATTAAAACAGCAACCGTCATTGCAGCCTTGATTCTGGCTAATGTCGCGGCATTGGCAAAGGAAATGAAGGTGTCAGGCATAGTGACAGATGCGGAACATGAGCCTCTTGTCGGGGCCACCGTGATGCTCAAGGGCACCGGAACCGGAGCGATGACAGACCTGGACGGCAGATTTGAATTGAACGCCGGATCAGATGGGGTATTGATAGTCAGTTATGTCGGCTATCGCACAAGAGAGGTGCCGGTCGATGGGCAATCCTCATTAAGCATTATCCTTGACGCAGGCAGTAATGCATTGGATGAGGTCGTTGTCGTCGGTTACGGACATCAGAAGAAGGTGAATCTATCGGGGTCCGTATCCTCAATAAATGTGGCGGAGCTGCAGGATAGCCGTCCTGTTACCAACATCTCCCAGGCGCTTGTCGGCCAGGCAGCCGGAGTGAGGGTGACAATGAGCAGCAACCAACCGGGAAATGACGGCGCCGATATAAAGATCCGCGGCACCGGCACGCTGAACAATGCCAGCCCGCTCGTGATCATAGACGGAATGGAGGCGGGTATAACTTCGGTGTCACCACAGGATATCGAAAGCATATCAGTGCTCAAGGATGCTGCGTCAGCGGCTATCTATGGATCGCGTGCCGCCAATGGTGTTGTACTGATAACAACAAAAAAAGGAGAGGAGGGTAAACTGACTGTTAACTACACTGGTTATGTGTCTTTTCAGTCGATGAAACAGAATATATATCCGGTTACGGATTATGCCACTTACATGGAGCTTATAAATGAGGGGTATGAAAACGCCGGTAATGGTCCCAACTATATCTATTCTCAGGAAACGATAGAAGACTGGAGGCTGAATTCAGGACGCCCCGGGATAGACCCTGTTCTTTATCCAAACAACGACTGGTTCAAGATGACATTCAGAAACGCGGTTTCCAATACCCACACCGTGAGCCTGAGCGGAGGCTCGGAAAAAATCAAGGTGTACGGTTCGTTTTCATATCTTGACAATCCGGGAGTGATAATAAACTCAGGTTTCAAGAAATATTCAGCCCGTATCAAGGTGGATGGCAAGGTGAACCGCTGGCTAACCTTAGGTCTTCAGGCAAGTGGGTATTTATCTGATCGAGAAGTGGCGGGAGGAGATCTCGTTGACGATATATTCTCATCGGCCAGCAACACCTCGCCGGGAATCACATTCGTGCTTCCTGACGGCAGAATGGGAGCCTCTCCTAACTTTGAGGAGGCGCAGACTGTAAGTTCCAATAATCCGATAGCACGCACATATAGGCTGCAGGGAGGATCGCGTGCGTTTTCAGTGCGCCCGCGTTTCTATGCCATTGTAACTCCATTCAAAGGATTTTCTCTTACCGGCTCATACACAATGAACGTACTTAATACCAACAGACGAGAGAAACCGGCGGCAGTGGATTATTGGGATCCTCAGACGGAAGTTGCCATATACAAATATAATCCGCAATCAAAACTCACATATTCCAATTCCCAGTCGTGGCGGTATTTCAATGACCTTGTAGCCAGATATGATATACATGCAGGGAAGATGGGTATCGGGGCAATGGCCGGAATGAGCCATGAACTTTACAGAAGCCAGTCTTTCTCGGCAACGAGGGAGGGTATAATAGATGAAAGCCTTTGGGATCTGAAGGCAGCGGCTGGCGATTCCAATGCAACCGGTACGTCATCTGAATGGGCGATGACAAGCTATTTCGGTCGAGTGAATCTGGATTGGGATAGCAAGTATCTTCTTGAACTAAATCTGCGCGTTGACGGTTCAAGCCGCTTCCATCGTGATCGACGCTGGGGATGGTTTCCTTCTGGATCAGCCGCATGGCGTATGGAGCAGGAGCCTTTTATGGAAAGTCTTACAGACCGAGGTCTCGACAATCTCAAGATTCGTGTAAGCTACGGATCGCTTGGAAATAACGCAGTGGGTAACTATGAATATCAGTCGCTGTATACAAATACGGGTATGAATTATGTCCTCAACGGGGTTAAGGTTCCAGGTATGGTGCAGGTGGATCTTGCAAACTCCGCACTTACATGGGAGCGTACCTATGTAGCGGACGCAGGGTTGGATTTCGGTTTGCTCAACAACCGTCTGACAGGAACCGCGGATTATTTCCACAAGCGCACAAAAAATATCCTGATATCGCTCCCCGCTCCATTGGTTCATGGTAATCGTGGAGTGCCTACGGTCAATGCGGCAGAGGTTACCAACCAGGGATTTGAGCTTACGCTCGGATGGCGGGACAGGATTAAGGATTTTACCTATGGAGTCAATGCTAATCTTACCTATATCCGAAACTGCGTTACCAAATACAAGGGTAAAGGGGAGGATGGGCGCACCATCTCAGGGCAGACAATAATATGGGAAGGTCATCCGATAGGGGCGCATTATCTACTGGAGTGTGATCGTATCATCCAGACGGAGGCAGATCTTGCCCTGGTGCACGCCATGATAGAGAATGCCCCTGAAGTTGACGGCGTCAAGGTGAATCCATTCCAGACCTATGGCACTCCGGGAATGGGCGATCTCCTGTATCGGGATATAAATGGGGACGGAGTGATCGATGCGGACGACCGCAGTATCGTGTCGGGAGGATCCATGCCTAACTGGAATCTTGGTCTGAGCATTGACGCCGGCTGGAAAGGCATAGACTTCAGTATCTTGTTCGATGGATCGTTCGGCGCCAAGGCCTATTGGAATTCCGGCTATATGAGCACTACGGTGGCGCAGGGAAAAATGATAAACAAGAAGGTTATGGAGGGGCGGTGGACCGAAGGTCGGACTGATGCCACATTCCCCAGACTTTATCCCTCCTCCGGAGAAAAGGTAAATACACGTGCAAGCACATTTTATCTGCAGAGCCTTGATTGGATCAAGATCCGTAATATCCAGATAGGCTATACGCTACCGCGTAAATGGAGTCGGGCTGCGATGCTATCGAAAGTAAGGGTGTATTGCTCACTTGAAAATTTCTTCACATTCACCTCCTATGATGGTTTTGATCCGGAGACCGGAAATGCTTACCCAGTGATGCGTCAGGTTGCGGTGGGTCTTAATGTATCATTCTAAAATAACGGAAGTTAATATCTTAAAATAAGAAAATAATGAAGATATATAAGATAATTGGCATTCTGGCGGCAGGCTCGCTGATGCCTGTGATGACATCATGCTATGACCTTGACCGTACGCCTGGCTATCAGGTCAGTTCAGAGGCGTTCTTCCTGACCGAGGAGCATTGCAAACAGGCGATGATGGCTGTCTATCATATAATGCACAGTGAGGATGCGTTTGGAATGATGCCTCAGTTCGATGGGCTTGGACCGATATGCAATTTAGCTAACGGAGGATCTTTTAATTTCCGGAATATCCTGACCAATAATTATTCCGCCAATACCGGCGATATAAAATCTCGTTGGCAAGTCTATTACGAGGGTGTTGCCAGAAGCAATAATGTAATCCAGAACGTAGACCGTGCTGATATGACAGACGAGTTGAAACTGAGGTACAAAGCCGAGGCACGTTTTTTCAGGGGTCTTTTCTATTTCAGTCTGCTTGATCTCTGGGGCGGGGTGCCAATATACGATGATACGTTTGACGTAGGTTCAAACTACATGAATATGCTCTATCCACGTAGTTCTGCCGAGGAGGTAAGGGAATTTGTGCTCAAAGATCTGGGCTTTGCGGCGGATGTGCTTCCGGACAAATGGGATGAGGCCAACTACGGCAGGGTGACGAGTGGCGCTGCGATGTCGCTGAAAGGGAAAGTCCTGCTCTACGGAAAGCGTTATAAAGAGGCTGCGGAATGTTTCCAGACTGTTATTGACAGCCATCTTTATGAACTGTATCCGGATTATGCCGCGCTATTCACCCCGGAAGGACACTCCTCAAGCGAGATGATTTTTGCAATACAGAATCTTGGTGGTCTCGGGCAAGACATCGGAATACCGCTTGCCACATATCTTGGCTCAAGATCAACCTACACGCTTAACGGTACGGGATGCTTCAACAGAGTGCTTCCCTCGAATGCAATTGTTGCTGAATATGAGTGGGCTGACGGCCGACCGTTTGACTGGGAAGAGTTTATTCCCGGCTTCAATACCAACTATACAGGAGCAAGCGGTAATCCTTGGCCCACGCGGCAGGCTACATTCCTCGCAACGTTGGCGTCAGATAAGAAATCTGTGAAGAAATATCCAAAGGATAAGGATAAGCTTGTGAAGATGTGGAATGAACGAGATCCCCGACTTAATGCAAATGTCATATTGCCTTACATGCATTACACAGGATGGTATAAACAACAGCCAGTGGATCTTGAGTTTGTCGTGTGTAAAAAGATACAGGATGGCAACGGGATGATTCGTTTGGATAAGGATCGTCTGTGTTATCTTTGGCGTAAGTTTGTTCCCACGGGCGATATGGGTGGTCTTATTCACGAGGCCGGGCATACTCCTATAAATTTCCCGTTGATCCGTTATGCCGATGTGCTGCTCATGCAGGCGGAATGTCTCAATGAACTTGGAAGACAGGATGATGCTGTAAAACTTATCAATCAGGTGAGGTCGCGTCCCTCTGTCAATATGCCAGGAATCAACTCCGGACCGGATTATCTTGCCGCTGCAGGTCGTGATGAGGTTTTCAAAAGAATACGTCATGAACGTCTGTGTGAGCTTGCATGCGAGGGACACAGCTTTTCTGACTACCGTCGTTGGGGTGTGCTTGAGGAACTGGATGGAGTGGAAGAGGGCCATATGACAGGAGATTATCTCTTCTCCACACGAGTTATTACTCCACGTCAGTATTTATGGCCTATTCCTCTTACGGAAATAGACCGCAATCCCGCGCTTGAACAGAATCCGGGATATTGATTAAATTGCAATGTAGAAATCTAATGAATTGAAACGATAAAAAGATATAATAAAAATGGTTAAAATCAGAATAGTTCAATTGTTGTTGGCCGGACTGCTCCTTTGTGGAGTGGTCCAGGCAAAATCCCAATCCCTGAACAATACCAAGGTGGATGGCTACCGTGGGATATGGTTCACGTTGGGGCAGGAAAAAGAGTATGGGTATAAGTATTCCGGAGGTTTGGGGACTTACACAATGAAGCATATCCCGCTTGCCGTATATTCACCGGAGGTTGACAAGACCTTTTTTGTGTATGGCGGCACACCGTCTAAAAAAGCGCGTCATCTTCTTTGCATGGCAGGATGCTATGACCATAAGACAGGAAAAGTTTGCCGTCCGACAGTGGTTTTCGATAAGGAGAAGGTCAACGATCCCCATGATAATCCGTCAATGCAGATAGATAAAGACGGATACATATGGGTGTTTGTAAGCGGTCGAGGCACAAAGCGCCCCGGTCATATCTACAAAAGTGAAAAGCCTTACGACATAGGCAAGTTCAAGCATGTAAAGACTTGGCCAATGACATATCCGCAGGTGACCTATCTGCCGGACAAAGGTTTCTTTCTCAATTTCACCCAATACACCGGACTGCGGCGTCTTTACTATTCAACCAGCAAGGATGGACGTAAATGGACTGACGTTAAGCTTCTTGCTGATATAAAGGAACCTGGAGATTCCCTTAGCGGACAATATCAGGTTTCGAACAATTATGGAGATAAGATCGTGACATGTTTCAACCGTCATAAGAACGGAAATGTGGATACACGTACCAACATCTATTATCTTCAGACAACCGATATGGGAAAAACCTGGACCACAGCTTCCGGAAAGCCTGTGGCAACCCCGGTCAGGGATCTTGACAATGATGCGCTTATCCTCGATGCCCAGTCCAAGGGACGGAATGTGTATATAAAGGATGTTAATTTTGACTCCAATGGTAATCCTGTGATATTGTATCTTACCAGTGGCGGATGCCAGCCCGGACCGTGTAATGCTCCGTTCCAGTGGTATACAGCATATTGGAATGGCAAGCGATGGGATTTTAATGTGCTGACAACCTCCACGCATAATTATGATTCCGGGAGCATTTGGACAGAAGGTGATGAATGGTGTGTAATAGCTCCTACGGATGAAGGTCCGCAAAAGTGGTGCACGGGGGGAGAAATAGTGATGTGGAGAAGCTCAGACAAGGGAGTTACCTGGCGACGCGATGCTACATTGACGGCTGATTCCCGTTACAATCACGGATATGTGCGCAGACCCGTGAAAGCAAAGGATCCGTTCTATGGTTTTTGGGCGGATGGCAATCCGGAACGTCTCACTCAGTCGAAACTTTATTTCACGGATTCAAAGGGGAATGTGATGGAATTGCCATATGATATGGAGGATGAATGGGCGTCCCCGGTCGCCGTGAAGCGACAGGAATCTATGAAGGATGTGGCAGACAGGGTTTTCTCCACGGCTGCCGGACATTGCATGGCGATGGATAAGGTTCTGCCTCAAAACACAATGCCAAGGTCTTGGTCGGAAGCCAAGGGGTTATATGCCACATCTGTGAAAGGCTGGTGTTCCGGATTTTATCCAGGTGAACTATGGTATATCTATGAATATACGGGACTTCCTGAATTCAAGGCTCTTGCCGAGAAACATACTGCCACACTGACACCGCAGCAACATTGCACAACAACCCACGATGTCGGATTTCAAGTGAACTGCAGTTTCGGCAATGGCTATCGCCTGACAGGTAAGGATGATTATCTGAAAGTGATGGAAAATACCGCGTTGTCGTTGGCAACAAGATTCAGCCCGGTTATCGGTGCGACGCAGAGCTGGAATCTACGTAAGAGCAGGGACTGGCAGTTTCCTGTGATTATAGATAACATGATGAATCTCGAATTGCTTATGGAAGTCGGGAAGAGAACCGGGCGTAAAGATCTATGCGCTATGGCTGAATCGCACGCGGATCTAACACTCAGGAATCATTTCCGTCCTGATTTCACAACATATCATCTTGTGGATTATGATACGGTTACAGGAAAGGCGCGTAAGCATATCACTGTGCAGGGGTTTGCTGATGAATCCGCATGGGCACGTGGGCAGGCATGGGCGCTTTATGGCTATACCATGATGTTTGAGCAAACCGGAAAAGAAGAGTATCTTGCCAGAGCTGAGAATATAGGGCGTATGATCCTTGACAAGCTCCCTGCCGACGGAATTCCTTATTGGGATTTTGATGTGGAGGTGAACTCCTCAACCCCGCGCGATGCTTCTTCAGCGGCGGTGATGGCATCAGCTTTTGTGAGACTGTCTACCCTGACCACCGACAGGGCTCTTGGCAACCGCTTTCTTAGAGTCTCCGAACTTCAACTGAGGGAGCTTGCATCTCCGTCATATCTCGCAGCTCCGGGAACCAACGGGAACTTCCTGCTCCGCCATAGTACAGGCTCGTTGCCAGGCAAAAGCGAGATAGACGTTCCGCTCAGTTACGCAGACTATTATTATCTTGAGGCTCTCATCCGCTTCTTGAATGTGGAGAAGGGTGCATGATGTAATAAATGGAATTAATGTTATGAAAAAAAGAGATTTTCTATATATAGTGATGGCACTCCTCATGCTTACGGGGTGCGGTGAAGACACGGCTGATGTCAATATGCTCATTCAGGGCATAGAACGGTCATATAGTGTGCAGACCGGAGAGGAGCTTTATCTTAATCCTGTTATTGTGGGGTTGACGGGAGATGTGTCGTATGACTGGACTGTTGATTCCGAGAGTGTAGGCTCTAAGCCGGAGTTCGCGATGTCTTTCAGTGAGCCGGGCATAAAATATTGTGCGTTCATTGTGAATTCAAGGGAATCATCTGTCATCAAACCGTTTATGGTTAGAGTTTATTCTTCTCCTGGTGAATGTGACAATAAAATTGTTGCCCATCGCGGAGGGGCCAAGGAGTGTGATGAGACCATTCCTGATAATTCCATAGCCGCCCTCCGGTATGCCATGGAGCTTGGATGCTATGCTTCAGAATGTGATATCTATGTAACCAAGGATAAGAATGTGGTTGTCGCCCATGCCGATGGCAAAGGGAAAGTCAATGGCTTTTATCCGTGGGAAGCCACGCTTGCGGAGATCCGAGAGGCGGGTACTTTGTCAAATGGAGAGCAGGTTCCAACTTTGGAAGATTACCTTGACTATGCGATGAAAGGAGGAGGCTGTACCCGCATCTGGCTTGATATTAAGAATATAACCAAGCCAAGCACATTGCCCGAGCCTGCGATAGATGCCTGTCGGCAGGCATGCCGGATCATCAGGGAGAAAAAGCGTGAGAAGTGGGTGGAGTTCATCTGTACCGGCAATAAAGATGTCATGACGGTATGCGACGAGCTGTGCCGTCAGAGCGGAATTCCTATAGGTTGGATGGGTAATGCTCCTGTTAAGGATTATCTTTCAAAAGGTTACACTTGGGCTAATCTGTCGCTGGCGTATATGGACGATGAGTGGCACACCGGTACGCATACGGTAGATGAATTCGTAAGTAAGGGAGTGGCTATGAGTGTCTATAACGTTGATGAGGAGCCTGCGATGCATTTCTATCTGTCGCAGTATGACAAGATGAAAGCCATCTGCACCAATTATCCCGCGAAGCTAATCAGGCTTGCCCGCTCCATGCAGATAGAAGATAAGTAAGAAGTAAAGGTGTTAATTATATTAGTTAGATTATGAAGAAGGGGAGCCGTCGTTTGAGACGGTTCCCCTTTGGTTTATGACAGGAGATGTGGTTTTAGTATGATTCGGCGGGGGAGGGGAAGTCTCCGGATTTGACGTCGTCGATGTAGCGCTGCACGGCGTCGGTCATTACTCCGGCTACATCTGCGTATCTGCGGAGGAATCTTGGGGAGAATCCCTGGTTTATGCCGAGCATGTCGTGCATCACAAGCACTTGACCGTCGACACCGCCGCCTGCTCCGATTCCGATCACGGGTATCGAAACCTCTTTTGCGACACGGGCTGCAAGCTCCGCCGGGATTTTTTCAAGCACAATGCCGAAGCATCCTATCTCATCGAGCATCTTGGCATCCTCGATAAGCTTTGCGGCTTCCGCCTCTTCGCGTGCGCGCACGCTGTATGTTCCGAATTTGTTGATGCTCTGCGGGGTGAGTCCGAGGTGTCCCATCACGGGGATTCCGGCGCAGAGTATTCTTTCGATTGATTCGCGAATCTCCGATCCTCCCTCCATCTTGACAGCTTCTGCATGGCTCTCTTTCATTATTCTGATGGCGGAGGCAAGGGCTTCTTTGGAGTTTCCTTGATATGTTCCGAATGGAAGATCCACCACCACGAGGGCGCGGGAAGTGCCTTTTATTACGGATTTGGCGTGGTATATCATCTGGTCGAGGGTAATCGGGAGCGTGGTGACGTTTCCTGCCATGACGTTGGATGCGGAGTCACCTACAAGGATGACATCGATTCCTGCCGCGTCGATTATGCGTGCGGAGGAATAGTCATAGGCTGTGAGCATGGAGATTTTTTCTCCTCTCTGTTTCATCTCCACAAGACGACGGGTAGTCACCTTGCGGGCATTGTCGGTAGTGTTGGTTGACATTAATTTTAGTATTTTAATTAGGGCTGCAAAGTTAATGAATTGCTTTAAAAAGACAAAGCGGGTAATGAAAAATCGGGGTGTTTGTCATTGCGATTTTGCGGGTTAAGTAAAATTTTGTAAATTTGCAAAATAATTATAAATGGAGTTTCGGGGAAGCGGAAGCATTTTCCTACTTTCAAGAATTTTAATTTTTAATCATATAGTTAGTACCACTATGGCTTATTGGATACAAAATTATGTCTTGGTCTTGGGTATTTCAGTTTTGCTTACTGGGCTGATAATACCGAAGATCCTTCTCATTGCCTTTCGAAAAAACTTATTTGACACTGTAGATGAACGCAAGATCCACAAGGGAGTCGTTCCGCGACTTGGCGGTATGGCTTTCCTTCCGGCTCTCACATTTGCCTTCAGTCTTGTGATTGGTCTTAACCTGAGATTTCACGGCGGAGAGATAATTCCGGCTCTCGCGGATGCTGTGATACCGATCTTTTTTCTTATTTGTGCGTTAATGTTAATATACCTGGTAGGTCTTGCCGATGACTTGGTCGGAGTGCGCTATCGGGCTAAATTCATATTGCAAATAGTTGCAGGCGTGCTGATTATCGCTTCCGGCATGTGGGTTTCCGATTTGCATGGATTCCTGTGGATCAACGGCTGGCCCGATTGGTTGGGATGGATTGTGACGGTGTTCTGTATAATATATGTGGTAAATGCCGTTAATCTAATAGATGGAATAGACGGACTCGCATCCGGTCTGAGTGCGGTTGCGCTTATCTGGTATTCATACGTTTTCTACATTTCAGGAGAATACGCATGTCTGCTGCTTGCCGGCGCCACGCTCGGCACGCTGCTGACGTTCTTCTATTTCAATGTGTTCGGCAATGCGACGAACCATACGAAGATATTCATGGGAGATACCGGTTCGCTGACCATCGGTCTGATGCTTGTGTTCCTCACAATTGAGGTGCTCAACATCGGCAGCAACCAGATGCCTATAGGCGACAACCTGTTTATAATGGCAGTTTCTCCGCTTATATTGCCATGTTTTGATGTGGCGAGGGTGTTTTTCCATAGGGTAAGACACGGTCATAACCCGTTTCTTCCCGATAAATGTCATATCCATCACAAGCTGTTGGCTCTTGGGTTGCCCCAATGGCAGGCTCTTATCGGGATTGTCTTCACCGACATGGTGTTTGTGCTGGTCAATGTGGCGTTCTCGTCGGTAATGCAGCCGACATGGATCATATTGGGAGATCTTCTTCTATGGGTTGCGTTGAACATGTTGTTGACAAAACTCATCCGTGCGAGGGAGCATCGGTTGGGTAAAGTATTGTATGAATAACGTATATAATTTAAAGAAAACAATATAAACTATATATGAAAAAAATCCGCCTCGCATTCCGTGGCTTAATAGCCGGTGTGGCCGTTCTGGCCATGACCGGCTGCAGTGTGCCTAAAGATGTGGCATATTTCCAGGATATCGATGCCACAACAGTGCTTGAATCGGCACAGCGCGCTCCTATCAAGGTGAAACCGGGAGACAAACTCTCCATAGTCGTAAAATCAAAAGATCCGGCTCTGTCGGCTCTGTTTAATCTTCCGGTCTATTCATCGCGAATCGGGCAAGGAGGCTCTACCAACGGAAGCACAGCCGAACTGCGTTCGTATACCGGTGGGCAGTCGGAGAGCGTGGCGTCTTACACAGTTACCCCTGACGGTGAAATCGATTTTCCAGTCTTGGGTTATATAAAGGTCGGAGGCATGACACGCGCCGAGCTTGCCGGATATATCAAGGGTGAGCTTATGGGTCGTGAACTGGTGAAAGATCCTACGGTTGTGGTGGAGTTCCTCAGTTCCGGTATCAACGTGATAGGAGAGGTGAACCGTCCTGGACGTTACGATCTTAACCGTGATGATCTCAATATCCTTGAGGCTCTTAGCCTTGCCGGCGACCTTTCGATCACCGGTCAGCGAAAGAATGTGAAAGTTATCCGCGTGGAAGATGGTCAGGTAAATACCTATACCCTTGACCTCACCGATGCAGGCTCACTGATGAAGAATCCCGCTTTCTATCTGCAGCAGGATGATGTGATCTATGTAGAGCCCAACAACATGAGGAAGCGTCAGACCACAGTCAACGGTAACAACGCGCTCAGCACCGGATTCTGGATCTCGGTAGCGTCGCTCATCACATCGGCAGTCACCACAATCGGTGTCTTCATCAATAAATAATGCGCATAATCTTTCAAGCATAAGCAAAACAGAAACACAAATGGAAGAAAATATAATCAGGACACAAGTCTCCGAAGAGGAGGAAGTGTTCTCATTGAAAGACTTTCTTACGCAATGTCTCGCCAAGTGGCAGTGGTTTTTCGCCTCGGTGGTGATTTTCTGCTGCATAGGCGTTTTCTATATCCTTCGTCAGCAGCCTGTGTATTCCCGCAGCATGGCTGTGTTGATTCAGGATCAGGATGGCGGCGGCGGAGTGTCTGACATAAGCAATGCCTTTTCGTCAATGGGTCTTGTGGCGTCAAACACGAATGTGAATAACGAGCTGATATCATTGACTTCTCCGGCAGTGATGTATGAGGTGATACAGCGTCTTGGACTCGATGTGAACTACAATGCTCCGGGAAGATTCCATAAGACTACGCTCTATGGCACCACATTGCCTCTGACTGTGAAGTTTCTTGACCTGGAGGAACAGCAGGGCGCCGGTTTTACTGCCGAACTTTTAGATGACGGCGGTGTGAAGCTGAGTGATTTCTACCTCGCCACACCCGATGGGAAAGAGGAAATAGAGAAAGAGCTTACAGTGAAGCCCGGTTTCAATCCTGTGCAGACTCCGGTCGGTAAGGTTGTCATCAGCCCAAACGGAAAATATATACCCGCCAAGGGCAAAAAGGCCAAGAAAGTTAAGGAGATCATGGTGGAGCGCACCGGTATGCAGAACAGCGTGGAGACATATAGCGCTCTTGTGAAGGGTGATCTTGCCGATAAAGATGCCGATGTGATTGACCTGAGCATGAAAGATGTATCGGCACAACGCGCGGTAGATGTGCTGAATGCCATCGTGGAGGTATACAATGAGAACTGGGTTCATGACAAGAACAAGATTGCAGTCGCTACATCCAACTTCATAGACGATCGTCTTCGTCTGATTGAAAGTGAGCTTGGTGATGTTGACAATGACATCTTCAAATTCAAATCGGAGAACAGGGTTCCGGATCTTGAGGAGGCTGCAAAAATCCAGATGAAGCAATCGACGGATATGTCTAACAAGATGCTTGAGGTGACAAACCAGATGGCAATGTCGATTTATCTTCGCGATTATCTCAATAATCCGTCTAATGCGAAGAATGTGATTCCTGTGAACACCGGAATCGGTTCTAATACACTTGAGACCCAGATAAGCAATTATAACAATCTGCTTCTCAACCGCAACACGCTTGCCGCAAGCTCTTCAGACTCAAACCCTCTGGTGGTTGATTATGATGCACAGATAAAGGGATTGCGTGAGGCTATCGTGAATGCCATAAACGCTCAGATTGTATCGCTCAATACCACATTGCGCAATATGCAGGGCGCGAAGGGAACAGCCGAAGGTCAGCTTGCCTCCGGTCCGACACAGGCGAAATATCTGTTGAGTGTCGAGCGTCAGCAGAAGGTTAAAGAGTCGCTTTATCTCTATCTTCTCCAGAAACGCGAGGAGAATGAGCTTACGCAGACTTTTACAGCTTACAACACCCGTATCATCACGCCTCCTACCGGATCGCTGCTTCCTGTGGCTCCAAAGAAGAGCATGATTCTCATGGTATGCTTCCTTCTTGGATTGTGTGTGCCCGGAGTGGCTCTCTATATTTCTGAGGCTACGAATACGAAGGTTCGCAACCGCAAGGATCTTGACAAGATGTCAGTTCCGTTTGTCGGTGAGATACCGTTTGTCGGTAAGAAATCGATGATGGATGTTGTGCGCAAGGTATTCCCGAAGAAGAAAAATTCGAGAGAACTTGAGAAAGTGCTGGTGGCCGTCAAGGATGGCAGCCGTGATGTGGTGAGCGAGTCATTCCGCATTGTGCGCAGTAATCTTGATTTCATGATCCGCGATCAGAAGGCATGTAACGTCATAATGGTGACATCATTCAATCCCGGCTCCGGAAAATCTTTCATATCATTCAACCTCGCATCCTCTTTCGCATTGAAGGGAAAGAAGGTGCTGGTGGTGGATGGAGACTTGCGCCATGGTTCTGTCTCGCAGTTCGTGAATATGCCGTCGAAAGGTATCAGCAGCTATCTGACCGGCAATACCAACAACTGGCGTCAGCTGGTAGTTCCGGTTACAAGCCATGACGGCATGTTTGTCATGCCTATCGGCCATCGTCCGCCGAACCCTGCGGAGCTTCTCGACAACGGTCGTATCGGAGAGTTTATAAAAGAGGCCAGCGAAGATTATGATTATATCTTCATCGATTGTCCTCCGACGGATATCGTTGTAGACACTCAGATTGTGGAGAGATATGTAGACCGCACTATTTTCGTTGTACGTGCCGGTCTGCTTGACCGCAAGATGGTTGCCGATATCGATGCCATCTACCGCAACAAGCGCTTCAAGCAGATGTGCATCGTGCTTAACGGAACAGATACCCACAACAAATCGAAGGCATATGGTGTTTACGGATATTACTCCGATGAACATTGATTCTGAGATTTGTGTTATTAAGTCGACATGTGGCTATTTAAGAAAACAGACAGATTGATAGATTCAGGAATGCTGGCCGGTTTCACCGACTGGCATTCCCATATTCTACCCGGAGTAGATGACGGAATAAAGAATATGGAGGATTCTCTTGCTGTCCTCAAACGATATGAGGAAGCCGGAATCCGTAAGATATGGCTTACTCCGCATGTGATGGAGGATTATCCCAACACTCCCGAAAAGCTGCGTGAGCGCTTCTCCGAGCTTAAGGAGGCGTATACGGGTGGAATTGATATCCGTCTGGCTTCGGAGAATATGCTTGACTCCCTTTTTGAGGAGCGTCTGGAGAAAAACGAGTTCCTGCCTATAGGCGATGAAGGGACTCATCTGCTCGTGGAGACCAGTTATATGAATCCTCCATATGGCATGGAGGAGATGATAGAGGGAGCGATGGGCTTGGGATATAATCTCGTTCTTGCTCATCCGGAGCGATACCGCTACATGGAGGAGGCGGATTATTACAAATGGAAAGACCGCGGATTGCTGTTCCAGACCAATTATATGTCGCTTGTAGGGGGCTATGGAGAAACCGCGCGTAAGAAATGCGAATGGTTATTGAAAGAGGGTATGATAGATGTATGCGGCAGCGATGTGCACCGTCTGTCATTTTTCGAGCATTGTGTGGCTCAACGTCCCAAGAAATCCGTTTCCCTCGAGCAGCTGGTGGAGGTGGCGCGTAACCCGCGGATCAATTGATGAAAATAGCAGGCTTTTTCAAGGGAGATACAAGAACCCGAAGAATGGGTCGGGATATCATCGGTTCAATATTGTTGAAGGGGATAAGCATGTTGCTTTCATTGCTTATAGTCCCGATGACAATAAATTATGTTAATCCAACGCAGTATGGTATCTGGCTGACGTTGAGTTCGTTGATTTCATGGATTGTCTTTTTTGACGCGGGCTTGACATTGGGTTTCAGAAACAAATTCGGAGATGCGATAGCAAAGGGGAAGCATAGTCTTGGCAGGGTTTATGTGTCGAATGCGTTTGCCAGTCTTGGTGTGATCTGCTTTTTGATTGTCATTGCTGTTATCGTAGGAGGAAAATGGATTGACTGGACAGCTGTGTTAAATATCCCCTCCTCGTATAAAGAGGAATTGGGAAAGGTATTTATCCTTATGGTGTTGTTTTTCAGTCTTCAGCTTGTAATGCAGGTTACCACTGCCATGCTTGCTGCAGATCAGAAAGTGATGTACACAGGCCTTATCAATGTGATAGGTCAGGCTGTCGGTCTTCTTGTCTTATGGCTATTATTGCGGAAATCACATGATGGCTCTATTCTTTCTCTTGTGTGGGTTGTCTCAGGTGTTCCGGTCGGTGTTCTGTTGCTATTCTCCATCATGTTGTTTTTTGAAAAATACCATGAATATACACCAACTATCCATTATGTGCGTTTCCGCTATATAAAGGATATATTGGGGATGGGCTATAAGTTTTTTATCATTACAACGTCCATGCTTTTTATTTTCCAGATCATGAATGTGATAATATCGCGGGAACTTGGTCCGGAGTCTGTGACAGAATATAATATAGCTTATAAATATTATAATATTGCCTATATGATTCTGGTATTAGTGCTCAATCCCGTGTGGTCTGCTTTTACCAATGCATATTCGCATCAAGATCTGTCATGGATGCGTTCAATCAAGAATAAATTGGAGAAGATTTCATTGCTGATTCCTCTGATAGTCTTGCTCATGTGTGGCGTGTCGGGTGTATTTTACAAAATATGGATAGGAGACTCGGTAACCGTATCATTGGGGGTTAATATTTCCATGGCCATCTATATTATATTATTGTCAATGGCCAATGTCTACATGTATATGGTGAATGGAATCGGGAAAGTCAAGTTGCAATTGATAATCTACATCCTTTTCGCATTATTTTCCTATCCGGTAATGGGATATTTGTGCGCAGGCTATGGTATACCGGGTATGCTTCTGTTGCCGTGCATTGTGTATCTTGTCCAGGGCTTACTATTGAGAATTCAGATAAATAAGCTGGTAAGAGGGGAGGCTCATGGTATTTGGAACTCTTAGGCCCCGTTTCATAAAAAAATAGCGGCCTTAGTTGCCATTTTATGATGTTTATGCGAACGGAAGTACCCATTCGCATTTATAATTCAAGTTTCGGGGTCTTTCCCCAATTTTTCTGGCAGGGATACCCCCTACGATTGTATAAGGTTCGACATCTGAAGTCACAACAGCTCCGGCAGCGACCACAGCGCCTTCCCCAATCGACACGCCTTGTAAAATTGTAGCGCCTGCTCCAATCCAGGCGTAGTCATTGATTATTACCGGATAGAATTTGCCTGCAAATACGGGTGAGAAAGCATCGTGACCTCCGGTTAAAACAGTTACATTGTATGATATCGATACGCTGTTTCCTATTGTGATGGATCCTCTTGAGTCAAGTATGCAGCCCCGGTTAATATGTGTATATTCCCCTATAGACAAAGCTTTCGGATGGTAAAAGTATTGTTTCATGTTGATGACGGATCCTTTGCCTATTCTTGCACCGAGGAATCTGATCATTGCTGACCGCAGGCTATGGCAAGGAAAATTGCCAATAGGTCCGTTCATTAAAAATAACAGGAAACTGTATCCCCATCTGACGAATGAGATGAAACTCTTTTTTGTCATCAGGGTGGTACGTATCACACTTAAACGGTGTCTTATTTTCTTTAGTAGCGTAGCTCCATTCTGATGAGTGATCTTGAAGACGTATTTCAGAGATTGCACAGGGTTGTCAGAGATTCCCTCCTGGGGATATTTTAATATCGGCAGGTTTATTCTCTTGAAAGAGCATCCTGCTGAGAACATTGTGTAGATCTGGTTGAAGTCAAGGGAATATCCCAGCTCTTTTGATTTTGATAAGTCAAAAAGGAATTTCTTGTGGGTGATGTTTTTTACAAAAGATGCTCCATGCCGATATATGGGGAATCTTGCGAGCATGGAAACATCGTTGCCTGCAGCCAGGTAGTATTCGCAGCCTTCTTTGTCTATGACAATGCTGTCACCGAAATATACGTCCACGTCATTGCTGTCCATGGAAGCGACCGCTTTCTCTACAGTGTCGCGGCTGACAAACGTGTCACCGGAGTTCATCATTATAATATAGTCTCCGGAAGCTATGCCAACTCCCTTGTTCATCGCGTCGTATACGCCATTATCCTTCTCATGGACATACACGGAGATTCTGTCTGTATACTTTCCAATTACATGATGGGTGTTGTCGGTTGACATTCCGTCAATGACAATATATTCAATGTTGGAATAAGTCTGTTCCAGAACCGACTTGATGGTGGACTCAATTGAATCCTGAGCATTGAAACAAACGGTTATGACGGATATTTTTTTCTGCATATGGTTATTTTGCGCAAATATACGAATAATAAAACACGTATGCAAACAGAGGCAAAGGATGGGTATACTAAAAAGCATCTGTAGACGTTAATGAATATGAACCGACGATTCGAATAGGAAGAGTAAGGTCTTATTGATGGAGCCGATACACAGTTATATATATAGCATCCCTTATATAGTATTGATTCTTGTTCTGCTTTGTTTTTCATTGTATGAAAAACGGGAAAGGACAAGGAATGTTACGTTGTTTGCTATGGGGGGGGTGCTTGTGCTGTTCTTCGGCTTGCGAGGGTTTGTTCAGACTGACTGGTATCTATATTATTGGCTTTATTATAGAGTCCCGTCATTTTTGGAGAGCGGCATTTATACTGAAGCCAGGATAGAACCAGGTTATATGCTCCTGACCCAATTATTTAAAACAGTTACAAGCGATTATTTCGTATGGGTATTCATAAATACAATTGTCGACATATTCGCTTTCACCATAATTTTCAGAAGATACAGCCGGTCTATTGCGTGGTCTTGGATTATATTCCTGTGTTTTTCAGGCCTCGTGCTTGAATTTAATCTGATGAGGAATGTCAAGGCGATTATAATATTCCTATTGTCATTACCATACGTTGAAAAACGCGAATTCTGGAAGTTCTTTGTCTTATGGTTGCTTGCAATGGCTATGCATACATCCTCAATTTTCTACCTTCCCGCATATTTTATCTTGACAAAGAACTGGGGACGAGTAGTGCCCTTGGTGCTCCTTGTTCTTGTGAACTTTATATTCCTTTTGAAAGCTTATCCTACCACGTGGCTGCTCTCAAAGCTAAGCGGAATGGAGAGCGCGTTTGTAGGGAAAGCGATAGGGTATCTTGCGGGCAGTGAGGTTGAGGAAGGACTCACATTTGGATATATTGAGCGGACAACGATGTTTATTCTTGTTTATGTGTTTTACCGGAAGTTGTATGAACGTCGAAAATCGAACCTCATATTCTGTAACGCAATGTATATATATTATGTGTTGTGGTATATATTCTCAGATGTTCCGGTGTTTGTGGAACGCATGCCCGTACTTTTCTCTTTCGGATATTGGATCCTGGTGCCAAATATGATGGGTCTCGCCCGAGGAAAAATAAGACGGATGGTAAATGTGTTTGTGTTGTTGTTCGCTATTCTGAAGATCATTACTGTGACAGATCATATATTATATCAATACGATAATCAGGTCACAGGAATTAAATCCAAGGAGGCGCGTATGGTTGATATGCGTCGCTATGAAAATTTGCGGAGATGAGTAATTGCAAGATATTGTTTTCTGGATTCAGGGATCATTCGCATTCCAAAGCCGGCGGGTATGATTGGATAACCGGTTATGGAAGAGATTCGGATGTCCTGATGTTGTCAGACATGCCGTTTGGCAATATCCCGTTGCAGAAATGGATTGTGCGTATGCCGCTTGCTTTTCTGGATATTGTCACAAGGCTAAGAAGGTACAGATATGATATAGTGCATCTCATATATGGAGATGTCACTATGCTAAGATTCTTGCCATATAGGAAGTCAAAGAAACACCGCACTGTAATCACCGTCCATATGGATATGGAGCGCCGTAAGTTCAAGAAGTCGTTCATTTCTCAGTTGCGCAGTTTCGACAAGATAATTGTCTTGAGTCGCTGTCAAGCTAAGGAATTGAAAGAAAGATACGGCCTGGATTCGGAATTTATACCTCATGGCTTTGACTGTCCGAAATATAAGAATGTGGAAGTCAGAGATGAACGGGGCAATCGGTTGGATGAGAAGATGGTCAATATAGTAACGGTAGGAAAGATGTATCGGGATTATGACCTATACAGAAGGGTTGTGTCGGCACACACCGGTAATGACAATATCCGTTTTCATCTTGTCGGTGCTCCAGATGATGTGAAAAGCGAGTGTCGGGCGTCTGGCAATGTTTATGTTTACGGACGTCTTGGTGATGACGAATATTATTCATTATTGTCACGCGCTGACTATTGCTTTCTACCGCTAATGTTTGCCACGGCCAATAATGCTCTTCTTGAATCCCAGTATCTTGACCTGCCGTTGATTCTACCGTTAATTGAAGGGGTGTCTGATTATGCAGCGCCAGCTCCTATGAATAGATTCTACTCGACGGAGTCGGAATTGAATGCAATGATCAATAGTTTGGGGAAGTCTGTGAAAGACGGGAGTCTGGCAGCTTATGCAAGTCGTTTTTCGTGGGAAAATATTTACAAACGACTTGAAGCCACTTATAATAGTCTTAAATATGGGCAATAGGGAAATCAGGATATCTGTGTGTCTTGCCTGTTATAACGGAGAACGGTATATTTCGGAGCAAGTGTCATCAATTCTAAGTCAGTTGGGACCGCAGGATGAGCTCATAATTTCAGATGACGGGTCGACAGACAACACATTGTCTGAGGTGGAAAGTATTGCCGATTCAAGAATCCGGATTTATGAAAATACAGGGACTCATGGAGTCAATGGCAATTTTGAGAATGCACTGCGGCATGCTGAAGGGGAATATATATTTTTATCCGATCAGGATGACGTATGGCTTGACGGTAAAGTGGATGGTTGTCTTGAAGCCCTTTCACGGAGTAGCTGCGTTGTGCATGACGCATATATAACCGACGGTAATCTTAGAACCGAGTGTACATTTTTTCAGACGTTTAACTGTCACGCCGGTTTTGTCCACAATTGGATTCGTAATGGATACTTAGGTTGTGCGATGGCGTTCAGAAAAGATGTTTTGAAAGAAGTGCTGCCGATCCCTCGCGATTTGCCGGTTTGGCATGACATATGGATTGGATCCATATGTGCGCTAAAGTATAATGTCGAATTTATTCCAATAAAGGGAATTCTATTTAGAAGACATTCTGACACTACTTCTATAACATCTAAGAGTAGTTTTACGTTAACTAAGAAAATAAGCTATAGAATAGGGGTTCTGTGGCATTTATTTAAGAGAATTGTCCTGCATACATGAAAATCTCGATTATAACAACAGCGTATAATAGCGGAAAGACAATAAAGGATACGATGACGAGTGTCCTCGCGCAGTCGTATACCGATATAGAGCATATTATTGTTGACGGTGGGTCAACTGATGACACCATGAAAATTGTGCGCGAGATCGAACCTAAGTATCATGGGAATCTTAAGTATGTGAGCGAATCGGATAATGGAATATACGATGCCATGAACAAAGGACTCAGGATGGCAACAGGGGATATAATCGGTATTTTAAACAGCGATGATTTTTTTAGTAGTGCAGATGTCCTGATGTCTGTGGCTGATAATATCGGTGGAGTAGATGCTGTATTTGCTGATGTCCATTATATCAAGGATAACAATGTGAGTGAAGGAATAAGATATTATTCTTCTAAAAGATTCAAACGATGGAAGATGTGCATGGGTTTTATGCCTGCACATCCCTCATTCTATTGCCGCCGGGATGTTTATGAGAAATTCGGTCTGTTTGATCCCAGTTTCCGGATCGCGGCTGATTTTGAATTATTGCTTCGATTTATATATCTCCATAATATTTCAATACGGTATATAAAAAAGAATTTTGTGACAATGAGAATTGGAGGGGCATCGACCTCCGGTCTGGGAAGCCATCGTCAGATCTTTAAAGATCATATGAATGCCTATCGTAAAAATAATGTCTATTCTAATTTTTTGTTAGAAGGTTGTCGATATGCTTATAAGATAGCTGAAGTCAGTTATTATAAACTAAGATTGCCATTTGATAATAGAAAAAGGAAGAAAACTGGTCAGTTCAAAAACTTCCAGTCTCCTTCCGAATATATACTTTCATGGAGCCAAGGCTCCGTTTCATAAAAATCAGCCTGCCTTATTTTGTGGAGGTGAACACTACGTATTGCCAGGGGGCGAGCGTCTTGGGGAGTGCTGCAGCCTCGCCGGTGAAGAGGTTTGTGAGTCCTACTACGTAGGGCTCGCGGCGGAGGTAGTGCACGCGTGAGCTTTTGTCCGACAGGTTGGCGATTACCACAATCTTATCTTTCCCGTTCTGACGGGTGAACGTCAGGACGTCTTCATCTACGGATTGTATGAAGTTTGTACGCTCTATAGGCTCGTTGGCATTGAGCGCGGTGTTGTTGTGCTTGAGAGAATTCAGAATCTCGTAGAAGGTCGTGAATTCGTTGGCTGTGTAGTCGGGCTGAACAGGATCCTGCTCGAAAAACTCGAAGGCGTGGTTGAAGCCTACCTCCTGTCCGGTATATAGCATCGGCATGCCTGGGAGTGTATAGCTGAGCACAGCAAATGTGCCTGTCGCCGGTCCGAAGCGTTCGAATTCGGTCCCTTCCCAGGAGCTGAGGTCATGGTTGGTGATCATGTTCATGTGCACGCTTCCACGCGGATATTCCGTTTTCTGACGCTCTATGAGGGCAGGGATGTCAGCTGCCGTCATCTTGGGTAGATTGAGTTTCTTTTCCTCCGCATATTTGTTGACACCCTTGGTGGCGGCTATGGCATTGAACACATCTTTCATAGGCCATGCGTAGTCAGCATCGAATGCCTTGCGCATCAGCGAAGGTGTGGATGACTCTGCGAGCATGAAAACCGGCTTGATTGCCTGGAGCTGAGGACGAGCCTCCTCCCAGAAGTCGGTGGGAACCTCTCCCGCCACATCGCAACGGTAGCCGTCGATGTCCGTTTCCTTTATCCAGAATTTCAACGCATCGATCATGGCGGCGCGTGTCGCCGGATTTGAATAATCGAGCTTATAGGTGTCGGTCCAGTCAAACGGCCCGAACATCTCGCCCTTTTCATTGCGGGCATAATATTCCGGATGTTCCGTCACCCATGCGTTGTCGCAGCCAGTGTGATTGCATACCTCATCAAGAATAACTTTCATTCCGTGGGCATGGGCGGTGCGGACAAATTCTTTAAAATCCTCCATGGTGCCGAATTCCGGATTGACGACTTTATAATCCTTTACGGCATAATAAGAACCGAGACCGCCCTTGCGGTTTTTCTCGCTGATGGGGTGAATCGGCATCAGCCATACGATATCCACTCCAAGATCCTTGAGGCGAGGCAATTCGCGCTGCAATCCCTTGAGATCGCGGGAAGCTGTGCCCTGACGCAGATTCGCCTCGTAGATCACGGCATTCTCCATCCACTTCGGCTTGGGGCTCAACGCCCCGATCTTATGTGTCTTAGCCAAACCGGCAGTGGCGGCCATCATCG
>OFFM01000589.1_pt1 | contig 27594 bp, 16 predicted proteins | sample 1521401 | NCBI WGS metagenome assembly OFFM01 (sample SAMEA3504118, study PRJEB24116) | mouse gut metagenome | biome: mouse gut; feature: mouse-associated habitat; material: faeces | place: Denmark | collected 2011
CCAGAAGGTACATGGTCAGCTCCTTGAAGTAGGTGAGGTTCAGCTCGTAGAGCTTGTCGAGCGTGGCCGCGTCCTTCATGAGCTGCACCTGATGACCCTCGAGGGTCTTGGCGATCTTGTCGACATTGGCCTCGGCGGTGTCGTAGCGGTCGGCCGAGGCAAAGTCGGTACCGCGGTAGGTGGTATGCAGCTCCCAGAAGTCCTTGGCCGTGAACGCGTCGATTTCAGCCTGGCGGCGCACGATCATGGCCAGGGTGGGGGTCTGCACGCGGCCCACCGACAGCACATGGCCCGGCTCGGAGTAGCGCAGGGTGTAGAGGCGGGTGGCGTTCATGCCCAGTATCCAGTCGCCGATGGCCCGCGACAGTCCGGCGTAGTAGAGATTGTCGTAGTCGGCGGCCGGGCGCAACTCGGCAAATCCCTCGCGTATCGACTGGTCTGTAAGCGACGATATCCACAGCCGCTTGACCGGGCAGCGCGCGCCGGCTTTCTGCATCACCCAGCGCTGGATGAGCTCACCCTCCTGGCCGGCATCGCCGCAGTTGACGATGCTGTCGGCATCGGCCACCAGCGACTTGATGATGCCAAACTGCCGCTCGATACCCTCGTCGTGTATCACCTTGATACCGAAGCGCTCGGGCAGCATGGGCAGCGCGCCCAGGCTCCAGCGCTTCCATTGCGGAGTGTAGTCGTCGGGCTCCTTGAGGCAGCAGAGGTGGCCGTATGTCCAGGTGACGCAGTAGTCGCCGCCCCGATAGTATCCGGGACGGCGGTCGTTGGCGCCGAGTATACGCGCTATGTCGGCTGCGACACTCGGTTTCTCAGTGATGCAGAGTATCACCGGCCGCCTTCAGCTTTGGTTTTGGCCTGCTGCCACAGCTCTTCCATCTCGCCCAGGGTGAGGTCGCGCAGCGAGCGGCCCGAGTCGGTGACGCAGCGCTCGATGTAGTTGAAGCGGGCGAGAAACTTGCGGTTGGTGCGCTCGAGGGCGTTTTCGGGATTTACCTTGTACAGGCGGGCGGCGTTGATTACGCTGAAGAGCAGGTCGCCCATCTCGGCCTCGACGTCGGAGTGGCGTCCGGCGGCAATGGCCTCGCTCACCTCGCCGACCTCCTCGCGCACCTTGTCCCATACCTGCTCGGGCGACTCCCAGTCGAAGCCCACGTTGGCGGCCTTCTCCTGCATGCGGAATGCCTTGACCAGCGCAGGCAGCGCCGCAGGCACGCCGGCCATGACGGTGCGGTTGCCGCCGCGCTCGCGCAGCTTGATGTCTTCCCAGTTCTGCTCCACCTGATGGGCGTCGTCGGCTTTTACATCGCCGAATACGTGGGGGTGGCGGAAGATGAGCTTGGAGTTGAGCGCGTCGGCCACGTCGGCTATGTCAAACAGGCCTTTCTCGTCGGCAATCTTGGAGTAGAAGAGCACATGGAGCAGCACATCGCCCAGCTCCTTGCGTATCTCGGGACCGTTGTCGTCGAGCAGAGCCTGGCATAGCTCGTATACTTCCTCGATGGTGTTGGGGCGCAGACTCTCGTTGGTCTGCTTGGCATCCCAGGGGCATTTCACGCGGAGGATGTCGAGAGTGTCCATTATGCGGCCGAGAGCCTCGAGCCGCTCTGTGCGGGTATGTGACATGTGGCAGTGTATTATTGGTCGTATGCCTCGGCCGACGACATGAGCCAGCCTGTGAAGGCGGCCACATCCTCGTCGTATGCGCGAGCCGGGGCGAGGGGGCGGCCGGCGTCGTCGAGGGTTACATAGTATGGTTGGGAATTGATGCCGAATTTATGCCGCTGCAGATAGCTCCAGCGGTCGCCCACAGTGTGCAGCACAGTGGTGTCGCCGTACTCCTCGACCTTGATGGGGCGGGGCAGCTCGGCCTTGTCGTCGACCATGAGCTTGATGAGCACGTAGTCGTCTTCGAGGATGGCGCGCACCTCGGGGGTGTCAAATACGGCGCCTTCCATCTTGCGGCAGTTGACGCAGGCATAGCCCGAGAAGTCGAGCAGCACGGGCTTGTCGTGCTCGGCGGCGTAGCGCATACCCTCGTCGTAGTCGTGAAACTCGCGGAAAGTACCGCCGTAGAGGTTGAAGTCCTGGGTGGTGAGCGGCGGCACAAATGCGCTGACGCCCTTGAGCGGCGCGCCCCACAGGCCGGGCACGAGGTACACGGCCATAGAGAGCGAGGCGGTGGCCAGGAAGAAGCGTGCCACGCCGATGCCCTCGACGGGGGCGTCGTGGCTGAAGCGCAACTTGCCCAGCAGATAGGCTCCGAGCAGCGCAAAGAGCACTATCCACAGCGCCAGGAATATCTCGCGGTCGAGTATGCCCCAGCCGTAGGCAAGGTCGGCCACGCTCAGGAATTTGAGCGACAGTATCAGCTCGACAAAACCGAGCACGACCTTGACCGTATTGAGCCACGAGCCCGAGCGGGGCAGCTCCTTGATGAGCGAGGGGAAAAATGCAAAGAGCGCAAATGGCAGCGCCAGTCCCAGCGCAAAGCCTCCCATGCCCAGCGCCGGGCCGAGGATGCTTGCCTCGGAGGCGGCCTCTACGAGCAGGGTGCCGATGATGGGACCGGTGCAGGAAAATGATACCAGCACCAGCGTGAATGCCATGAAGAAGATGCTCAGGATGCCGGTGGTGCTCTCGGCGCGGGAGTCGACGGCATTGCTCCATCGCGAGGGCAGCTTTATCTCAAACGCGCCGAAAAACGACACGGCAAATACCACAAGCAGCAGGAAAAATACCACATTGAACGCCGCGCTCGTGGCAATCTCGTTAAGCTTGCCCGCCCCGAAGAGAGCCGTAAGCGCTATGCCCAGCACCAGGTATATCACTATGATGCTCAGGCCATAGGTGATGGCGTCGGCGATGGCGCGCCGGCGCGAGCGTCCTTTCTTGAGGAAGAAGCTCATCGTCATGGGTATCATGGGCCACACGCAGGGTGTGAGCAGGGCCACCAGGCCGCCGGCAAAGCCCCACAGCAGCAGGGCCCACCAGGCCGAGGGAGCCGCGTCGGCAGCGCCGCCATCGCCGTCGGCAGGCATGGTCACGGGTGCCCAGAGGTCGGCGTCGGCTGCGGGAGCCACGGCCGAGGTCGTCGCGTCGGTCTTCGGGGCGCCTGTGCTGTCGCCGGCGCTGTCGTCGGCCGCCGGAGCGGGAGTGCCGTATGCAAGTGCAAACTGCTCGCGCGTCGGAGCGGTGCAGCCCTTGTCGTAGCAGGCCATGTATGTGATGGTGCCGCGTATGTCGGCGCCTTTGGCGCCGTCGGCGAGGTGAAAGCGCTGTGTAAATGATACTTTACCCTCCCACCATGGAAGTTTTAGTTTAAGCGCGTCGTCGAAGTGGACGTCTGCCGCCACCGACGGCTCGATGCCACCGTCGAGCACCAGCCCCGGCGCGGGGTCGATGGTGATGGAGGTGGGCACCGGGGCAAAATCGCCGCTGCCCTCGGGCATTTCCATGCCGTATATGTGCCAGCCGGGATTGATGTCGGCGCTCCAGCGTATGATGCCTTGGGTCGGGGATATGCTCTCGACTTCCGAGGTCCACCTGACTTGTACGGGGCGCTGCGCTGCCATGCCGAGCGCGGCGAGCAGCAGCGATGCGAGGATGAGGACGTTGCGTCGCATTATTTAAAGTTGTAAGTGAGTGTCTGTGACTTGGGAGGGAGGCAGGTGATGTCGTTGCATCCCATGTAATTTACCGTGACGCTGATGGAGGCTCCCTGCGGCTCAGTGAGGCGGAAGGAGCGGCTGAATTCCACATTGGCATCCCACCAGCTCAGCTCCATCCCGAAGAGCGGGTCGGCCTTTACCAGCGCGGGGCGCGATGCCTTGACGGGGCCCTCCATCTCCACTCCCTTGGATGCAAATGCAAATTCGGTGGGACGGGGACCGTCGGCCGGCAGCGAGGTGCCGTAGAGATGCCACCCCGGCTCGACGAGCGCGCGCAGGGTGAGAGTGCCTTCGGTGGCCGAGGTCATCGACACCGACATGCGCCAGCGTATGGGATTCTGGGCGGTCATGCCGGCCACTGCCGCGAGCATGACAATCAGGAATAAAAAAATTCTTTTCATACCGCAAAGGTACGAAAAGAATTTTGATTTTCTAAGCTCCGGCTCTCAGTCCTCTGCGTCGAGCTCGGTGAGGGCAAAGACGTATGCGCCAATCGAGATGGCTTTTGAAGCGCCGATTTTGGACAGTATCACGCCGGTGCGCTTCATGGGGTCGTACATGACGGTATCGTCGGTGCCGTAGACTTTGAGGGGACGGGCGTCGCCCACGACAAACTTGGCAAACTCCAGCTCGTCGTCGAGGTCAAACACCCGCATCTGTACCCGCTGCACATCCTCGCCCCCCTTGGTGACAAGGGTGGAGCGCAGCTCGCGCAGCACGGCGGGCTTGATATACTTGGCGGCGCCTGTCAGACCGCCGCCTATCACGATGAGCGAGTCGGTGAGTGTCACGGCAGATGCAAAGGCATCGCCGGCCACTTCGCCGCAGAGGTCAAATGCCCGGCGGGCGGCCTCGGCGTCGCCCTCGCGCTCGCCCTCTGCGATGAGGTAGATGTCGTAGGGCGTGAGGTCGGAGCTGTCGCCGCTCAGCTCGGCGTAGGCGCGCTTGACACCTCGTATCGAGGCTCCCTCCTCGACGATGACGCCCGGCTCGGCCTTGTGGCGCAGGCAAAATGTCTCGATGCAGGCGTTGTTGCCCAGGTTGAGGCGGCCGTTGATTACCGAGCCGATACCCAGGCCGGTGCCAAAGGTGTATCCAAGCAGATTGGAGTAGGTGCGGGAGCCGCCGAGTGTGCGTATGCGCTCGTTGATTTCCTTGAGCGCGCCGCCGGTGGCCTCGCCCAGGGCAAAGAGGTCGCCGTCGTTGTTGATATACACCGGCAGGCCGAAGCGGGCCTTCAGAAACGGACCCAGCGCCACACCGTCGCGAAACGAGGGGAAGTTGGGCAGATACCCGCCGATGATGCCCGCGCGGTAGTCGGCCGGGCCGGGGAAGGCAAAGCTGATGGCCACGGGCTTGGTGTCGAGGCGGTCGATTACCTGCCGGAAACCGTCGACCATTGTCGACAGGCACAGGTCGAGGTCGTGGGAGCCGGAGGGCAGGGTTATGGGGTCGATGATATACTCGTATCCGCGCATGGCGCTGAATACGAAGTTGGTGCCTCCTGCGTCGAGGGTGATTACGACGCGCTGGTCATTCTTATACATCAGTATGAAATTTTAAGCGGATTGGCGATGTCGGCCGAGAAGTCGGTAAGATAGCGGCTCCAGGCGTTGAGGTCGCGTATGTCGGTGCGGTCCCAGGCAAATCCCCAGTAGTAGCGCAGGGTGTCGCCGGGAGCGATGGAGTCGCGCAGCATCACATGGCCGAGCGCCTCGGTATCGGAGGGTCGGCGTCCCGGCATCACTATGCCGAGCAGGGCGCGGCCGTTGTCGGGGCCTTGGGTGGGGTCGCTGAAGGCCAGGGTGCCGTCGACGGCCAGCATGGGGCTGTCGTCGCGGCGGGGAAATCCGGCGGCGATGGCCTCTGGCCCGCGCAGACCGTCGTACCACACGGCGCAGCTGTTGAGATGCGAGCTGGCGTCGAGCGAGACGATGCGGTGCTCGGTCACGCCGCCGCGCGGGGCGAAGTCGAGGCGCGCCGTGAAGCGTACCGGGCCGCGGTCGAGCACCTCGGCGCGGGCGTAGCACCAGGGCATCGACAGCGTGTCGGCCTGCACGAGCGCGGCCACTCCGGCGCCGAGCGTCGGGCCTACGGCATAGCAGTCCATGCCCAGGCCGTGGTCGATATGGTATGAAAAAGTGGAGATGTACTCATCGGCCAAACTGTCGGAGATGGCGCGCAGCGAGTCGACCGTGGCCCACGTGCGCGGGTCGGTCTCGGGGCCGTACAGCTTCTCGAGCACAGGCTCGGGAGTGGGGTGCTTGAAAAAGATGTCGTAGCCATACGCCCGCTCGCCTTTGGCCTGGGTCGACGGGCCGTAGGCGCGGAAGCCCACCAGGTCGTTTTCCCAGGCGAGGTCGTCGGCGCGCTCGGGGTAGAGGCGGCCTGTGGCCACGGCGTCGTATACCGGCATGGTGTCACGACGGGCGACGGTGTATACGGCCTCGCTGCCGGCCGCTACCGTGGCTTGGAATATCAGCAGCGAGTCGTGGGTGATCTGCGAGGGTATCTCACGGCCGTCGATGCTCACGGCATAGCCCGGGCCGCCGATGCGGCCGGCGATGTCGGCCAGGGGGATGGCGACGGTGGCTGCGGCGCGGTCGCGCGGCGAGTCATTGGCCACGGTCACCGGCATCGAGTCGGGTCGCGAGCAGGAGGCGCAGAGCGCCAGCAGTAGCGCTCCCTCAGAGAGCAGCGAGGAGATCTTTGTGTTCATTGTATTTCTTGAGTCGGAGCAGAGCCTCCAGATAGTAATAGTCGGCGTAGATTATCGAGTAGTCTATCTCGCTGCCGGCGGGACGGTGGCCGGTCGAGTGGTCGAGAAACGATGGCCGGCGGCTGCCCGAGCGGTATGCGTCGGAGCCGAGCGAGGCGAGCATGTGTCGGGCCGCGGCGAGGTAGCGCGAGGCATCGTCGGCGCCCACATACTGCTGCAGCTCGATGAGGGCCGAGGCCACCACGGCGGCGGCCGAGGCGTCGCGGGTGGCGGCGGGTATGTCGGGGTCGTCGAAATCCCAGTAGGGTACATAGTCGTCGGGCAGGCGGTCGAGATACACGTCGGTCACTTTGCGGGCAAAGTCGAGGTACTTGCTGTCGCGGGTCTCGCGGTATACCATCGTGTAGCCGTAGATGGCCCATGCCTGTCCACGCGCCCAGGTCGAGTTGTCGGCATATCCCTGGTGGGTCATGCCCTTGATGAAATGTCCGTCGGCGGGGTCGTATACGGCCACATGGTAGCATGTGCCGTCGGGGCGGAAGTGGTACTTCATGGTGGTGTCGGCGTGGCACACGGCGATGTCGTAGAGCCGGCGGTCGCCGCCGTGCTTGGCCGCCCAGAAGAGCATCTCGAGGTTTATCATGTTGTCCATGATGGTATTGTGGCCGCCGAGCATCTCCACATTGCGGGGCCACGACAGGATGGTACCCACGCGGGGATTGAATAGCGTGGCCAGGGTATCGGCCGTGGCCAGCACCACATCGCGGTAGCGGTCGTCGCCGGTGAGGCGGTAGGCGTTGCCGTAGCTGCAATGTACGAGGAAGCCCAGGTCGTGGTCAAAGGCCGGGGTGCGCGACAGGTACTCCAGCGATGCTGTATAGCGCTCGGCCTGGCGGCGCAGGACGGTGTCGCCGGTAGCCTCGTAGCCGTACCAGAGCACTCCGGGCCAGAATCCCGCGCACCACTCGTCGCACGTGGCGCGGCGGCAGTGCCAGGCGGTGTCGGCCGGGGCGATATTGCGGGGCATCATGGTGTAGTCGGCACTGTCGCCGCCGAGCTGCGAGAGCGAGCGGCTTACCTGGCGATGGCAGTAGGCCAGCGCCTCGTCGACGTCGGGCGCGGCGGTCTTTTCAGATGCCGCGCATGATGCGAGAAGTATTGAGCCAAAGAGTAGGGGATATATCTTCATGGTGTCAGTCAATAGTCGATGTGATGATGTCGATCCAGCCGCGCTCCGAGACATCGGCGGGCGTGGTGCTGTAAAATCCGGCCTTGGCGCCGATCCACTTGCCGGCGCGGGCCTTGAAGCGGCCGCCCTCGGTGTAGCGCTTGCCGTCGGTGCTGTAGTCGAGTCGGCACTCTCCGCCCTTGGTCACGCGCAGCCGCAGGTAGAGGTCACACTCCATGTTGGGATACAGACCGGCGGCATATATGCGGCTGGGGTCGATTGAGGCCACGCGGCGCACACGCTCAGCGCCGCCCTGCTCTGCGTCGGTACACTCGGCATACTCCACCTCAAAGCGCTCGCCGCGCTTTACCAGGCCGAGCCGGGCGTAGTCCCAGCCCATCACGACGAGTCCCGACGACACTCCCTCAGAGGTCGACTTGGCCGACACGCGTACCTTGGCGGTGAGGGTGAATTCCTCGGCCGGGAATTTTTGCAGCCACAGATTGGGCACTTCCCAGAGGTTTACATATCCGGGCGATACGCGGTGGCCGTAGATACGCATTTCGCCTCCGGTGACGGGGAAGCCGTACAAGTCGCCGTAATTGGCGTGCCACTGATAGGGCGATACATGATTCGATGCATGATTCATGATGCATGATTCATGATTTTCAGCAGACGTCTTGCCTCCGCCATCACCTTGCATCGTGCATTGTGCATCATGCATCGTGCATTGTGCATCATGCATCAAGGAAGGTTTGTGGTGGCGCCTCACGGGGGTGCCGCAGCCGTCGCCGTCGGGGTCGGTGCCGATTACCGGCCAGTCGGCGCGCCACTCCATGGGCTGCAGGTGCAGCACGCGGCCGTATGCGCCCTTGTCCTGGAAGTGCAGAAACCAGTCGGAGCCGTCGGCAGCGGTGACCCACGCGCCCTGATGGGGGCCGTTGATGTCGCTGTCGCCCTGCGCCATCACGATACGCGCCTCGTAAGGACCGTAGATGTCGCGCGAGCGCATCACCAGCTGCCAGCCGGTGGCCACGCCTCCAGCGGGGGCAAACATATAGTAGTAATCGCCGCGGCGATACATCTTGGGGCCTTCGATGGTATGGTTTACACCGTCGTTGCCGTCAAAGACGATGCGCGGCTGCGATATCACGCGGCTGCCGTCGGGGCTCATCTCGCTGATGGTGATGACACTGTTGAAGCCGGCGCGCGACGCGGCCCAGCCGTTGGCCAGATATGCACGGCCGTCGGTATCCCACAGCGGCGAGGGATCGATGAGTCCCTTGCCGGCCTTGACCAGCACAGGCTCGCTCCACTCGCCCTCGGGGTCGGCGGTCTTGATCATATAGATGCCGAAGTCGGGGTCGCCCCAGTAGATATAGTACAGGCCGTCGTGGTAGCGCAGGCAGGGCGCCCACACTCCCTTGCCGTGGCGCGGAGCGGCGTCGTAGAAGTCGGCGGGCGGCACGGCGGGCAGGGCATAGCCTACCAGCTCCCAGTTGACCAGGTCGGTCGACTTCAGTATGGGCAGGCCCGGAGTGCACTGGAAACTCGACGCCGTGAGGTAAAATGTATGGCCGTCGGCCGAGGCCACTGCGTCGGGGTCGGAGTAGTCGGCGTGCACGACCGGATTTACGTAGTCGCTTCCCGTGCGGTTGGCGGGATTGGACACCGGGGTGCCGGCCGAGGCGGCCAGCGCGCATCCGGCGGCAAGTATGCAGAGTGAAATGCGGTTCATGGTATCATATCATACGCCATCGCGGGCTGTGACACTCAAAGCGGGGTGATTTTAACGGCAGCGCCGCCGCGTGGCATCAGGTCAAAAGTGAGGCGGTCGGTCGAGCGCACCTTGCGGCGCTCAACAGCCACATGTGTGGCAGTCTTGACTTTCTCGCCGCCGTCGGTGTATATCTCGGCCACGTAGCGGCGCGCGGGGTCGAGGAAGTCGAGGCTCACGGTGCGGCGGTCGCCGTCGTTGTCGGTCATGGCGGCCAGCCACCATGTGTCGCCGCTGCGGCGGGCCATGGTGATGCCCCGGCCGGGATAGCCGTCGAGCACCCGTGTGTCGTCAAAAGTGGTGGCCAGGTCCTCAAACCACTTTATCTCCGGCTCGCCTCCGAATCGCTCGGGGGTGTCGTACCACAGGATAGTCTGCAGCGGGCTGTAGAATACCAGCGACGCCGCCAGCTGATGGGCATGGGTATTGCGCAGGCGCTTGTCGTAGTAGCAGATGGTGTAGTCGGCGGCGCCGTTGAGCATACGGGTAAAGGGCAGGGTGACATTGTGGGTGGCATCGGGCCACTCCTCGTTGCCGCAGATACCCTCCTGGGTGAGCAGGTTGGGGTAGGTGCGCGAGAAGCCCGACGGGCGATACTCGTCGTGGATATTCATCATCAGATGATTGTCGGCGGCACGGCGCACCATATCGTGGAGCCATGTGGCCCAGCGGTGCGAGGCGTACTGCACAAATCCCGACTTTACGCCGGCCACGCCCCAGCTGCGCAGCAGAGGGAAGAGCTCGTCCATCTGGCGCATGAGCGCATGCTGGTTGACATACAGCCACACCCCGACTCCGCGCTCGCGACCGTAGTCGATCACGCGCTGCATGTCGAGCTTGTCGACCACCTTGGTGGCGTCGCCGTCGTGGCTGGTGCAGGGTACATACCACAGCCAGTCGAAGAGCATGTAGGGTATCTTGTGCTCGGCGCAGAAGTCGATGCAGCGCAGGCCGGCCTCGGTGTCGATCTTGGTGCAGCGCATGATTTTGCCGGGCTTAACCCAGGAGAAATCGCCGCGCGAGGCGGGGTTGAGGTTGAGCACGATATCGTTGCGCTCGATGAGGCCGCCGGGGGTGTCGGCGGTCATGATTATCTTCCAGGGAGTGGCATAGTAGGTGACGATGTCGACCGGCGAGTACATCACCGAGCCGAGTGTGCCGGGCTTGCCGGGGCGGGCCTGCAGCTTGGTGAGACACCAGTCGTCGACATCGGCGTCGAGCAGGGCGGCCCAGCGGCCGTCGGGCAGCTCCAGGGTGAGGGCGCGCTCGGCCGGGCGGGTGATGCTGTCGACCGGGCCCACGTCAAAGCGCGCCTGCGCCCACTGCTCGCTCCAGGCGCGTGTGCCATCGGGCAGGGTATAGTCGGTGAGGTCGGCCACCACCTTGTGGAAGATGGCCGCCGGGTGCTCAGGGAAGAAGTAGCGGAAGGCGATACCCTCGTCGTATGCGCGTACCTCCACGTCGAGGCGGTAGTCGCTCTTGTCTTTGCGCGAGAGATGCAGGGTGGCGGTGCGGTAGCGGTCGCGCACGGCCGAGCGCTCGCCGTAGAGCGGATGCCACACGGTGTCGACATCGGCGCCGCGGCACACGCTGTCGACGGTGAGCAGATCCATCCAGCAGTCGGGCTGAGCCAGGTCGCGCTTGCCCAGCGCCATCTCCCATACGCGCTGGTCGAGGTCGAGTCCTGCGCGCGAGGGCAGTATGAGCGGGCGGCCGTCGACACTCACCGAGTATGTAAGCTCGGCGGCGGGCTTGGCAAAGACGACCGTATTGCGGCCGTCGGGCGATGTGAGGGTCAGCTCGGGGGTGGCGGCCTGCGCCGCGTATGCGGTCATCAGCGCCAGGGCGGGGATGAGGTGTTTCATGTCGGGTCAGTTTTCAAGATTCCAGTATACTACGTAGCGGCGCCGGTGTGTGTCGTAAAGCGGCGCGATGCGCCGGCCGTCGGCGGTGCGGAAGTGCAGGCCGCCCTCGCGGGTGACGCCGGAGGGGTCGAGCGATGTGGGCAGGCCGGCGGGTATGTGGTAGTCGTAGGTGTAATAGTCGTTGCGCACGGTAGGGTCGGAAAACGGCGCGGGGGCCTGCATACCTTCCGTGCCCAGGTCGCCGGCCAGCACCACCGGGCCATATACCAGCGCGCCGCGCGCTGGGTCGTCGGGTGTGCGCTCCACGCGCAGGCTCATTGGGTAGGTGACCTCGACACGGTCGCCCGAGCGCCAGCGACGGTCGATGGAGATGTAAGACGACGGCCCGGCCTTGACGGCCACGCGGCGCCCGTTGACGCGCACCTCGGGCCGCCCGCTCCAGGCGGGATAGCGCAGCGACAGCCGCATCTTCCCGGCGGGGGCCTCGTCGATGACCAGCAGCGTGGTCTCCTCCTCGGGGAAGCGGGTGAGCTGGCGCAGGCGCAGCCCCTTGTCGCGCCAGTGCAGCTCCGAGGGGATGAATAGATTTACCAGCAGCTCGTCGCCACTGTGATAGTAGATCGACTCCGCATACTTGGCGTGGCTCTCAAAGCCGCTGCCGACGCAGCACCAGAACGAGTGCTCCGGCGTGCTGTATACCTTGTGGGCGCCGCTCAGCAGGGGCAGGAAGTAGCATACCATGCCGCTGGCCGTATCCTGCTGGGCCAGGATGTGATTGTAGAGGGCGCGCTCGTAGTAGTCGGCCACGGCAGGGTCGGCGTCGCGGCAGAAGATGTGGCGCGAGAGCTTGAGCATATTGTAGGTGCAGCAGGTCTCGCCGGTGTAGCCGTTGAGATGCCGCGACATGCGGGCCGGGTCAAAGAAATGCTCCTTCTGGCTGAGCTCGCCGGTGGCAAAGGCGTGGCGGGCGGTCATCTCGTCCCAGAAGAGGCGGCTCAGGTCGCGGCTGCGCTCCGAGCCGGTGAACTCGTAGGCGCGGGCCTCGCCGATTACCTTGGGTATGAATGTATTTGTATGCTTGGTGCCGAAGTCGGTATTGCCCTCGGCCAGCGGGTCGAGCACGTCGTTGTGGTAAAAATAGTCGGCAAGCTCGTTGAAGCGGCTGTCGCCCGTGACGGCATAGAGATTGAGCATGGCCTCGTTCATGCCGCCAAACTCATTGCGCAGCATCAGGCGGCGCGTATCCTCGTCGCGGCCGATGAGCTTGTCGTAAGCCCAGCCGCCCATCGCGGTCGCCACCTGCAGCGCCTGCTCGTTGCCCGTGTAGAGATACTGGTCGATGAGTCCGCTGAAGAGCTTGTGGAGCGTGTACCAGGGCGCCCATACGCGGCCGCCGCGCAGATTGCGGTTGATAAGCTCCTCGGGGAATGCGCTCAGATAGCCCGACGTACCCAGCGCGCGCTGCACCTCGGCAAGCCCGTCGACCAGGCTGTCGCCCTTGAGCTTGAATACGTCGGCGCCCGTGGCGGCGTACATCAGTGAGTATGCCGAGAGCAGATGGCCGGTGGTATGGCCGCGCAGGTCGCAGTCGAGCGACTCCCAGCCGCCCAGCTTGGGCACGCTCTCGTAGCCGCCCTCGAGTCCGGCATATACGCCGGCATTGTTGCGGAAGCTGTGGAGCAGCCGCCCCACGGGTATCGAGACCATCCATGCCGAGTCGCGCTCCAGATTGTCGCGCACACGCCCCGGCAGAAGGCGCACCTCGCTCAAGTCAAAGCTCTCGGCGCGACAGGGAGCTACACTCTCGACTTTCATCTTGCCGCGATGCTGGCCGGGATACACAGATTGCGCCGGCGCGATGAGCGTGGCCGACAGGGCTATGAGCAGGGGGAGGTATTTCATTTCGTCGAGTTTGTGAGTTGGTGACGGCGCAGACGACCGCTCCGGTCGCGGAGCTTGAAATTCATGCGGGGCTGGCCGGTGGCCTTGATGCCGTCATTGCCGGCGACGACGTTGAGCTTGGCCAGTGAGGAGAAGTGCACGTCGGAGCCGCGCCGCAGGGCGCTCCCGTGGCCGATGAAGAGTTCGTCGGGCCGGGCCGGGTCGGCACCCTCGGCATAGCTTACGGCAAAGAGATAGGCGTCGGTGGTCCAGCCGTCGGCGTCGATCCACGAGTTGAGGTGCATGAGCCGGCCGTCGGCAAGCTGATTGATGTAGATGTCGGTGACCTTGCCGTCGCGGGTCACGCGCAGACCTATCCAGTCCTTGCCCTCGCGGCGCTCGATGACGGGTATATCCTTGTCGACGGGCGAGTCTTTGAGGATGATGGCGGTGAGGCCCTTGACGCGGTCGGTCGAGCCGGGCAGCTTGAAGGAATAGTAGTCTTCGCTGCCCGAGAGGTCTTCGCGTGGCCCTTGTCGCACTTCCCAGGTGAGGTCTTCGGGATAGTCGTGCACAAAATTGCTGTATGCCAGGGGGCGCGGGTACAGCGGGCGTATCAGCACCGCGGCATCCCCCTCGGTCACCTCCAGGTCGTAGCCGCGCTTGACGGCCTTGCCGCCGGGATGCCAAAGCCACTCGTAGCTGCCCGGGCGGTGGCTGTGGATGTCGTCGATGACATAAATCACATCGTCGATCCACAGGAAGTGGCGGAAATTGCGGTCGAAGGCGTGCGACATGGGGCCGGTGGCGTCGGCGAGCACATACTTGATGTTGCCGCCGTCGATCAGCCCCGACACGCTGCCGGGGAGCATGGCGCCGTGGTACTGCTGGTATGCAGGCTGTCCCCCGCCGTCAAACTTCACCACATTGTGGGCGTCTGACTGGAAGAAGTAATTGCGGTACTCGGGCTTGCCGTAGGAGCAGTTGCCGGCGTCCTTGATGATGTCGACGCCCTTGTGGAAGAGGATGAGCGAGCCGGCATCGGCGTGGGAGTGATTCCAGGTCTGACCCGATTTCACGGCCAGCATGGTGGCGTCTTTGCTCCAGGAGTCGCGCATGGTGGCCCATCCGAAGTCGGGCCACAGGTGCGACGTGGGCAGGCCGGGCGTGGCGGGAGCCTTGGCTCCGCGCGGTGTGTAGAGAAATCCCATGGGGAAGTGCAGCGGAAATCCCTCGCGGTGCTGGCCGGGAGTGACCAGCCCCAGGTACCAGAGTGTGGCGGGGTCGTCGACACCCATGGCGCGGGCGAGCAGCATCGAGCTCTCGCCGGTGACATTTTTGTGGGAGTCGCCGAAGTTGATGCTGTACAGTATGCCCGTGCGGGGATAGGCCACATGGCTGAAAAAAGCCGGCAGCCGGTCCATCTGCGGTATGTCGGGCAGTCGCTCGCCGGGATGGGAGTTGAGCCAGGCAAGCCGCAGCAGCAGGGCCTCGGTGATGCCGAAGGAAGCGTAGTTGATGCTCTCGTACATGCCGCCGGTGCGGTCAAATGTGCGCGGCTTATGCTGGATGACATCGCCTGCGAAGTCAAACCACTCAGGCAGCGCATCGACAGCCTCGCGTGCCAGGCGGCCGGCCTCGGGCACCTCGTCGGATATGGCCAGGCCCAGCAGCGCGCCCATGCCCGCGCAGGATGTCCACCAGTTGTGCCCCATCGAGTTGAGCGAGTGTATGCGCTTGGTATCGTCTATCCAGTCGCCCAGGAGCGGCTCGACGGCCAGGCGGTACAGTCCCCCGGCGATATGGCGGCGGTCGGCCGGGCTGAGGCGGTCATACACGGCGTCGTATGCCACGGCGAGCTGGAAAGCGCGGTGGGCCATCTGAAGCTCAGAGCGCCAGGCCGGGCGGCGGGCCAGCATCTCGCGGTCGCCCCACGACTTTACGTCGGCAGTCTTGAGCAGCACCTCGCGTACCTTGTCGGCATAGCGGGTATCGCCCGTCATCTGCCAGGCCAGGGCGGGGTACTCGAGGCGTCGCACGTCGCCCTTGGTGAGCTGGGCGTCGGCCTCGGCGAGGATTTTCTGCCAGGCCGAGGCCATGGCGGTGTCGGTCTTCAGGGCGCGCGAGGCGGCCTCCACCCGCGCGGGGGTGAAGAGAAGCGAGGGATGCTTGATGGCGCCGGCCGGCGCGGCGGCCAGCAGGGCGATGAGTATGGGGAGCAGGTGTTTCATCGGAATATTACGTTGTCGACGTGATTGCCTATGAATATGCGGGCCATGTCGCCCGTCTTGTACCACTTGGGCTTGCCGGGCATGTCGTCGGAGATGCGGCGGCCGTTGATGGTGAGATTTTCAAATGTGACGTCGGCCACACGGCGGTCGCCGTCGTATCCCTCGATTATCGAGAGCTCGTCGCCGCTGCCGTCGTAGGTGACGTCTTTGAAGAGTATGCCGCTTATCGAGCGGCCCGGAGCGGCGCAGTATTTGGAGTTTTGGAAGATGCGTATGTCAAAGAGACGGCCGCGGCGGAAGTCCTCGACGCGTATGTCGTCAAATGTGATGTCGCGCACCACATTGTTGTCGCTGCAGTCGATGGCCATGCAGCCCTGGTAGTCGAGCTGGCGCTCCTGGCAGTCGAGTATGTCGATGTCGCGGTAGAGCACATCGCATATGGTGTCGGAGGGCGCGTCGACACCCACCTCTGTGGCGGCGCCGTGGAGACCGATCATGATGGGATGGGCCACATCGGCCCACAGTGTCGAGCGGGTCATGGTGATATTGCGGCAGCCCCCGCGGAATCCCTTGCGGGTGGCGTAGACGGTGGTGCAGTCGTCGCTTGTGCGGCAGAATACACGGTCGTAGCTCACGTTGTCGGAGGCAAATACGTTCATGCCGTCGCCCCAGCCGTATGAGCTGATGGCCTTGACATTGGTGATGCGCACAGAGTCGCTGCCGCCGGTGGGTATCTGTGTGACGATGATGCCGTCGGCCGATACGCGGCGCGAGCAGGCTATGTATACGCCCTCGCCGCGTCCCCGCGGGTGTACCTCGCCGCGGCCGCAGATGCGCACGTCGCTCACGCTGTCGGCCCGCAGCGTGCCCACCACGCGGGCGCCGCCGTCGATGTATACCGTGTGGCCCGAGGGTATTTGCATCACCCCGCCCTCAAGTTCATGGAGCCCGGGGCCGAAGTAGATGAGCCGCGAGCCGCGGCGGCCGGCGCGCCTGATGTCGCGTGCCGAGGGGCGCAGCGAGTCGAGCGGATTGGCAAAGAGATGGAGATTGTGAAATATGTCGCCGCCCACCTCCACCGACAGGTTGGCCGGGGCGTCGAGCGAGAAGGTGAGAGTGTCGCCGCTCACCGTCGGCGTGATATGGCGGGAGAGTGGACGCACACGCGCGCTGTCGACAGCGCCGCGGCGGTGTATCACACGCACGTCTACCTGCCCGTCGAAGTCGAAGTATGCCATCGAGGCGGTCTCGACACAGTGGCGGGTGCCTCGCACCTCGTCGACTTTGACGGGATATACGTCGAGGGGCTGCCAGGCCGTGTCGCCCTGCCGTACTTCGACCGCGAAGTCGTCGGCAAAGGTGTCGACGCCCGGCCCGGCGGGGTAGGTCACGACGGTGGCGCCGGCAGTAGCGGCGGTAAATAAGGCGATTGAGGATAGTATCGTGCGCATGAGGCGGATGTTGATTATCATAGGGATTGTGAAAAGGCGGAGAACCCGCGGGACGGGCTCTCCGCCGGGTGATTACTTTTTAGGACGGTAGTGCATGAGGGTGGAGAAACCCACTTGGTCGAAGCCGCCGGAGTCGCCGCCGTAGTGGCCGCCGCCGCCGTCGGGACGGAAGTGGTCGGCCATCTCGCATACATACTTGCCGGTGATGTCGTGGGTATTGCAGTATCCGGCCCAGATGTCCCAGCCCGGACGCTCGCTGCCACGCTTGTCGCCGGATATTGCGGTCATGGTGCCGCCGTTGTACGTGTAGGTGGTGAAGGGCAGCGACGAGCTGTCGTATACAAACGAGGCGTCGGTAAGGGTACCCACATCGTAGCCGGTGCCGACCTCGGGGCGTACCAGATTGTACTTGGCCACATACTGGGCAAAGGCGATGGCGCGGCCGCCGTTGAGGCTGAAGAGGTCTTCGCCGAGACTCATAGCCATCTGGCAGAATGCACCTACCATGGCGGCGCAGAGGGTGTTGTGGCCCTGGTCGCGGCCCGATTCGTTGCCCTGGGCGAGCTTCTCGGCCGAGTCGGGATCGTCGTACATGGCGATGATGCCCTTGCGGTTGAGGCAGCCGGGGCCGTCGCCCTGCTTGAAGTGCAGGATGGCCTCGTTGATCATATCCTGGTCGTCGGCCAGGATGCCCATCGAGAGCATGGCGGTCATCGACGCCAGGTCCCAGTTCATCCACCAGTGGTCGGTGTTGTTCATCTGCAGGAAGCGCGAGCAGAAGGGGTAGAAGTATGTGGTGAGCCAGTCTACGACCTCGCCGAAGGACTCCTTGTTTTCCCAGCCCTGGTAGTCGCGCAGGAGCTCGGCGGCATTGGCGGCCTGGTGTATCTGAAACATGATGAGGTACTCGTTGGAGTCAATCACATCGTCTTTCCACTTGGGACCGCGGCCCAGCAGGATGCCCTTGTTGACGCGGGCCCAGTCGACCAGGATGTTGACGGCGCAGTCGGCAGCGGCGGCGTCGCCCTCGAGCTGCCAGAGCAGAGCCAGCTGGTAGGCAGCGGCGCAGTCGCGGAAAAATTGGGTGTAATTGTTGTGAATGCCCGGGTAGAACTCATCGCGCAGGCCGGCGTCGTCCCAGCGGCCGCCGCCGTCGCCCCAGTTGTCTTTGTCGAGGCGGGCGAGATACTTCACGGGGCTGGCCTTGCGGTCGGAATTGGAGTATCCGCTGGTCTTGAGCTTGGTGTAAGCCTCGCTCCAGGGCGACTGTCCCAGGTGGGCCTTGGTGTATGCAATGTCGTCGGCCGTGTGGAGCATACAGGGGTGCTTGATGGTGTACACCTGCGGGTCGTAAGTCGGGGCGGGTATCTCCCAGGAGTCGATATCGGTGGTGCCGTCCTCTATCTCGGAGCATGCGGTGCATGCTCCGATGATAGCGGTGGCCGACATTATGATAGAAAGAAATCGTTTCATTTTGATTTATGTCGGTATTGGATGGTTGGGTGGATTATTTGCCGGCGGCGACTTCGTCGCGGGCATACTGCTCGGCCTCGGCCTTGGTCTTGAAGGTGCGTATCCAGTAGACGTCGTAGTAGCCCGCGGCAGGGTCTACGGCCGAGTAGGGGATGTCGGCGATCTTGAATTGGAAGAGCGAGAAAGACAGCTCCTGGGCCTCCTTGTAGTTGGGACACGAGGGCAGGTCGTAGATGAGCACCGAGGTGCCGTCGCCCAGGTCGATACCGTTTTTGGGATTGTGGTCGCTGGCGTTGCCGTAGGGAGCGGCCTTGGCGTCGAGTTTGGAGTTCATGCTGGAGATGCGGGTCATGCGCATTGCCAGGTAGGGATACTGCTTGAGCAGGATGAGCAGCGGATTGTTGTCGTTGCAGTCATACTTGATGTCGCCGCGCCACTTGCCGCTCTCGCCGGGATTCTTCATGTGCAGGCGCCATACATGGTCGCCGCGCTCGTCGCTGTCGATATGCTTGTCGTAGCTTGACACCATCCAGCCTTGCCACTGGTTTGAGGCGTCCCAGATGTAGAGACCGGGCTCGACGGTGACGGGGATGGTGACAGTGAATCCGCTCTCGACACACTTGGCGGTGACGTTGGCCGTGCCGAAGCCGCGGGGGCTTACGACGCCGCGCTTGACGGCTACCACGCTCTCGTCGTCGCTCGACCACTCTACCGAGCCTACGGTGGCGTCGGCCGGGTACATGGTATAGTCGAGCTCTACGGAGCCCATGGTGATGCAGAGAGGCTCGGGTGCGGTGACCTCGACCTTCTCGGCGCCGATGAGGCGGTCGATGTGGAGGCGGTACTCGCCGCGCACGCCGCTGCCGTCGGTCGACATGGCGTATACGCTGACATCGCCCATGGCCACGCAGGTGAGCATGCCGGTCTTGTCGATGGTGGCGATTTCGGGGTCGGAGGTCATCCAGTCGATGCGGTCGTATGTGTGGTCGGCGGGAAGTATCTCGGCCTCAAACTGCAGCATGTCGGTCACATAGTAGCGGCCCTCGGCATCGGGCTCGGTGGTGCAGGTCACGCTGATGGATGTGGCCTTGATGATCTCGGGTATTACCTCGACGACCACGGCGGCCTCGGCCTCAAATACCTTGAAGCCGATCTTGGAGCGGCCGGTGATGATGGCGCGGCCTACCTTGAGGGCGTGGATGGTGCCGCTCTCGTCGACACTGGCCACGTCGGGAGCCGACGATGTGAAGACCACGGTCTTGTCGGTGGCGTCTTCGGGCAGTACCGAGTACACCAGGGTGGAGTCCATGCCGACAGCCAGGGGCAGAGTCTCGGTCACATCAAATGTGATGTCCTCCACCAGATACGCCTGGTCGGCGTCGATGGTGAGCTGCTTGTCGTCGTCGCAGGCGGCGAGGGTGCCGGCCACGGCGGCTGCGGTGAGCAGCGCAAGTGATATATGCTTGATGTTTTTCATTGCTTATACTTGTCTGGATGGTTTACCAGCCGGGGTTCTGGCCCAGGTTGGGGTTGAGCTGGAGCTGCGAGGAGGGCAGGGGGAAGAGGTAGTGCTTCTGCTCAAACTGGCGGTTGCCCTCCACCAGTACGCGGCCGTCTTTGTCGAGCGGACCGGGGCTGGCCCACTTGGTCTCCCACTCGCCGGTCCATACGATGCCGGTGATATCCTTGGGCATCTCTATCTCGGCGGTCTTCCAGCGGCGGAGGTCGTCGAGGCGGAAGCCCTCCTGGAAGAGCTCGATGGAGCGCTCGCGGCGGATTTCCTCGCGGATGTCGAGGCCGTGCTGGGCGGCAAAGGCATTGGTCAGAGCGGGCATGTCTTTGTTGACGCGCCGGCGGGTGAGGTTGAGCGAGATGTTGAGGTCGTCGTCGCTGATCTTGCCGCCGTCGCGCTCGTATACGGCCTCGGCGTAGTTGAGGAGCACCTCGGCGTAGCGCAGCACGGGCCAGTCAAACGACTGGGTCTCGTCGACACACTTGCGCTCGACCGACCACTTCTGGGGGTAGTAGCCCGTGCCGCCGGAGGGCACGTTGTTGCGGCGTGCGGCGGCTGCTATCTCCTCGTCGCTGTCGCTCCAGTCGATGCGGCTCTTCTCGTTGTTCCAGAAGTTGTCGCCGGGCTGGCAGAGGGTGTAGCGCATGCGGTGGTCGCGGTTTTGCCACTCGCTCACCATGCGGTCGCGGCCCTTGAATACGCCCGACTTGTCGATGGGCAGGCCGTCCTGGCACAGGTAGAGGTCGGCCAGGTGCGACGATACATACGATGCGTTGAAAAATACCTCCTTGGATACGTTGCGCTTGCCGGGCTTGAGCACGGGGTCAAAGCAGCGCTTGATGATGTACTCCTTGTTGTCGGCCTTGGTGAGGCCGGCGCCGTTGCAGGTCTCGTTTTCGAGGATAAACATGTACTTCTGCGATGCGTCGCCCAGGGTGGCGTTGTAGAAGAGCTGGAATTTACCGCCGTCCATCACCTTCTTGGCGGCCTCGGCAGCCTCGGAGCAGAATTTGCGGCCTGCCTCGGTATTGCCCTTGTGGTAAATCTGCCAGGTGCCCTCGAAGAGAGCCACGCGGCTGAGCATACCCCAGGCGCCCTCGCTGCCCACGCGGCCCTCGGCCACATCGGCGGTGGGGAGGAGCAGCCCGGCGGCCTTCCTGAGGTCTTCGATGATAAACTCGGCCACTTTGGCACGGTCGTCGCGCTTGGCGTTCATGCGGGGATCGTCGGTGTCGATGGGGACGTCGACGATGATGGCGTCGCCAAACTTGTAGAGCAGCGTCATATAGGAGTATGCGCGGAAGAAGTATGCCTCGCCCAGGGGCTGGCGTATGTCGTCCTGGGCGCCGTATCCGGCGGCGTTCTGTATGAGCAGGTTGCAGCGGCGGATATGGTCGTATGAGCCGGTGTAGTCGCCGTCGCTCTCGGGCACGGTGTGGCGGCCGGCGCTGATGTCGTCGCGCGAGTTTTTGTCGCGCAGGAAGTCGCTGTGACGGTCGCAGTGGAAGTTGTCGGCGTAGATCATGCCGTAGTTGGGCAGCCAGTCGTAAAACTTGTTGGCGAAGTTTTGGAAGTCGGCCGGCTGTCCCCACAGGTCGCTGCTGGCCAGGGAGTCCTTGGGCGACAGGTCGAGGCACGAGGTGGTGGCGCTTACGGCCAGCGCACCGATTGCCAGGAGTTTGTATATGCTTTTCATATTGAGTGATTCGTAGGGATTAGAAGGTTACGTTGGCGCCCACAGTCCATGTGCGCAGGAAGGGGTAGCGGGCCTTGTCGCTGATTTTGCGCGATGCCTCGGGGTCCCAGTTGTCGTTGATGCGGCTCCACTCCCAGAGGTCGGTGCCGGTGACGTACACACGCACGTTGGAGAGCACTTTCTGGCGCTTCATGATATTCTCGGGGATGGTGTAGCCGAAGGTGAGGTTTTTCAGGCGCAGGTAGGAGCCGTCTTGTACCGACCACGACGAGCACTGGTAATTGTAGTTGTTGATGTTTTTGGTATTGGTGAGCGAGGGGTAGCGGCCGTCGGGATTCTCGGGGCTCCATACGTTGCCCACAAACATGTCAGACGAGTTTTTCCAGGTCACGCTCATGGGGATGCGCCAGGGGTCGGGGTCGTTGCCCTCGGTGCGCCAGATGGTGCGCTTGGCCGCGCCCTGGAATACCACGCTGATGTCGAAGCCGCGCCACTCTGCGCCGGCATTGAACGAGAATTGTATCTTGGGGTCGTCGGTGCCGAGGTACACGAGGTCTTGCTCGTCGATCTTGCCGTCTTTGTTGACGTCTTCAAACATATTGTCGCCCAGGCGTACCTCGCTCAGCGCGCCGCCCAGCGCGCCGGCATATGTCTTGCCGTAGCGGGCCACGTACTTCTCAAGCTGCTCCTTTGTCTGGATTTTGCCGGTGTAGCGCAGGCCCCATACGGAGTTGAGGGGATAGCCCTCCTGGTCGGAGCGCACGCCTGCGCCGATGGCGCCGGAGCCGCCGTTGTCTTTAAGACGGTTTTCGACGTTGGTAAAGGTACCGCCCACGTGGTATGTCACCTCGCCGATGCGGTCGCGCCAGTTGATCTGGCCTTCCCAGCCCCATGCCTTGAATTTACCGGCGTTGGCCGTAGGAGCCTTGTCGCCGAGGATGCCGGGGTAGAGCACGTCGATGAGCATGTTGCCGGTGTACTTGTAGAAGCCTTCGACGGTACCGGTCAGGCGCGAGTTGAAAAATCCGAAGTCGAGGGCGACGTTGTAGTTGTGCACGCGCTCCCAGGTGCGGTCGGTGCTGACGAGCTTGCCGTTGGTATCAATGTTGCTCACGAGGCTGCCGCCGATGAGGTTGCCGCCCGTGCTGTGGAATACATAGAGCATCTCACCCGAGTAGCGGTCGATGCCGCTCTGGTTGCCGACGTTGCCGTAAGAGAGGCGCAGCTTGAGCTCGTTGACCCAGGGACGGGCGGCCTGCATGAAGCTCTCCTCGGTGATGCGCCAGCCCAGCGAGCCGCCCCAGAAGAAGGCCCAGCGGTTGGCGGCCTGGAATTTGGAGCTGCCGTCGTAACGGAACTGTCCCTCGACCATGTAGCGGCTGTTGAAGGCGTAGTTGGCGCGGCCATACCACGACATCATGGCCTCTTCCCAGCTCTCGGCCTTGCTGAGCGATGTCTCGCCCATGCCGTTGGGCACGTCCAGGGAGGGCTGTATGTTGAGGGTCTTCACGCCGGTGGCCTGGTATTGCTTCATGTTGTACTGCACGCCGGCCATGAGGCTGAGGTCGTGCACGCGGTTGAAGGTGCGCGCCCAGTTGAGGTAGCCCTGCACTGAGTAGAAGTCGGTGGCAGAGGTGGTCTTCTCGTAGTAATTGTCCTTGGCCAGGGGGAAGGTGAAGTTGACCTCCTTGCCGTTGTAGAGATAGAAGTCGGCCGACTCGCTCTTCTTGTCGCGGATGGCCTCGGAGTGGTTGTAGCCGAGCACGGCGTTGGCGGTAAGGCCGGGGATGATTTCGTAGCGTAGTGTCTCGCTGATGTTTACAGCGTTGACTTTCAATTTATTATCCCCCCCTAATTCTGCTACCCAGTTGGGTGCCTTCCAGTTGGAACCCCAGCTGAAGGGCTTGCCGTCGATGGTCGAGGTGGGGAAGCCGGGCTGGGCATTGTTGGTCTGCAGGGCTGCGCCGACCTGTGTGGGCGATACCTGGTCCTGGCGGTTGTAGCCGATCACGCTCTGCAGGGTCAGGTTTTTGGCCAGCTGCATGGAGTTGTTGAGGCGCAGGTTGATACGCTGGTTGTTGTTGTTGCCCCACTTGAGGTTGGAGTCGTCGTACATATATCCCAGCGAGAAGCGGAAAGTATTTTTGTCGGTACCGCCGCTTACGCTCAGCTCGTGCTGTGTGCTCCAGCTGTCGCCCCACATCACGTCTTGCCAGTCGGTGTCAAAAAACACCATCTCGCGCACGTCGCCAAAGCCGAGCGGGTCGCCGGCAATCCACTGGTTGGTGTAGGTCTTGGCCATGGTGGCATACTGCATCCAGGTGTCGCTCTCGAGGCGGTAGCCGTCGTTGGTGCGCGCCTCCAGGATGGCGTCGGCCCAGTCGAGCAGACCGAGGCCCTTGGCTTGCAGGCCGATATGCTTGTAAGTGTATGAGCCGCTGTAGTCGACCTTCACGCGGCCTGCGGCGGCCTGCTTGGTGGTGACGAGCACTACACCGCCGGCGGCCTTGGCACCGTAGATCGATGCGGCGGCGTCTTTGAGGAAGTTCATGCTCTCGATGTCGGCGGGGTTGATGAGGCGCAGGTCATTGACGCTCTCATACTCCACACCGTCGATGATCACGAGCGGCTCGGCGGCGTTTTTCGACACGGCGCCGCGCAGGCTCATGCCCCACGACTCATCGCCGGGCGCCGACGAGTTGCGGGTGATGATCACGCCGGGTACCTGACCCTGCAGGGCCTGCACCGGGCTGGCAAGGCTGCCCTTGCCCTCCATGGCTTTGGAGTCGACCACGGCGACCGAGCCGGTCATGGTGGCTTTCTTCTGCACACCGTAGCCCACCACGACCACCTCGTCGAGCAGCTGCGAGTCTTCCTCAAGCGTGATGGCGAGGTGGGAGCCGTCGACTTTCACCTCACGGGTCTTGAATCCCACGTAGCTTATGAGCAGGGTGGAGCCCTGGGCTGCGCGGATACTGAAGTTGCCGTCGATGTCGGTGGTGGCGTTGGCCTCTCCGCCCTTCACCACCACACTGGCTCCGATGAGGGGCTCGCCGGTGGCGTCGACGATAGTACCTGTCACTGCCGATACGGCCGAGGCTTGCGCGGCCGGCACGGGCACGGCATACACCTCGTGCGGAGCGGCCAGCAGGCAGGCTGCCACGAGCCCGGCTGCCACGACTCCGCGACTGGGTATCATACTGAGTTTAATACACATGTTTTAGATGATATGATTGGATTTGGTATAAGACTTATAGGATAATTGTCATCAGGCGATGCTGCTCAGGTATGTGCGCACATCCTTGCGCCCGAGGCGCAGGTGGTTTTCGACGGTGCGCACCGACAGGCTCAGCTCGCTGCTGATGTCGGCCACACACATATCGTCGTATCTGCTCATTATATATATAGTGCGCCGCATCGGGGGCAGGCACTCGACCCGCATCTGCTCCAGGCAGGCTATCTCGCCGGCGTAGATTGACGATTCCATGCTCTCGTCGGCGGCATCGTCGTAGAAGTCGTATGCCATCTCGTCGTGCAAGGCCTTGGCGGCGTAGAGCCGGCGCAGGTAGTCGTTGATGAGATTGCGGGCGATGGTATACAGATAGGGCAGCAGGGTGTCGGCCTGCAGGGCGCGCTCCGATGTGAGCACACGCACCCATATGTCCTGGGCGAGATTCTCGGCGTCCCACTCATTGTTTACTCGGGTCTGGATGTAGCGGAGCAGGCGGTCGTGGTAGGCGGTATATGCCGCCTCGACACTGTAGCCGGCCTGCGGCTGGGCTTCCATGGTATGCACTTTGTTTCGGTTTAAGGTTTGTGTCTGTATCGGTCAGCCGCCTCGACGGGGCGGTCGGTCACGATGCAAAATTATATCCCAAAACAGGGCGTGTCAACCCTTTCATCCCTGTAATATGTATCCTTTCATTTTATTAGACTTATTGAGTATAATGCACTGAATCACTATTGCTTAAGAATATGATACTCGATGTATCATAATTTTTTGATACTACGATTGTCGCTTGAGGTACTCGGCCGGAGTGATGCCGGTGGCTGCCTTGAAGTGGCGGAAGAAGCTCGCCCGCGACGAGAAGCCGCACATCTGTGCCATCGCCGAGAGTGTGTATCGAGAGGTGTCGACCCGGGCGGCGACGGCCTTGAACTCGGCCACGCGGTACTCGTTGATGTAGTCGTAGTACGATCGCTCGAGGTACTGATTGAAAAAGTACGACATGTCGTGGGCCGTGACGCCTATCATCTGGGCCAGCGCCGAAATCTTCAGATTGGGGTCGGTGAATGGCCGGCGGTCGGCCATCACCCGCTCCAGGGCTTTGCGTATGCGTTGACACTCCTCGGCGGTGAGGCGGGTGGTCTTGTACATATTCTGTTTCTTGAGCTCGAGGGCGGCCTGCTCCTGCTCGCGGTGGCGGCGGAGCTCGTCGCTCTTGCGGCGGTGCTTGAGCCACAGCATCACGGCTATGCCTGCGGCCACCAGGGCCAGCGCAAACAGTATCCACATGAGCCAGTTGACGCGGTCGTCGACGCGCATCTCCAGCGCCACGCCACTGTCGACGGCTCCGGGAGAGCGCAGATGCAGGGCATAGCGTCCCGGCTCGAGCCCGTAGTATGTGACTTTGCCGCGGCCCTGTATCAGTTGCCAGTCGTCGTCGTAGCCGTCGAGGCGGCACTCGGCCAGCAGGTCGGCGGGGTCGGCGTAGCTGAAGTCGGAAAAGTAGACGGTGAGATTGTTTTCGTCCTCATCGAGGGTGATGGCGCGGTCGGCGCTGATGCGCGAGGCCACGCTGCGGCCGTTGATTTCCACGTCGGTCACGGCAAATGAGGCCGGGCGGCGGTGCTGCTCGGCGATGCGTCGGCGGTCGATGCGCACCAGGCCGTCGCTGTTGCCCAGCCATATGTCGCCGCGGCTGTCGACGGCCGGCTGGCAGAGGGTAAATATGGTGCCGGGCAGTCCGTCGGCCTTATTATATATATGTATCTGAGAGTCGCTCTCGTAGCGCAGCAGGCCCTTGTCGGTGCCGACCCACAGCGAGCCCTCGGCATCCTCGACGGCAAAGGTGGCCATGGTGGCGTTGCCGGCACCGAAGCTCATGCGGCTGAAGTCGGTGAGGCTGAGGTCGGAGCGGAGCATGCGGCCGCGGTCGGGCAGGAAGTAGAGGCGGTGGTCGGAGTCTTCGTACACACAGCGTATCTTGTCGCGGTTGACAAAGCCGGCCGGAAATCCGTCGGTCGACAGTTTGCCGTCGCGCAGCACGGCCATGCCGCTCTCGGTGCATATCCATCCGCGGTCGCGGCTGTCAAAAAACACCTCGTAGACATTGCCGGCAGGCAGCGGCGACGACTCAGATGTGTAGCGGGCGGCGACTTTGCCGGCGCTGAGCCGCAGCAGCCCGGCCGATGTGCCGGCCCACATGTCGCCGTGGCGGTCGACGGTGAGGGCAAAGACGGTGCGGCCCGATAGTATGTCGCGCGCAAGGGCGCTCTCGCCCACGGTGAGCGTCGCGGGGTCGAGCTCGTGGAGGCCGCCGCCGTATGTGCCTATCCAGTATCGCCCGGCCCACCATCGTATGGCGAAGATGAGATTGGACTGTATCTGCGGCACACTGAAGTGGCGGGTGACGCCTGTGCGGTCGTTGATATAGAAAAGTCCCTCGCGGGTGCCGATGAGGCGCTCGTCGCCGCGGATACACAGCGAGCGCACCGTCACGGTCGATGGCTCGTTCCACAGCCCGTCGGGCATACGGTATGTATGGAAGAGATCGTCGACATATGGGGTGTAGTCGGCGCCGCCCTGGTAGTATCCCACCCAGAGCAGCCCGCGGTCGTCGGCCAGCAGGGAGTATACAGAGCCGGAGCGCAGACGGCCGGCCCGCGCGCACTGCGATACCGCTCCCGAGGCTGTGTCGCAGGTAAACACACCCTCGCCGTCGGTGGCTATGTACAGAGTGTCGCCGCGCAGGTCGATATCGCTCGCCAGGTCGTTGCCGGCGTGTATCACGGAGCCAAACGAGCGTGTGGCCGTGTCAAACGTGATCACTCCCGAGCCCAGGGTGGCGATGTACAGGCGGTCGCCGCGGCGCTCTATGTCGGTGCAGTGCGACGACTGGAAGGGGAAGCGGAAGGCC
>OFFM01000596.1_pt1 | contig 27370 bp, 26 predicted proteins | sample 1521401 | NCBI WGS metagenome assembly OFFM01 (sample SAMEA3504118, study PRJEB24116) | mouse gut metagenome | biome: mouse gut; feature: mouse-associated habitat; material: faeces | place: Denmark | collected 2011
TCCGTTCCCGAAAGCGAGTGCAAAGGTACACCCTTTTTCCACCCCCGCCAAACAATCGCACATTTTTCTCGCAAAAATCACGCAAAAACACGCCAAAACACCCCACACACATTATTAATATATAATATACCACTATATTTATCGGTGAGTCATCCGGCTCACTATACCTAAATGACATCAACCCCTCACCCTCCACGCACATACAGACACAACATGCTCCACCAAAACAATCCAAAACAAAACAATTTGCTTAGGAATGAGATTTTTTCGGCGTCAGTTGTATGTATATTCATTTTTTTATGTAACTTTGCGGCGTGGATTTATCATGCCCGAGACAAAAGTAACACCTTTGCCAACGACACAACGTGAATCACACACTTCAGCAACTAAAAATGGATAGTACAGAAATAAAAGTAATGTTCGCCGAGCCGGAGCACTCTGTTCATGCAGAGCGCATCTGCAATCTGATATATGAATCAGCGCTGCAGAGGGGCACAGGCATAGCCCGCCGCTCGCCGGAATACATCACCGCCAAAATCAACGGCGGCAAAGCTGTCGTGGCGCTCGACGGCGAGAAATTGGTTGGCTTCAGCTACATAGAATGCTGGGGACACGGTGATTTTGTAGCGACATCCGGACTTATAGTCGATCCCGAATATCGACATCTTGGACTCGCCGCAAGAATCAAGGAGCGTACGTTTGAGCTTGCCCGTATGCGTTTCCCATACGCTAAAATCTTCAGCATCACCACTTCCCTGCCGGTGATGAAACTCAACTCACGCATGGGCTACCGCCCTGTGACATTCTCGGAGCTAACCGACGACGAGGAGTTCTGGCAAGGATGCAAAGGATGCGTGAACTTCGACATACTGACGCGCAACAACCGTGGCATGTGCCTCTGCACAGGTATGCTTTTCGACCCAAAGGCTCCCGAGACAAAGGCTACAAAAGCCACACCATACATGATGCTCATACGCAACAAACTGAGCAAACTGTTTCATTTGAAGTAATCCTCAGCAGGAGCGCTTCCACACTTCCGGCAAAAAGCCCGAAGCGATTCAATCAACATCAAAACACAAGGAAAAATGGAGAACAAAAAAAAGGTATTGCTCGCGTTCAGCGGAGGACTGGACACATCGTTTGCAGTAAAATATCTGACCGAAGACCTCGGATATGAAGTACATACAGCCATAGCCAATACCGGAGGTTTCAGCGAAGAAGAGCTCGCTGTAATCGCCGACAAGGCAAACCGTCTCGGCGCGGCATCGCATGCCACCCTCGACGTCACTGACGACTATTACAACCGCAGCATACGCTTCATGATAGCCGGTAACGTGCTCCGCAACGGCACATATCCGATCAGCGTCAGCTCCGAACGCATATTCCAGGCACTTGCGATTATAGATTACGCCAAGAAAATCGGCGCCGACGCCGTGGCACACGGATCGACAGGCGCCGGCAATGATCAGGTGCGCTTCGACCTTACATTCCAGATCCTCGCTCCTGAAATTGAGATAATTACCCCCACGCGCGACATGACACTCACACGTGAGTACGAGATCGATTACCTCAAGAAGCATGGCTATGTGGCTGACTTCAAGAAGATGGAATACTCTATCAACAAAGGTCTGTGGGGCACGAGCATAGGTGGAAAAGAAACCCTGCACTCCGAGCAGACGCTTCCTGAAAGCGCCTACCCCTCGCAGGTCACCAAAACCGAGCCATCGACACTCACCATAGGTTTCAAGGATGGAGAGATCTGCTCCGTCGACGGCACTGAATACAAAAATCCCGTCGACGCCATCCGGAAGGTCGAGGAGATCGGATCAGCCTACGGAATAGGACGCGACATGCACATCGGCGACACGATAATCGGCATAAAAGGACGTGTCGGCTTTGAGGCTGCCGGACCTATCCTCATAATCGCCGCCCACAAGATGCTCGAGAAGCATACACTCACTAAGTGGCAGCAATACTGGAAAGACCAGGTCGGCACATGGTACGGAATGTTCCTTCATGAGGCACAGTATCTCGAACCGGTTATGCGCGACATCGAGGCTATGCTCATAAGCTCGCAGCGCAACGTCACCGGCACGGTCACCATCGAGCTCCGTCCGCTGTCATACACCCTCGTCGGTGTCGACTCTCCCTTCGACCTCATGAAGACCGATTTCGGCGAATACGGAGAGGTAAACCGAGCATGGAGTGCCGACGATGTCAAGGGATTCACCAAAATCCTCGGCAACCAGATGAAGATATACCACAACGTGCAACAGCGTAACGGTCGCGACGAATGAGTATCCGCGCAGGCATCATAGGAGGCGCCGGCTACACAGCCGGCGAACTCATACGCCTTCTGATCAACCATCCGGAGGTAGAGCTGTCGTTCGTGCACTCCACGAGCAACGCCGGAAACCACCTCAGCGACGTGCACACCGGGCTGCTTGGCGAAACCGACATGGTATTCTCCGACACCCACCCGCTTGATGAGATCGACACACTTTTCCTTTGCTCCGGTCATGGCGCAAGCCGCAAATTCTGGGAGAGCAATCCCCTGCCGGAACATCTGCAGGTGATAGATCTCGCACAGGATTTCCGCGACGAATCCGACGGTTACGTCTACGGACTCCCCGAGGTAAACCGCCGCCGCATTTCCGAAGCACGCCTTGTGGCAAATCCCGGATGCTTCGCCACCGCCGTACAGTTGTCGCTGCTGCCGCTCGCCGCCGCCGGAGAGATCAATTCCGATGTAAGCATAACAGGCGTGACCGGATCCACCGGAGCCGGGGTAAAGCCCGGTGCCACCACCCATTTCAGCTGGCGCACCGACAACATATCAGTCTACAAACCATTTGCCCATCAGCATCTCGCCGAGATCCGCCGCACGCTCACATCACTGCAGCCCGGCATGGAATCATCTATCGATTTTCTCCCCGTACGCGGCAACTTTGCCCGCGGCATATTCGCCATGACCTGGCTCCGCACTCCCCTCTCCGCCGAAACCGCACGCAATCTGTATGAGGAATACTACCGCGACGAGCCGTTCACCCACGTCGCTCCGGGCAGCATCGACCTCAAACAGGCTGTGAACACCAACAAAGCCATTATCGGCATTGATAAAATCGACGGAAAACTACTTATCACAACAGCCATCGACAACCTGCTCAAAGGAGCCTCAGGTCAGGCTGTGCAGAACCTGAACATCATGAACGGGCTTGACGAACGTACCGGACTACGGCTCAAGCCATCAGCATTCTGACCATGCAACTATTCGACGTCTATTCATTATACCCCATCGAACCGGTGCGCGGAAGTGGAAGTTACGTATACACCGCCGACGGCACGGAATATCTCGACCTTTACGGCGGTCATGCCGTGATCTCCATCGGTCATGCACATCCGGCGTATGTAAAAGCGATCTCCGATCAGGTTTCGCGCCTCGGATTCTACTCCAACTCTGTAGAGAACAGCCTGCAGCAGCAGCTCGCAGACAAACTCGGAAAAGCCTCCGGCTACGACGACTATTCGCTCTTTCTCTGCAACTCCGGTGCGGAAGCCAACGAGAACGCTATAAAACTCGCCTCGTTCCATACCGGACGCCGCCGCATCCTAGCATTCGGCAAAGCGTTTCACGGACGCACATCAGGAGCGGTCGCCGCCACCGACAACCCCAAGATCCAGTCACCGTTCAACGCTACCGACAATGTCGAGTTCGTTCCACTCGGCGATATCGATGCAGTAGAGCAAGCTCTCGCTACCGGCGAATTTGCCGCCGTGATCATCGAGGGGATACAAGGTGTGGCGGGAATCCACGAGCCCTCAGCCGAATTCATGAAGCAACTGCGTGATGCAACCCGTCGCCACGGCGTTGTAATGATAGCCGACGAGATACAGTCGGGCTACGGGCGCACCGGGCGTTTCTTCGCTCATCAGCACGCCGGCATCCGCCCTGATATCATCACGTGCGCCAAAGGCATAGCCAACGGATTCCCGATGGGTGCCGTCATAATATCACCTGAGTTCAAAGCCACCAAAGGAATGCTCGGCACTACCTTCGGAGGCAATCATCTCGCCTGTGCCGCCGCAATCGCCGTTCTCGACGTAATGGAGAGTGAAAAACTTGTCGACAACGCCGCGACCGTAGGCGAATGTCTTATCAGTCAGCTTAAGACAATACCTCAGATCAAGGAAGTCAGGGGACGCGGTCTCATGATTGGTGTCGAGATCGAGGGCGACGCAGCCGAACTCCGGCGCCGTTTGCTTTTCGATCACCACATATTCACCGGAGGTGCCGGGGCACACACAGTCCGGCTTCTTCCAGCACTCGGTCTTGGCATGGCAGAAGCAGAGCACTTCATAAACGAATTCAAAAAACTCCTCTAAAACACAGATACTGATGAGAAAATTCACCTCCGTTGCCGACATCGGCGATCTTCATTCAGCGATACGCGAAGCGTTGCAGGTCAAAGCCGACCGTTTCGCATGGGAAAAGCTCGGGCACAACCGCACGCTGCTGATGCTTTTCTTCAACTCAAGCCTCCGCACACGCCTGAGCACACAGAAAGCGGCAATGAATCTCGGAATGAATGTCATGGTGCTTGATGTCAACCAGGGAGCATGGAAACTCGAGACAGAGCGCGGAGTCATCATGGACGGCGACAAGGCTGAGCACCTTCTTGAGGCGATTCCGGTGATGGGAAGCTACTGCGACATCATCGGCATACGCTCATTTGCCGGACTTGCCGACCGCGACGCCGATTACAGCGAGCGTGTCGTAGAGCAGTTCATCCGCTATTCCGGCAGACCTGTATTCAGCATGGAGGCGGCTACAGGTCACCCGCTGCAGGCATTTGCCGACGTCATCACCATCGAGGAGCACAAGACCAAAGAGCGCCCGAAAGTGGTTCTGACATGGGCGCCGCACCCTCGGGCACTTCCCCAGGCTGTACCGAATTCATTTGTAGAGTGGACAGTAGCCGCCGGTTACGATGTAGTGATAGCAAATCCCGAAGGCTACGATCTCGACCCGCGCTTCACACGCGGCGCACGCCTCACCCACGATCAGGATGAAGCATTCCGTGGCGCCGACTTCATATACGCAAAAAACTGGAGCGTGGCACAGCCTGACAACTATGGTAAAGTGCTTTGCACCGACCGCTCATGGACAGTCGACTCACGCAAGATGGCTCTGACCGACAATGCATTCTTCATGCACTGCCTCCCAGTGCGACGCAACATGATCGTCACCGACGATGTCATTGAGTCCGACAGAAGCCTTGTGATACCGGAAGCCGCCAACCGCGAGATTTCTGCACAGACCGTTATAAAACGAATGCTCGAAGCGCTATGAGCACCGATTTTCCCACTGCCCAGCTGAAAGTAATCAAAATAGGAGGCAACGTAGTCGACAATCCCGAGGCGCTCACCCGCTTCGCGCTTGATTTCACACGCCTCGAAGGTCCGAAACTCCTCGTTCACGGAGGTGGCAAGGAAGCAACCAGACTTAGTCAGGCTCTCGGCATACCCACCCAGATGATCGACGGTCGCCGCGTGACCGACCGTGCCACGCTCGATGTCGTCACCATGGTCTACGCCGGATTGGTCAACAAGCGCGTCGTCGCTCTGCTCCAGAGTCTTGGAGTCAATGCCATGGGACTTTCCGGAGCCGATGCCAACGCGATACGCGCCACTCGCCGCAATCCTGTGCCTATCGACTATGGTTATGTGGGCGATATCAGTGCCGCAGGAGTCAATGCACCGGTCATAAAGCATCTCACACAGGCTGGCATAACCCCAGTGTTCTGCGCCATCACCCACGACGGCGACGGCACACTGTTGAACTGCAATGCCGACTCCGTGGCATCGGCGATAGCGAAAGGGTGCGCATCAGTCATGGACGTCGAACTCATCTATTGCTTTGAGAAAGACGGCGTGCTGACTGATATCGACCGCCCCGACAGCCTCATCCCGCACGTCACCCCCGAGGTATTTGCAGATTTGCGCGCCAAAGGCGTAGTCAGTGCCGGAATGATACCTAAACTGCAGAACGCACTTGAGGCTATCAGCTGCGGCGTCAAATCCGTAACCATAAAAAATGCCGCCAATCTGCTAAGCGACCGCGGCACGGTCATTACCGCATGAGCACACCGGACACCGAAAGCGCCATCCGTCTGTTGGAGCATCTGATAGCCACACCATCCATCAGCCGCGAAGAGAATGCGACAGCCGACATCCTTGAATCGTGGCTGAATGAACATGGATGTGAGCCGCATCGCGTCGACAACTGCGTCTGGGCACTCGCCCCCGGTTTCGACCCGTCGCGCCCCACGTTGATGCTCAACTCTCATCACGACACAGTCCGGGCGGCTGCATCCTGGACCCGCGATCCGTTCACACCCACCCGCGAAGGTGACCGCATCTACGGTCTTGGATCGAACGATGCAGGAGCTTCCGTCGTATCCCTCGCCACCACATTCCGCCACATGCGCAATGAGCCTCTACCATTCAACCTGCTACTTGCGCTGACTGCTGAGGAAGAGGTCATGGGGGAGCATGGTATGCGTGGATTCCTGCCACACATGGAGCAGCAGGGCATAAGAATCGACATGGCTATTGTAGGCGAACCCACCTCACTGCAGCCGGCGGTAGCCGAACGCGGACTGATCGTGCTCGACTGCGTGGCGCACGGCAAGAGCGGACATGCCGCACGCAATGAGGGTGTCAACGCGCTTTACATCGCACTCGACGACATAGCCCGGCTGCGGCAGTTCGGATTCCAGCGGATTTCCCCCACGCTCGGACCGATAAAGATCAGTGTCACCCAGATCGAGGCGGGTCGTCAGCACAATGTCGTGCCCGACGAATGCCGCTTTGTGGTCGACGTCCGCACTACCGATGCCTACACCAACGAGGAAACTGCGGAAATCCTCAATGCCGCGCTGCAATCCGACGGCCGTCCGCGCAGCACACGCGTGCGTGCCTCCGTGATCCCCTCCGACCACCCTCTTGTGGTCGCTGCCACATCGCTGGGAGGGACACCATACGTATCACCAACAACATCCGACATGGCACTCATGCCCTTCCCTTCGCTCAAGATCGGACCTGGCGAGTCGGCGCGAAGCCATTCTGCCGACGAGTTCATCACCACCGGCGAGATTGCCGACGGAATCGGACTATACACACGCCTGTTGCACAATATACGCCTCTGACCGCGCGTTCTATACCCGCCGGCAGACAGACATCATGAACACAAACCACCACAACGACTGATATGAAACTTTGGAGCAAGGGTTTCGAACCCGACAAGATGATAGAGGAATTCACCGTAGGCAATGACCGCGAGCTCGACATGCGCCTGGCGCAATACGACGTCGAAGGATCCATGGCGCACATCCGCATGCTTGAGAGCATCGGACTGCTCCAGCCCGACGAGCTGCACAAGTTGCTCGAAGCACTTGAGCAGATACTCGGCGAGATACGCCGCGGTGAGTTCACCATCGAGCCCGGCATCGAGGATGTGCACTCGCAGGTGGAATTCCTGCTTACGCAGCGCCTCGGCGACATAGGCAAGAAAATCCACTCCGGACGCTCACGCAACGACCAGGTGCTCGTCGACCTGAAACTGTTCATGCGCGCCGAACTCCGCTCCATCGCTGCCGACGTGAAGACACTGTTCGACACCCTCCAGAAGCTTTCAGAAGAGCATCGCGACACCCTCATGCCCGGCTATACGCATCTGCAGGTAGCAATGCCATCGTCGTTCGGACTATGGTTCGGAGCCTACGCCGAGGCTCTTGTCGACGATGTCGAGCTCCTTGCAGCCGCCTACCGTATCGCCGACCAGAATCCCCTCGGATCAGCCGCCGGCTATGGCTCCTCATTCCCTCTCGACAGAGAGATGACCACCCGCCTGCTCCATTTCCGCACACTGCACTACAATGTGGTGGCTGCACAGATGAGCCGTGGTAAGACTGAGCGCGCCGCATCAATGGCTATCGCCGCAATAGCCTCCACACTCGGACACCTTGCCATGGATGTCTGCATGTGGATGTGCCAGAACTTCGGATTCGTATCATTTCCCGACGAGCTTACCACCGGATCGTCAATCATGCCGCACAAGAAGAATCCCGACGTATTCGAGATCATGCGCGGAAAATGCAACCGCCTGCAGGCTGTGCCCAACGAGATCGCATTGCTCACGGCAAATCTACCCCTCGGTTACAACCGCGACCTGCAGCTGCTGAAAGACATCATCTTCCCCGCCACCGCCGAACTCCGCTCATGCCTGCGCATGGCTGACTTCATGCTCCACCACATCCGCGTGCGCAAGGACATAATCGACAACCCGCGCTACGACTATCTGTTCACCGTCGAGGAGGTTAACCGCCGCACACTCGGCGGAATGCCGTTCCGCGAGGCTTACCGCACTGTAGGCATGGAAGTGCAGAACGGCACTTATAAGCCGAACAAGGAGGTGCACCACACCCACGCCGGCAGTATCGGGCGCCTCTGCAATGCCGAGATAGCCCTGAAGATGCAGCAGGCTATCGATCCGCTGATCTCATCCGCCGAATAACCCTGACGTGAGCTATACCCGCACATACACAACGATATTTCATGGATAAAGAAGAACTCAAAGAACATAAGGAGCACTTCCTCAGCCTGCTCCGCTCAACATCAATACCCGATGTCGAACTCCTTATCGAGGATCTCGAGCATGCAGGGTTTTTCACCTCGCCCGCATCGATGAAGAATCATCTGTGCTATGAGGGAGGGCTGATGATCCATTCGCTTAACGTCTACGAAGCAGCCATAAAGCTCCGCAACGCATTCAAGGAGACCCGCCCCGACGTATTCGAGCGCATTTCTGACGAGAGTATCATCATAGCCGCACTGCTCCACGACGTATGCAAGGCTGGTTCATACTTCCGCAAGCGCAACGCACAGATGGAGTTCGGACAGGCAGAGTACGGCACAGATTACGGACGCATACCTATAGGTCATGGCGAGAAATCAACCGTCATGCTCCTGCGCATGGGACTCGACCTGCGCGACGATGAGATCTGCGCAATCCGTTGGCACATGGGAGCATGGAGCGTAGCCGCCGGCGACTCCGAGGAGCGCGCCCAATTCCGCCGCGCTCAGGAACTTTACCCCCTTGTCACACTGATACAACTCGCCGACACTGCCGCGGCACAGATATTGGAGAGAAAGTACGAGACAATAAATTCATAACTTCACAAACACCTTGTTGCGGTACATCACCAGAAGGATAAAGTACAACACAAGGAAATTGCCGAAAGTCAGCCAGCATGGATAGAAATCCCCGAGATACGGCTGCAACCCGAAGCTTACCGACTGTACTATCGAACGGAAATTGATCACCTCTCCGAGCACATACGCCGTGATCGCATTCATTCCGTAGATCTTGAGCCATCCGAGCCATCCAAGCCACCCGCGGCAATCGATCAGATAGTAGAACAGCGCCATCAGCAGGAAGCAATAGCCTCCCGACAGCAACGTCATGCTGCCGCTCCAGATCCGTTTGACAACCGGAGTCTCATAGCTCCACAACCACGCCGTCAGGACAAGCGCGAGACCGATTACTGCGAGACGCCCGGCAGCACGCACACGCGCCGTCCCCGCCGACTTCATTATCTGACCCGCAAAAGCGCCGAGCATCACAGTGACACCGAACACCAGCGAGGTAAACACCCACGTATATGTGGGATCCCCGCGGAAGCGCCCGAGCACCGCCTCATCTATGACATTTGCAAGATTCCCCTTCGGCGAGAAATCCCCCCAGAGCGACATCGGCAGCGAATATGCCGCGAGGAGCACCACTGTGGCTATTATCTGCCAGCGCAGATTGCAATGCAGCAATATCACGGCACCGATAAGATAACCGGCAGCGATTGCCTGTAGAGTATTGGTGTAGATATAGATATGCTCCGGATCAAATGCGAGCAGATTCCCCTGCACTACCATACCTATCAGGAACAGCAGCACACAGCGCCTGAACACGCGCCAGTAAACCTTCGATTTCGCACCGTTACGGTATTTGGAGAACGAGAACGGCATCGCAGCGCCAGCCATGAACAGAAACAGAGGCATGATTATGTCCCAGAAACGGAACCCCTCCCACACCTCATGATCAAGCTGAAAAAGCAGCCACGCTGCCGCCGGAGAGTCTATCCGGCTCAGTACTGAAACCAGCACCGGCTGAAGAAAAACGAGCAGGAAAAGATCGAGTCCCCGCAGAATATCAAGCGACTCAAGGCGCTTAGCTTGCCGTCCGTCGGATGTGCTGTCTATTGCCATTACCTGTAAATTAGTCTGTTGGTATTAATTGGTGGTATTATATTGCACATGAATAGTAATGCATTGCCAAAGATACTGCGAAAAATGGTGATCGGCAAGCCGGTTTTTAGGAAAATTCACTAAATTTGCGCATCGTTGATTTAACACAGGAATATGATTACTCTCGGAGTGACACACGTATAACCTTGCACACATCATATCACCTTAATATTAACCAATCTGTTTATTTATGAAAATCAGACAACTAATTGTCCTTGCGGCGATCTTGCTGACCGGTCTCGCAGCAGCGGCACAGTCGGCATCGCCCAACTATCTGCACATCTATACCAATGGATCCTGGGTTGTGCTCGACCTTGACAAGGTAGACCGCCTCGAGTTCAACGCCAGCAATATGGTGGCTAAGGACAAGAACAACGCCGAGGTAGGCACATACCCCCGTACTACCCTACAGACCATCTACGTCGATGAGTCAAAGACCACAGCTATCACCGGCATTGCCGATGAAACAGCCGCAGCCGCAGCTTTCACCTACGATCCCGCTACACGCACAGCCACTATGAATGCCGACGGCAATTTCACTATCTACAGCGTCAGCGGCACCATGCTCCTCAACATCCCGCAGGTAAAGAAAGGGGAGACCGTCGACATGCAGTCAATCACACCGGGAGTCGTCATCCTCCGCTCCGGCAGATACTCTCTGAAAGTGGCTATCAACTGATTCATTAACCTTTTGAAGACTACCGCATGAAAAAACTTCTACTCACAATATCCGCCATTCTTGTAACTCTCTCCGCATTCGCATTCCCGAAGGCTTTCTATGTAAAAAAAGGAGATACATTCCTTAAATACAATTTCGGTGTGGCTGGCGACCTCCAGTTCAGCAAGGATGGGAAGACACTAACAGTCACCGGTTACGACCAGGCGATACTTCTCGACGAGATCGACTACATCACCTTTACCGCACCTGTCGATGCCAATGCACTTACCCCGACAGCCCAGAAAGAGAAACTCGTTGCCGTGGGCGAGGAGGTCAACTCGATGGTCGACATGAGCCTCCATGCAGACATGATACGCCTCATCGATTCATTCGTGCGCGAATATGACCGCGATCCTGACGGTGAATACGGATACCACTCCGCACCGGCAGGTTTCTACATAGATCCCAAATACTGGGATGTGCACAATGCATTCACCGATCTCGTTGAAGGAGCCGAGCAAGCCATAAAGCTCAACGCCGCCGGATCACGCTCAATGCGCACGGCGGCAGTGGATCTATACAAGCTCTCCGACTACTTCGGCATTTTCTATGCCGACCGTCAGAAAGAGGAGTGGATCCGTAAGGGCGACGCCGATTATCTTGAGATACAGTTCACATCAATTGATGGCAAGGACAACTATGCCGTGCGTCTCGAAGGTACAACCGAAGGCACCGGATGGCTCACACCCGATGTCGAGATACTTTTCCCCAACCGCATGGATATAACATTCAGCGCCAACGGCAAAACTATCTGCACCAGCACCATCAGCACCACACTCGTACAGGAACAGAGCATCGACATGGCGCTCAACCTCAGCTCCAACGGAATTGTGGTCAACAACAAGCTTCACATCACAAACGATTCCATAAAGGACAATGTATTAGTGACGATCGGTGGCAAGCACCTGACCACCGTAAAAAGCGAACTCCTCGGACGCAACCTTCTCAAGTATGATGTGATGCACGACGCGCTCATTAAAGCCACACATCACCATGACGAGAACGGCAAATGCATCGACGGCGACATATCCGCCCTCTATCCCCACTTCATCCGCGCAAAAGCTGATGTCGATATCATCGGCAAGCTCCAGATCAAGAGCAATTTCTCCGGCCTCTCTAAGGTTGCTCCCCGCCTCATGGCAGAAACCGATATCTACGACTACATTTATAAGAATAGCAACGAGATATATACCACCGGAAAAATCCTGTCTGACAAGGACGGACAGATTGTCGTGACACACGAATCGGTTGATACTGTTCAGGCTGGCATTGATGTGCTCAACGACTATTTCGACGCCTCTTTCTACTACGACAACGACAACAAACTCCAGGGATATCTCACATGGGATATATATGAGGACTCTTGGGAATCCTATTCCTACGACCCCGAATACCCCGATGATACCGACTATTTCGGATATATAATCATGGACGGGCACCTCGTACGCGTTCGTCATGATTATGATATGGTATACAACGAAGAGAAAGGTGAATGGGAGAACAAATGGAAAGACTGGACTTACGACGTAAGTGTATACAATCCCGAAACCGAGAGCTACGATTATGAATCCATAGCCGTGAATGCCGACGACGTGATACATCCCGAGACCGTCACAGAGATGTCTTACGAGGCTCGTCCTCTTCTCACATTCCCCGACCAGACATCATTTGCGATCAATACCTTCTTTGACAAACTTTCGTTCAAGAAACTAATCGACGACGTGAACGAAATTGTTGACTCATATTTCTCCATTACAGGAGCAGCACGCTGATATTATTGACAACTGACGCAAAAACTTCCGTTTGCCGGTTGATCACACTGGCAATCACGATAACTCTGTCTGTCGGCACGATGCAGTCATCTGCATCGGAGCCGGCGGACACTGTTATTACCCAAAGGGAACTCGACGAGATCATCGTGCGCACACCAACCGTCAGGCGATTGATGCGCGCCACACCCGACGGTGCGCTGACCATTAACCCGCGGATCTCCACCGACCTCCCCTCATTCCTATCCTCCGGCGATCCGGTAGCGGCATTGCGTGCGCTACCCTCAGTCGCCACATCCAACGACCTCAGCGCGGCGCTCTGCATCGAAGGAGCCGGAAACGAGGCTAACCTCTTCGAGACTGACGGCATCCGAATCGTCAATCCAATGCACATGCTCGGATTCTACAGTGCATTCAATCCCGCCTACTACCACGACATCACATTCCGCCCATCCCGACATCCGGCATCCACGCCATCACTTACCGGCGGGTATATATCCGCACAAAGCCTGTCGACTTTTCCCGACAGCACATTCTCCGCAAGCATTACCTCCGGATTGATTGAAAGCCATGGCGCACTTAGACTCCCTGTCGGTAAAAACTGGAGCATAGCCGCAGCCGCGCGCCACACATACCTCAACCTGCTCTTCCCTGACATACTTACCGTCGGATCATCACGTCTGAAATACGGATTTACCGACCTCAACGCATCCGTGACCGGACGCATCGGTCAGCATACCATCACCGGAAACATATTCGCCAACCACGACGACATGCGGCTGAAAAACCGCAACGACGGAGCCAAGGATGGCGACTTCGGCTGGCGCAACATCGCCGGAGGGATCGGGTGGGCTTACCGCGACATGGACGCGACGGTGTCACTGACCAGATATTCCAATTCCTTCATGATGGCTGAGGGTGGACGCGCCATCGACCTTCCTTCCTCACTCACGCAGGCTACCGCAAGATTCCATATCGGGATAAACCGCCTGGATCTGTCGGCGGAGTCAAACTACCGCTACACCTCCGGACAGCATAACCGCGACAACGCGACGGCATCATCAGCCAGCTCACTCGCAATACATTCCGGCGAACATAGTGCAGCAGCCACATGGCACTACCAGCATGCCGACAGGCTGGAGATCGATGCCGGACTTCGGCTCACACTCTACCACACCCCGGGCTTCACAACCGTTTCGCCACAACCGCGTGTCGACATCCGCTACTCACTCCGGCAACCATCCTACATCTACCTCTCCTTAGGGCGATACACCCGTTTCGACCGTCTCATCGAGGAGTCTTCAACAGGACTCCCCGCCGATTTCTGGACCTGCGCCGACAACAACGTCCGCCCCCTCACCGCATATTCCCTCCACGCAGGAATCGGCGGCTACATCACCCCCGCAGGAATCTCATGGACGGTCGGGGCATACGGCAGACTCAACAGCAACATCTACGAATTTGCAGGCTCGATACTCGACCTCGCATCAAGCGGCTATAACCCTGTCGACCACCTGCTGCATGGCGACGGCTACGCTTTCGGTCTGTCGGCTATGGCTATGCGGCAGACCGGCGCCGTGCGCGGACGCATAGCATACAATATCGGCACCGCGCGCAATCATCTCGACGGTCGAGGCAGTGGGACATACCCTGCCGCCCACGACCGCACACACGACCTGAACATCTCGCTCGCATGGACACCCATTTCTTCCTTGACCCTGGCACTCAACTTCATATATGCCACCGGCACCCCTTACACACGCGAGAAATACGGCTATATGATCGGCGAGAACCTGATCTGCGAATACTTTCCACACAACTCCTCGCGGCTACCCGACTACAGGCGCATGGACATAGCCGCCACATGGCTCATACACTCGTCACCGCAGCTGAATCAACGGCTGCAGCTGTCGGTATATAACGTGCTCGGGCTGCGCAACACCCTGTTCAGCTACACCACATACTCCACCGACAACGGCATAGAGCGGCTCAGCTCTGTGATGAATACCATAATACCCTCCCTCGCCTACACAATTGAATTCTGACCATGCATAGAATACTCCGGTTCATACATATCGCAGCTGTCGCTCTGCTCTATTTTGCGGCTATAGGCTGCAGCAACGACAACGAAAGCATCGGCACGGTCACACCGCTCGTCATAGAGGGGTGGATCGAGGAGGGACAGCCACCCGTAGTAATCGTGACACGCGCGGTAGATCTCACCGTCCCATCACCGTCATTGGACAACTCAATCGAGAAATGGTGCCGCGTGACAATCTATGACGGCGATACCCCTTACATCCTCACCGGAACCATGAACCATGACTATACTCCTGCATTCATCTACACCACATCACGCCTTAAAGGCGCTGTGGGACACACTTACCGCCTAACGGTCGAGACCGACACGGAGACCGCCACTGCGACATCCACAATGCCTGCGGCACCCAGACTTATGCCACTTGAGGCTGAACGCACCAACGACTGCGACACACTATACCGACTTCATGCCTACATCGAGGATATTGACCCGACGGCGCACTACCGCTTTTTCTCCCGCTCACACAGCGTTGAATCCCGCTTTTACGGCACATTTCTCGGCACATTCACCGGATCCGAATACGACAGCGCGAAAGGTTGGGATATCACCCGTGGGTTCCACTCCGGATACACCGGCACTGAGTTCCAGCACTATTATCAGGCAGGCGAGCGGGTGACAGTCCGTCTCTGCTCCATGGAGCCTGAGATATATCAGTTCTGGCGCATCTACGACAGCAACGTCTCACTGTCGCAGAATCTCTTCTTCACATTCGCCGAAAACTGCCCCGGAAATATCGACGGTGCACTCGGTTACTGGGCGGCATACGGAACCACCACACGCACCATCACCCTGCCCCGCTGACCGCCAGCCGCTCCACACTTAAGAAGCAGCATTTGCAGCCGCCACGCTCCGGATTTCCAAAAAAGCAGACGGAAATTGCCCGTAATTCAAAAAAAATTCCGATATTTGCGCTTGCAAAATCCGGATTTTGCCCCTTCGGAGCCACAATCCATTTGCAACACAGCGAGTTATCTCGCGCCAACGAACACTGAATAATCAACCATCATCATTAACCCCTTCAACTGCGTAAACAATGCCCAGCGGAAAGAAAAGAAAAGGCCACAAGATGGCGACTCACAAGCGCAAGAAACGTCTCAGAAAGAACCGTCACAAGAAGAAATAATCTTCAACTCTGAGACAACCACTGCAAGCATACGAAGGACAAACTTGACGCGGCTCCTCTCCGGAGCAACTGCTCCGAGTTTGTTCTTTGTGTATCGGAGCGAGACGGCATGACAGTCTGCCCCCGACGTTGCAGCGGATCAGTACCATGGCACACGCCGCGTAATGCGTGCCTGATGCCGATAAATACCCCAGTAAACCGGAAAAATGCAAAGCGAACTTATTGTCGACGTACAGCCCAAGGAAGTGTCGATAGCACTTCTCGAGGACTCGAGGCTGGTCTCCCTGCAAAAGGAGTCCAGAAACATCGCCTACGCCGTCGGCGACATATACCTGGCTAAGGTCAAGAAACTCATGCCGGGGCTCAACGCCGCTTTCGTCAACGTAGGCTACGAAAAGGACGCTTTCCTCCATTACCTGGATCTTGGCTCACAATTTGCCTCCTACTCCTCGTTCCTGCAGTCGCTGCTGACCGACCGCAAGCACACACCATCCGTCAGCAAGATGAAACTCCTGCCCGACATCGACAAGCACGGCACCATCACCGATCAGTTGCAGCCCGGACAGGAACTGATGGTACAGATCGTCAAGGAACCGATATCATCCAAAGGACCACGCCTCACCACCGAGATCACGCTCACCGGACGCTACATGGTTCTGATACCCTTCGGCGACAAGATATCCATCTCACAGAAAATCAAGACCACAGAGGAGAAGCTACGCCTCCGTCAGCTCATCGAATCCATCCGTCCGAAAAACTTCAGCGTCATAATCCGCACATCAGCCGAAGGCAAGCGCGTCGCCGAGCTCAACCACGAGCTCAAGACACTGCTCCAGTGCTGGGAGGACACCGTGCAGCGCGCACAGCGCGCCACAGCACCCGCGCTTATTTTCGAGGAGGAGAGCCGCATTGTCGGAGTGCTCCGCGACATCTTCAGCCCGACGTTCGAAAGCATACAGGTCAACGATCCCGAAATCTACTCGCAGATACGGAAATACGTCAGCCTAATAGCACCCGAACGCGCCGAGATTGTCCACCTCTACGACAAGCCCGAACCGATATTCGACCATTTCAACATCACCCGTCAGGTCAAATCGTCGTTCGGCAAGACAGTCTCATTCAAGAGCGGAGCATACATCATCATAGAGCACACAGAGGCACTCCATGTGATAGACGTCAACAGCGGCAACCGGTCGAAAGCCGCCAACGACCAGGAGACAAACGCACTCGAGGTCAACATGCGTGCCGCCGACGAGATCGCACGCCAGCTGCGCCTGCGCGACATGGGAGGAATCATCGTCATCGATTTCATCGACATGGCTAAGGCAGAGCACCGACAGAAACTCTACGAGCACATGCGCGAAGTGATGGCTACCGACCGTGCGCGCCACAACATCCTCCCCCTGAGCAAATTCGGACTGATGCAGATCACGCGCCAGCGTGTCCGCCCCGCGCTCGACATCGTCACAGCCGAGGAGTGTCCGTCATGCTACGGAAAAGGGAAGATACAGCCCTCGCTGCTCTTCACCGACACGCTGCACGAGAAACTCGACTATCTCGTCAACTCACTCAATGCCACCGGATTCATCATGTACGTCCACCCCTACGTCGACGCCTACCTGAAGAAAGGACTGATATCGGTCTACCGGAAATGGCGAATCGAATTCAACCGTCGCTTCCGCATCATGCCCGACCAGTCGCTCGCATATCTGCAGTACCGCGTCATAGGCGCCGACGGAGCGGAAATCGACCTCAAGGAGGAGAAAGACGTTGACTCCTCAGCAACAAAAAACAAAAACAAAGCCAAGAACCGTGGTAAGGAGGACTGATCAGTCCATCCCCACCAATCCCCTACACGTAGCGGTGTGTCAAAATTCGTTTGGCACACCGCTGTTGTATCCGGATGGTAGGGTGCAGGAATGAAAAAAATTGCTTACCTTTGCACTTTGATTGCGTCGCGCGCGTGAGTGCACGCGTACATGCGCTTTGCAATCACCAATCAATCATTTGATAACCAACACCCATAAAGCGTGGAAACCAAATACATTTTTGTGACCGGAGGAGTTGTCTCCTCGCTCGGAAAAGGCATTATCTCCGCATCGCTCGCATGTCTGCTCAAGGCGCGCGGGTTTCGCGTGACTATCCAGAAGTTCGACCCGTACATCAACATCGACCCCGGAACGCTGAACCCCTACGAACACGGCGAATGCTACGTGACCGACGACGGGCATGAGGCGGACCTCGACCTCGGACACTACGAGCGTTTCACAAACGTGCGCACATCACGCGCTAACAACGTCACCACCGGACGAATCTATCAGAGCGTCATCGACAAGGAGCGCCGTGGCGACTACCTCGGCAAGACCGTTCAGATCATACCGCACGTAACTGACGAGATCAAGCGCAACGTGAAGCTCCTCGGCAAGACCGGCGAGTATGACTACATCATAACCGAGATCGGCGGAACCGTTGGCGATATCGAGTCGCTCCCCTACCTCGAGAGCGTCCGTCAGCTCCGTTGGGAACTGGGCGACAACTCGCTCTGCATCCACCTAACCTACGTGCCCTTCCTCAAAGCCGCAAAAGAGCTTAAGACAAAACCCACCCAGCACTCCGTAAAGCAGCTGCAGGAGGTGGGAATTCAACCCGACATACTCGTGCTCCGTACCGAGAAGGACATCCCGGTTGCGATGCGACGCAAGATAGCACAGTTCTGCAACGTAGCACCCGACGCCGTAATACAGTCGATCGACTGCGCATCGATCTACGAAGTGCCCATGCGCATGCATGACCAACATCTCGACGAGATCGTGCTCCGCAAGACCGGAGTAGGCGTGCAGGGCGAACCCGACATGCACCTCTGGCAGCACTTCCTCGACAAGATGCACGCCGCCACCGAGGAGGTCAACATCGGACTCGTCGGCAAATACGTGGAGCTGCAGGATGCCTACAAATCCATCAGCGAGGCGCTCTTTCATGCCGCCACCTATAACGACCGTCGCCTGAACCTCAAGTATATCCACAGCGAGAAGCTCAACCCCGCCAATGTCGACGAACAGCTTGCGGGAATGGACGGCATCATCATAGCCCCCGGATTCGGGCAGCGTGGCATCGAGGGTAAGTTTGTAGCTCTCAAATGGTGCCGCGAGCACGACGTGCCCACATTCGGCATCTGCCTCGGCATGCAGTGCATGGTGATCGAATACGCCCGCGACGTTCTCGGACTACCCGAGGCTAACAGCACCGAGATGAACACCACCACTCCCGACAATGTGATCGACCTCATGGAGGAGCAGAAGAGCATAAGCAACATGGGTGGAACAATGCGTCTCGGAGCTTACGACTGCCATCTCGTGCCCGGATCAACTGCCGCAAAGGCTTACGGCACCGACCACGTCAAGGAACGTCACCGCCACCGCTTCGAGTTCAACAACGACTATCGTCAGCGTTTCGAGGAAGCCGGAATGCGTTGCGTAGGCGAGAACCCCGCCACACACCTCGTCGAGGTTGTCGAACTCCCCGACAAGCGCTGGTTTGTCGGCACGCAGTACCACCCCGAGTACTCATCGACAGTCCTCAACCCACATCCCCTCTTCCTCGACTTCATGCGCGCCGCCGTGGCTTACCATGAAGAGAAGAATATCGAAAAGTTCGCCGAAAAATAAACCAACGGACCAATGGATAAGAACACAATTCTCGGCATGCTCCTCATGGGCGCCGTATTGCTCGGATTCATGTGGCTAAACCAGCCCTCGGAAGAGCAACTCCGCCAGCAGCGTGAACGTGCCGAACAATTAGCCGAAGAGCAGCGCCAGAAGGACACTGACACCGCCGGCGTACTGACACCCGACTCTGTAAGCCCATCTGAAATCACCGTGATAGCCAACACGGTTCGCCAGCTCGGCACACAAGATTCAACCGACAACTCATACCGCCTCGTCGCTGCCGGGACTATCATCAATCTCGGCACCGACGGCAACATCACCGGAACCGTCGATACCGGCAATGGCACCGTACAGCTCGGCGTCCTCCTTGCGAAAGGTCACCCCGGAATCGACAACGCACAGGCTTCGGCGGCTATCGCAAAACTCCGCGACGCCCTCGCGGCGGCGGCACGCTACCGCGGCTTCGCACGCTTCCTCAACGGAACTGAGAAGACCGTAACCCTCTCAAACAACGACATCACTCTCGACATTTCCAACAAGGGAGCGATGATCAGCCGCGCGGCTCTCAAGGACTACCAGCGCTTCGACTCCACCGCCGTGACCCTAATGGAGCCCGTCACCGATGGCTACAGCTTTACGCTCATGACCGCCAACCAGCGTCTCGACACCCGCGAGTTCTTCTTCACCCCCACTGAGGTTTCCGACACATCAGTCACCATGAGCCTCGACCTCGGCGACGGTGCGCGTTGGTCGCTGCGCTACACACTCCCCGCCGAAGGATTCGTGGCTCGCATGGAGGTGATCCAGCAGGGCATGGAGAACATAATCCCCGCCAACGTAGCGTCGATGGACTTCAACTGGAACCAGACCATGGCACGCAACGAGGCTGGACGCGTATTCGAGGAACGCAACAGCGGACTCTACTACATGTTTGCCAACGGCGACGTAGAGCATCTCAGCGAGTCCAAGAACGAGAGCAAGGAGGTGACAGAGCGCGTCAAATGGCTCGGTTACAAGAACCAGTTCTTCTCGGCTGTCATCATCCCCGACCAATATTTCACTACAGCCGAACTCAAGTCGCAGGTGCTTGAGGATAACCCAACCCACCTCAAGAATCTTGAGACACGTGCAACGATGGAGTACTCCTCCACACTCGCACATCCGGCGGCATTCACCCTCTTCCTTGGCCCGAACTCCTATCCCCTCCTCTCCGGACTTCAGGATGAGATCGCTCCCGGACAGAATCTCCACCTCACGAACCTCATTCCTCTCGGATGGGCTCTGTTCCGCTGGATCAACACGCTCATCGTCATACCGGTATTCTCATTCCTCGGTAGCTTCATAAGCAACTACGGAATCATAATCCTCATCCTGACGATATTCATCAAGGTGATCCTCTTCCCCTTCACCTACAAGAGCTACATGTCGCAGGCACGCATGCGTGTGCTCGCGCCCGAGGTCAAGGAGATCAACGACCGCTGGCCCGGCAACGAAAATGCCATGAAGCGTCAGCAGGAGACCATGGCTCTTTACAGCCGCGCAGGAGCCAACCCCATGTCGGGATGCCTCCCCATGCTGCTGCAGATGCCTATACTCATCGCGATGTTCAACTTTTTCCCCTCGGCTATTGAACTCCGCGGTCAGCATTTCCTCTGGGCTAAGGATCTCTCCGCTCCCGATGCCATAGTGTCGTGGACCACACACATACCATTCATCTCCGGCACATTCGGCAACCATATAAGCCTCTTCTGTCTGCTCATGACGGTGGTCAACATCATCTACACCCGCATCAGCATGCAGTCGCAGCCCGGAGGCAACTCCATGCCCGGCATGAAAATAATGATGTATCTCATGCCGGTTATGTTCCTCGTGTTCTTCAACAATTATGCAGCCGGACTTAGCTACTACTACTTCCTCTCGCTGCTCATCACAATCGTGCAGACCTACGTGTTCCGCCGCGTGGTCAGCGAGGAGTCGGTGCGAGCAAAGATGCAGGAGAACGCCAAGAAACCACGCAAGAAGAGCAAATGGATGGAACGCCTCGAAGAGGCACAGCGGCAGCAGCAGGCTATGCTGCGCGAACAGCAGCGCCAGCGCGAGAAAGCCGGCAAGCGCCGCCGCTGAGAAATCAGAGGTCATCGCCAACGAAACACGTCACTTAACTAAACACCACATACAATATGTTGACACCGAAACTTCAGGATGCGCTCAACGCACAGATCAACGCCGAATTCTGGTCGGCATACCTCTATCTCGCAATGTCAATGCACTTCAAGGCTGAAGGACGCGACGGAGTAGCTAACTGGTTCAAGATCCAGTTTCAGGAAGAGCAGGCTCACGCCGAGATCTTCATGAACTATGTGAACCAGCGTGGCGGACGCGTGGTTCTCGCGCCCATCGATGCCGTTCCCACCACATGGGAATCCCCCCTCGCAGCATTCGAGGCTACCCTCGAGCACGAGCAGAAAGTCACCGCACTCATCAACTCCCTTTTCGCCACCGCAGAGGCTGAGCACGACTACGCCACACGCGACCGCCTCGCATGGTTCGTCAGCGAGCAGGTTGAGGAGGAAGACAACTGCCGCCAGCTCATCGACAAATTCAAGCTCATCGGCGATAACGGAATGGGTCTGTACATGCTTGACCAGGAACTCGGTCAGCGCACCTACACCGCCCCCTCCATCCTCAGCACCGAGTGACTGTGATTTCCGTAACAGAATTATCAATGGGTGTGCCATCGCTGACACACCCATTGTTATAGATACCGTGCAACAGACAGTCCGTCTCATAGCCCTCCGCACAGTCACCTACTCCGACTCACGCGCGATACTCACGGCTTACAGCCGCGAGTACGGACGCATGTCATTTCTGATCCCTGCCGGAGCAGGACGCGAGGCGACACGCCGGCGCAGCATACTGCAGCCGCTTGCACTCGTGGAATGCATAGCCAATACACGCCCTGCCAACGACATCAGCCGTATGTCTGAACCACGCCCGCTGCTGCCGCTCCACAATATCCGGGCTAATCCGATACGCGCCGCAATAGCCACATTCATAGCCGAGCTGCTGAGCGCCGCCCTGCGCGAAAGCCAGCCCGACCCGGCGCTGTTCGACTATCTCGCCACAGCCATACCGCTCCTCGACACTCTTCCACCCGGCAACATCCCCAACTATCACATCTGCTTCATCTACCACCTCGGCGAGGTGCTCGGCATCTCACCCGACACCGAAACCTACCGTCCAGGAGCTATCTTTGACTTCCGCGACGGTATTTTCCGCCTGACCCCACCACCACACACCGACATACTCACACCGCAGGCATCCGAGGTGCTTCACACTATATCGCGCATCACATTCGCCAACATGCACCGCTTCCTGCTCACACGCACTCAGCGCGCCGAGATAATAGCGGCTATGCTGCGCTACATTTCCATCCACCACACACCACTACCCGAATTGCGATCGCTCCCTGTGCTGCACATGCTTTTCGACTGACTTATTTGGTGCATACCACAAAAAGCCTTACATTTGCAATACCAAGAAAAACTGATTGTATGACACACCGTTTTATCCTTAATGAAGTTTCCTACTTCGGACCCGGCTCACGCCGCGAACTTCCGGAAGTAATCGCCCGCCTGGGCAAAAAGAAGGCACTCGTAGTCACCGACAAGGGACTCATCCAGTTCGGAGTGGCAAAACAGGTCACCGACATACTCGACTAGGCATCGCTCCCCTACGAAATTTTCGCTGAAGTCAAGCCAAACCCGACGGTAAGCAACGTAAAAGCCGGAATTGAAGCGTTCAAAGCCGCCGCAGCCGATTATCTCATCGCTATCGGTGGCGGATCGGCAATGGACACAGCCAAAGCTATCGGCATCGTGATCAACAACCCTGAGTTTGACGACATAGTATCACTCGAGGGGTGCGCCCCCACACGCAACAAGAGCGTGCCCATGATCGCACTCCCCACAACCGCTGGAACCGCCGCTGAGACAACGATTAATTATGTGATCATCGACGAGCAGAAACAGAAGAAGATGGTATGCGTCGACCCCAACGACATTCCCGCCGTTGCTATCATCGACGCCGAACTGATGTACTCCCTCCCCCGCGGACTCACAGCCGCTACCGGAATGGATGCGCTGACCCACGCCATCGAAGGCTTCATAACCAAAGGCGCATGGGCTATGAGCGACATGTTCGAGCTTGAGGCTATACGCATGATCAGCCACCACCTCCCCACAGCAGTCGAGGAACCGAAGAACGTTGCCGCACGCGACGGCATGGCTGTTGCACAGTACATCGCCGGAATGGCATTCTCCAATGTCGGGCTCGGACTCGTTCACGGCATGGCACACCCGATGGGCTCGCTGTTCGACGTTCCCCACGGCGTGGCAAACGCGCTGCTCCTCCCCACCATCATGGAGTTCAACCGCCCGGCGGCTATGCACAAATATCCGCAGATAGCACAGGCTATGGGAGTCGATATCTCCGGAATGACCGACGAGCAGGCAGCCATAGCAGCTGTTGAGGCTGTTCGCGACCTCGCCATACGCGTCGGGATTCCACAGCATCTCACCGAGCTCGGCATCACTGAGACCGACATTCCGGCACTTGCCGATCAGGCGCTCGCCGATGTCTGCACCCCAGGCAACCCGCGCGACGTCACCCTTGACGATATTGTAGCTCTCTACCGCTCCGTGCTCTGATCCCTAAAAGTATAATATAATGAGGCGGTGTGTCAGAACTCACATGACACACCGCCTTTTCTTTCTATCTAATATCGCTATAAAAATCTCTTTCTCTCACCTCTATCTCATCGAGGCTACCGACCGTCGCCGTCGGCGCAGTCAGCATACCATACGGATCGAACAGTATTGCATCCCACCCGGCACACAACGCGCCCTCGATATCTGTTGCAGGATTATCACCGATCATCACGCATCGCGACGGATCCGTCACCCCCGCACGCCCCATGGCGTAGCAGTACAGACGCGCATCAGGCTTATTCACCCCGATATCATCCGAAAGCACTGTCAGATCAATATATGGTGTCAGCCCGGCGACATCCATCTTCCGGTATTGCACCTCCTTGAAACCGTTGCTGAGCACCCCGCACCGCAATCCGGCACCGCGCAGACGCTCTAAAAGAGCCAACGCACCCGGCACAAGACGCTTCTGCTGCGCCAACAGATCGAGATATGCCGGATCAAGCGCGGGAGCAAGCCTCCGAGCCTCATCCTCAGCCATACCCGCCTCCATAAGAGGATTCAGGAAACGGTGCAGACGCAGCGTGTCGCGTGTGATCTCGGCACGGTTGTAAGCCGCCCACAGCCGGTGGTTATGATCCTCATACGCCTTTGTCCACTCCTCAGCCGAATCCCAGAGACCCGACAGCTGAGGCGTCGAGGCATGAAGCCCGGCAAGCGCCGCACGCGAATTGGCACGGAAATCTATCAGCGTGTCGTCCAGATCTATCCAGACGATATCAAAAAGTGATGAATCAATCAGTGGCTGTCGCACGGTCTTCTATCTTTTTAAGTGAACGCACCACGCGCACAGTCACCGGGAGCACCGCGCATTCGTAGGCAGTCTTGAGTAAAGTCTGTGTCACGATCAGCGAGATAATCTCCCGGGCGGGAAGCACACCGGCAAACGCTACCGGAAAGAATATGATACTGTCCGTACCCTCACCCCACAGCGTAGAGACGATCGCACGCACCGAGAATCGGCGTCCGTCAGGCGAGGCGGCTTTCATGCGAGCCATCACCCAGGCATTGACAAGCGAGCCGCACAGGAACGCCGTGAAACTTGCCGCAAGAATGCGCGGCACGGCGCCGAATATCATAGCCATAGCCTCCTGACCCGTCCACGACTCAGCGCCGGGCAGAATAATACCTATCTGCAGCAACAGCGAGACAAACAGGTTGGCGGCAAACCCGAGCAGGATCACCATCCGCGCACGGCTGAAGCCGTAAAGCTCCACGATGCAGTCGTTTATTATGTAGGAGATCGGAAAAACCACAACCCCGGCGGTAATCGTCAGCGGGCCGAGCGGCACCGTCTTTATCTCCATCAGGTTGGATACAATGAGGCACACGCAGAAAGTCAGCGTGAGCAGCAGAAAAGTCAAGGAATAGTTACGTTGCATTGTTCTTGTTTTTTTGACGAGGTTTCAAGCACTCGTTTGGTTTCGTAATTGTAGGTACCGACGTACACGTCGCACCCGGATGCCGCCGACGGTCAGCGCTGACGGAGACGTGAGTATATGTAATCCGTCAGCAGATTTATCGCCACCGAATTGTTACCACCCTGCGGAACTATCAGGTCGGCAAACCGCTTCGACGGTGCGATATACTGCTCATGCATCGGCTTAAGCACATCCTGGTAGCGGTCTATTACCATCTGCGGTGTGCGGCCGCGGGATATGCAGTCACGCGAGATAACGCGGATCAGTCGGTCATCGGCATCCGCATCGACAAACACACGCACATCCATCATGTCACGCAGTTCCGGCTGCGAAAGCACGAGTATACCCTCCACGATCACCACATCGCGCGGAGCCACCGTTATGGTCTCCTTGCAGCGTGTGCAGGTAAGATAGTCGTATGTGGGCATCTCAACGCTGTTGCCGGCGCGGAGCTGACGGATATGTTCCTCCAGAAGAGTCCACTCTATAGCGGCAGGCTCGTCAAAATTGATTTTCTGACGATCCTCCGGCGGCACATGGCTCGAATCCTTATAATAATTGTCCTGCGGCATGACCGCCACCGACGGCCCGATGATGTTCGAATGCATGGATGCCGCTCTCAACAACGGCGCCCAGGGAATTGCCGTATTTACCATTCATGGACTGCGTTCTCCGGAGGTGAAGAGGCAGTTCAAGGCTTATACGGACAGTGTCAGAGCCGTGCGTGCCGCCAATGGCGGGGGGATAAAGGCTACCCATCCCGAAGTGGCGGATCCCGACCCCTTCAAGCATGAAGGCATTATGAAGCTGATGCAGGAACGCATGCAGCAAATCATAGCCAAGGCTGCCGGCAAGGAAGAGCCGGCTCCGCTGGCATTGGGCGAGTACAAGGAGGTGGATTCCTATGACGCGACACGTTGCTACCAAGTGGTGGATGAGAATAGCAAGACTACTTTTGACGTGACATTCTATCTTTACGGCGACGTTGTTTCCGGTTGGGATGTAGCAGTAGCAGACAAGGCTTCTACTAATAAGAAATGAAAGGACGTTTTATGATAGTGAGAGATTACGGGAGCAAACTCCTTCTGCTCTTGGTGTTTTCAATGGTAGGCATGGTTTGTTGCAATGCCCAGAGTGGAAAGAGCTTGTCCGTAAAGAAAGTAATGTGTACGGCTTCACCGGAAGGTGAGGCTGTGCCGTCTTTGCTGGACGAGAACGGGATAGAGTTTCAGCCCCTTGATGTGGTCAACTGGAAAGATTATCCCTACAAGCCGGAAGTGAGTTTCCGCATAGCCCATACGGGGCGCGAAATCCTGCTCCACTACAAAGTGAAGGAAGCCAGTGTGCGTGCAGTGGCCTCCGGAGACAATGGCCGGGTATGGGAAGATGCTTGTGTGGAATTCTTCGTATCTCCCGAAGGTGACGACCGCTATTACAATTTCGAA
>OFFM01000597.1_pt1 | contig 27324 bp, 23 predicted proteins | sample 1521401 | NCBI WGS metagenome assembly OFFM01 (sample SAMEA3504118, study PRJEB24116) | mouse gut metagenome | biome: mouse gut; feature: mouse-associated habitat; material: faeces | place: Denmark | collected 2011
GGCACCCCTGCCGACATAAAAGCCTGCAAGGAGAGTGTGACAGGACAATTCATCTGACATGTGAGAGCTTATGGTCTGATGAACTCTTTTTTTATAGCATCTGTATGCCGATTTCTGTCGGTTTTTGTCTAATTTTGCAAGCATGAACCGAAAAGGCAAGCTATATTTCCGATACGGGACAATGGGTTCGGCAAAGACCGCGCTGCTGCTCACCACCGCATATAACTTTGAAGAGCGTGGCGTAGGGCACATCTGTCTGAAACCGGTTGTCGACACACGTGAAAACACCAATATCATACGCTCCCGCATAGGCATCGAGCGCGAATGCGTATGGATCTATCCTGAGACCGATCTATACTCACTCGCCAGATCGCTGTTCGAGAGCCGTAAATCAATCATTGAATGGTTTCTGATTGACGAGGCACAGTTCCTGACCGAATCACAGGTCGACCAGTTGGCAAGGATTGTCGACAATTTCGGCTGCAACGTGATCTGCTACGGTCTGCGTACAGATTTCCGCACGCACTTGTTCGAAGGCTCACGTCGTCTGTTTGAGATAGCCGATACCATAGATGAGATAAAAAGCACCTGCACATGCGGACGCAAGACTATAGTCAATGCGCGAATAGACCATAACGGCGATATCGTCGACCACGGACAGCAGGTTGAGATAGGAGGCAATGAGCGATATATAGCCGTTTGCCGCAAATGTTGGAGCAACCGGCGCATAGAGCAGGCGTCGAGATTCGCACTCCCCTTCCCTGAATTTAACGAACAGGAAGAAAACACACCCATCGACAATTAAGTCATGACACGGTTTAGACTTTTATATACGATTATCGCAGCGCTCATTTCCGTTGCAAGCTGTCTGGCTACGCCAAAGCTGACGGATGAGACTCTGAATTACAAGGTGCTTTTCAAGTGGGGGCTTGTACAGAAACAGGCGGGCAGAGCCACGCTGAAACTGCGCACCTCTCCCGGGCATTTCACAGCCACGCTATATGCCCGTTCGGAACCATGGGCGGATCATTTCTACTCGCTGCGCGACACACTGATCTCGACCATGACCGCCGAAGACTGTCTGCCCACGCGCTATGAACGCATAGCACACGAAGATGGCAAATATGCCCGCGATGTGATAACGATGCGGCGCACAGGAAATCTTGTCGACGGTCATTCCATCCGCTACCGCCGGAGCAAGAAAGATACCGGGATCACATCATCTGAAATCAAACTTAAAGCGGAGGGACCAACTGTCGATCTGCTCAGTGTGTTCTACTACATCCGCTCAATCGACTTCCAACAGCTGACACCGGGATATAAGAAGGTGATAAATATATTCTCCGGTAAACGAAAGGAGTTGCTTACCATCACATATCACGGAAAAGAGAACCTGAAGCTCGACGGAACAGAACACCCTACGTTCAGAATCAGCTTTACATTCACTGACGAACGTTCGTCGAAAACGTCGGACGACATCGACACCTGGATAAGCACCGACAAATCGAGGATTCCGCTAAAACTTGAAGGTAAACTCAAGATCGGCAAAATACGATGCCTGTACACCGGCGGCAACTGACCCCACTGTGGAATTAAAAGCAATACATAATCTCCCCCGTAATAATGAAACGAATACTTTTACCTTTAGTCCTGATGATGAGTACACTAACAGGCACAGCTGAAGAGCCACGTACAATCCAACTGCATATTGTCGAAACCACTGATGTGCATGGCAACTTCTTTCCATACAATTTCATCACGCGCAAACCGTGGCAAGGCAGCATGGCGCGAGTGGCTACATTCGTCGACTCACTGCGTGCCGAAAAAGGTAAAGAAAATGTGATCCTTCTTGATAACGGTGATATTTTGCAGGGACAACCCACAGCATATTATTTCAACTTCATCGACACCGTAACCCCTAACATAGCATCAAGAATATACGATTATCTGGACTATGACGTCGCAACCATCGGCAACCATGACGTCGAGACCGGACATGCTGTATATGACCGTTGGATCCGGCAGACATCCACACCCGTACTCGGCGCTAACGTCATAAATAAATCCACAGGCGATACGTATCTGAAACCGTACACGATAATAGAGCGCCAAGGTCTGAAAATCGCTGTACTCGGAATGCTGACACCGGCAATACCGGCATGGCTTCCGGAGCCTATCTGGGCAGGAATGGAATTTGACGACATGGTGCCTACAGCCGCCAAATGGATTCCTATCATCAAGGAAACTGAGAATCCGGATATGATCATAGGGTTGTTCCATTCAGGACACGACGCCACCCGCCGTACGGGCAAATGGATCGAGAATGCATCATGTCTTGTGGCAGAAGAAGTGCCCGGCTTCGACATTGTATTTATCGGACACGACCACCAGCGCTTCAACGAGCGGTGTGGCGCGGACTCCGTAGCGGTTCTGAATCCGGCAAACAATGCTGTCGCCGTTGCTGAGGCTACCGTAACATTGACAATCGATGCCGACGGAAAAGTAGTGGCAAAACATATAGAGCCTGAAATCCATGATATAGCCGACATCACTCCATCGGAATCCTATCTGAAGCACTTCGACGCTGACCGCACTGCTGTCGATAAATTCGTTGACCGTGTGATAGGCACTGCGAAAGGTGAATTCAGTTCACGTGACTCATATTTCGGTCCGTCTGCATTCATCGACCTTATCCATAAGCTTCAACTCGACATTACGGGTGCCGACATATCATTTGCCGCACCGCTCTCTGCCGATGCCGTAATAGCGAAAGGTCCTGTACGCGTGAGCGACATGTTCAACCTATACAAATACGAGAACCTGCTCTACACAATGGAGATGACCGGCGATGAGATAGCACGCTATCTCGAGCGCGCCTATGATGTAAGGCTCAACCATGATCCTGTAGCAAACGGGCACCTGCTGCTTTTTGAGAGCGATTCCCCCACCCTCACCGACAACCGTCTGAAAAACCCCGCCTACAACTTTGACTCTGCCGCCGGCATAAATTACACAGTGGACGTGACGAAGCCGCGGGGAGAACGTGTGAACATCACATCCATGGCAGACGGCAAACCGTTTGACCGCAACGCCACATACCGCGTGGCTGTCAATTCATACCGTGGCAACGGCGGAGGCGACCACATGACGAAGGGCGCTGGTATCGACGCGGAGAAACTGAAAGAACGTATCGTAGCCTCGACGGATCTTGACCTGCGTTATTACATGATGCAACAGATAGAGCGCGACGGAGTCATCACCCCGACAGTCATTGGCAACTGGAATTTTGTGCCTGCTGATGTGGTGGCACCGCTTATTGAGACTGACATGCGCCTGCTGTTCTCGCCGGAAAGCTCGAAGAACCAAAAATAACATCTCATCGGTAAGTTTTTTTCAAGATTTTCCGCACAAGTATTGTGGGAATGCAGTAGATATTCTATATTCGCAGCATAAAACCAACCATACCCGCCACATACCGGTCTGCCTGAAAATGCTGCCGGTCTGAGGTAACACAAAAGACCAGACACAATGATATATAAATTCAGATTAGTATCCGACGAAGTCGACAATTTCAAGCGTGAGATCGCGATTGATGCCGATGACACGTTCCTCACATTCCGCAACGCGATCTGCGAGGCAGTCGGCTATGACCGCGGGCAGATGAACTCATTCTTCATCTGCGAGGACGGTTGGGAAAAAGGGAAGGAAATCACTCTTGAGGATATGGGGTCGGACTCTGCCGACGATGTATATCTGATGGATGAATGCATCCTCAGCGATTATCTTGAGGATGAAGGTCAGCGTCTCATATTTGTTTTTGATTACCTCACCGAGCGCTCATTCTTTATAGAGCTCAAGACTACCGAACCTGGAAAGACTCTCAGCGAACCGCTCTGCACACTTTCCATGGGTACCCCTCCCCCTCAATTTGTCAACATGGACGAGTTTGAGGCGCAGCTTGATGCCAAAGCGGCACGCGCGGCAACCGATACCGATGTCGATGAGGAATTCTATGGCACAGACCAGTTCAACGAAGACGAATTTGATGCGGAAGGTTTCGATGAAATGACATTCGAAGACTGATCCACCAGTTCAACCATATAACAGTGCGACCTCGCGCAAGATTAATCTGTGGCGAGGTCGCACTATTTTATATAATTCTATGGATTGCCGCTGTCGACTCAGCGTCTGAACCGTGACAGAAGGAATGACGCGACGTCGCGCTGCACTACCGAACCTAAGACCATATTTATACCGATATAAAGCAACGCCCCGCAAAGCGACTGTAACACAAGGAGCGCCAGCTGTCCTTCAATTACAAAGCTGAACGCACCTACTGCCGTCACAACGGCTATTGATGATACGGCGTAGGGCAGACTATCGGTGATAAACTGCCACCACGTACGCCCTGATAGACGCGCCGCTATAACCATAGTTATACCCCATGTAAGGAAAGAGGCTGCTATTTGTCCCCATAGCAATATTACGATACCATACACGGGATCCTTCGGAGTCTCGAGAGCTATGTAGCTCCATGTCAAGGCAATCGCCACGAGAGCCGCTATGTCGCGTATCAATTCCGTGCCTACGATCCACCGCGAATGTCCGAGCGCAAGTATGTAATTATTGTAGACAGCCGAAAGTACTGTGAATATTCCCCTCAGCAACAGTAATTGAAAAAGAATTATGGCGGCGTCCCACTTTGTGTCGAACAGCACATGGAAAAGCGGACGCGACACCACTATCAGCAATCCTATGCAGGGGAACACGAGGTAAGATGTAAAACGGTTCATTTTCGCCGTCGAGGATGCAAAACGTTCGGGAGAATCCTGATAGTCGGCGAGCGCAGGGAGGAAAGATTGTGTCAGAACCGCCGAGAGCGATGATATGCCCATTGTGCTCCATTTGTCTGCCTGACCGTAATAACTGAGAGGCAGCACACCTGCACGGTTGCCTATTATGAGTGAATATATGTTGCGGAACAAGATATTCAGAAACGCGCCTCCCATCATACCGGAGCCTACCTTGAAAAAGCTCTTGAGCGAACGGAGCGAAAAACGCATGACAGGCAGCCACCCGCCTGTCAGCCACAGCAGCAGTGTCTTGACTCCAGCATTTATGATCGCCTGCCATACAAGCGACCATGCTCCCCACCCGTCAAGAGCCATCCATATTGCCGCTACAGAGCTTACGAACAACCCCGCGGCATTGGCTACCGCAATCATTTTCACTTCCATCCGCTTCATCAGGCGGTTGGTCTGTACTATTCCCGCCGCATTCAGGATGAACACGACGAACATGGCTCTGCCCAAAGGGATTATGCGCTGGTCACCCTGATACCACTCGGCTATAAGTGGAGCGCAGAAAAACAACAACAGGTAGATGATAAACGACATTGCCATATTGAACCACAGCACGGTGCTGTAGTCGAGGCGCGACACGCGTTTTTTCTGCAACAGAGCAGATGAGAAACCGCTGTCGACAAACAGAGTCGCGAAAGCCTGGAACACAAGAACGGCGCTGACCAGACCGAAATCATCCTTCGGAACAACTCTCGCAAGAACGATACCGGTTATGGTGTAGAGCGCCATCGACGTTATCTTGTCGATGGCGTTCCACTTTACGGTGCGCGCTACGCGCATCTTCATCTCCGCCTGCGGTACTGACATTCCGGGCTTTTAGAGTGTCGTTATCGGATGGATTATTTCTTATCCTCCGGCTGAGCCGCATCAAGCGGGAGCACTTTTACACCGAGAGAACGGTTCTTTATCGCAGGCTCTCCACGGTAGTATATCGTGCCCGACATACCCATCACTGAAAGGTTCTTTGTCGGTGCGCAACCGATAGTGCCCGTACCGAACGATTTGCATTTAACGGTCTCAGCTACAAGATCGTCGGCTGTTATGGATCCGGTTCCGGTGCATGACAGATTGGCTGTCTCCGCAGTGCCGCGAATCACTAGCGAGCCTTTGCCGGTATCGAGCGAAGCATCTACCTGTGTAGCCTTGATATCCCGCACAACAATGCGACCGTTGCCGATCACGCGTGCACGGAACTTGGGGCATGGATTGACGTTCAGCACACGAAGCATCGAATCTCCGGAATTTTCCACAAAAGTGAGTATATTGGAATATACCCTTACGCGGGGAAGATTGGCGCGTGTTGTTTTTTCATCATCTGAAAGCTGAATCTCAAGTTTCTGCTTATTTGGCACAAAAAGGATTTGTGATGCGATATCGGGAGTGGCAAAAAAGACTGCCTTTCCCGCCGAATCAGGATTGCAAACATAGTCGACGTTTATACCGTCGGTCACTTTCAGTTCGCTGAAATCCTTAACATCAAGCTCATAGCGTGTGGGTGCCTGAGCCGCGCCCTGTGTCGCTGTCAAAGCTGCGAGCAGTGAGAGAGTTATTGTGATCCACTTCATAAGATTGGGGTTTATTGATTGTATTGTCTAAGTTTATTCAGTAATCTATTGTGCCGCAAGAGGCGAACCGCCGTTTTCACCCAAAAGAACCTCTACCCGGTTAAGAACATCGTCAAGGTGAGCGAAAGTGTCGGCACGAAGCATCTCCACCCTGGTGTCACGGAAATGAGGTATTCCCTTGAAGAGCGGTGATGCCGCAAGATGCCGTCGAATGTGAAGGATTCCACGGTATTCGTCAATCCTGTCGATGCTTTCACGAATCTGGCGCCTTATTAGAGCGAACATTTCAGCCGGAGATGGAGTGTAAATGTTACCGGCGAGGTGCGATTTTATCTCACGGAACACCCAGGGAGCACCGATGGATGCACGTCCGACCATTACACCGTCAACACCATAACGTGAGAACGCTTCCTCGACATCGGCACCAGTCGTAAGATCACCGTTACCTATTACGGGTATAGTCAGACGTGGATTCTCCTTCACGCGTGCAATCATCTCCCAGTCGGCACGCCCTGTGTACATCTGCGAGCGCGTGCGACCATGCACGGTAAGCGCGGCTATTCCACAATCCTGCAGCTGCTCGGCGAGATCCACTATTATGCGGTTTTCATGATCCCACCCGGTGCGTGTCTTGACAGTAACAGGAATATCTACCGCGCGAACCACAGCTCTGGTAATCTCCAGCATCTTGGGAATATCACGGAGCATTCCCGCACCTGCACCCTTTCCCGCAACTTTCTTGACCGGGCATCCGAAATTTATATCCAGGATATCAGGTTTTGCCTCGGCGACAATGCGCGCAGCCTCAACCATAGGCTCAACCTCCCTGCCGTATATCTGTATAGCGGTAGGACGCTCGCGGTCATCGATATGCAGCTTCCGTGTTGTCGCAGCGATATTGCGTATCAGGGCATCAGCCGACACGAATTCCGTATAGGTCATGTCGGCTCCCTGCTCTTTGCATATAAGGCGGAAAGAGGGATCGGTGACATCCTCCATCGGCGCCAAGGCTACCGGACGCGGTCCGAGGTCTATGTTTCCAATTTTCATAATTGCTGTCAACGAAGTTAATCAAAATTGTTCTATCCGGGAAATAATATCCCATTTATTCCAATTTTTCCACCCCGGACTCCACCATGACCTCCATTTGCGCCACTGAATCCAAAGGCACGTCCACACTGTCGGCAACCGTGGCGGTATCTGATGGAAAAATCCGCCGCGACAGCACGTGCAGGCGTGAGTCGTAAGTGATCCTGAGCGAGTCCCAACCTGCGGTAAATGTCTCACCCGTAACCGCGTATATACGCCCTATGCTTCCGGTATCAACAGTTTCATACCGCACACCACGCACATCATAAAAATAATAGTCTGATCCCCAACGCACGATACAGATCAGCGTATTATAACCGATGAAATCACTGTCGGCAGCTACCGAGATAGCCGGTGCTCGTCGTCCACGGTTATCCACTATGGTATAGTTTCTTCCGGAACGACGCACTGTCGAAATAGTCCGGCGTGACGCCGCCTCGGTCAATGCGCCCAAGACTATTGTGCACAGCAAAACAATTACGGCGAAAACTCTCAGAGGTCTCATTTCAATGTCAGTATTGAGAAGGAATCCGGCATGAGGCGTGCTGCAGCATCATTGAATTGTGCAAGTGTGATAGATGCAATACGCGACATCCTTTCCTCAAAACTTGCAACGCGTCCATATACGAGCATACGTCGTCCGGCTGAAAGGGCACGCTGCTCACGATTCTCGGCAGCCACAGTCAACTGTCCCATGTACTGACGCTTCGCCTCCTCGAGCTTGCGTGGTGAAATGCCTTCGGCAGCTATTTTCCCAAGCACACGTTGCATCACCTCGCGGCAACGTAGATTGCTCTCGTCATCACACCCGTAATAGACCGTCAGCACGCCACAATCAGTATATCCGGCTGTAGAAGCCTCTACTGTATATACCAGACCACGTCTCTCACGCATCTCGACATTCAGAAGCGAGTTCATGCCCGGACCTCCGATTATATTGCTGAGAAGCGAATATACGTGGGAGTCCGGACTATGGAAGCCCGGTATGCGTACGCCCCAGACCGTATGCGTCTGATGTAGGGAGTTGTCGCGCACGATCTCAAACCGCGGCTGTTCGGCAGGTATATGACGGCAACGGTCGACATCGCCGTGATCCATCACTCCGAAATGCTTCTCAAGCATTGCACACACGCGCTTAGTTGAAGCACTGCCGGCATAAAAAATCACCATTTCACCGGGTGTGAAATAACGGTCGAGCCATGAGCGACACGCTGAGGAATCGAGTTGACTCAGACTGCGAGCGTCGCCCAGGATATTATGAGCGAGAGAAGAGCCGGCAAAAAAGAGTTCATCAAACTCATCATACACCGCTTCCGATGGCGTATCAAGATACGAGCTTATTTCATCCTCGATTACATCGCGCTCACGGTCTATCTCGTCGGCAGGGAATGTGGAATTGGCTATCAGATCCGCTATAAGTTCGGCAGCACGGTCTAGATGCCCGCAGGGAGCTATGGTATAAACCACTGTCTCCTCTTTTGTCGTGAAGGCATTCAGTTCGCCCCCCACACGTTCCATGCGGTTCAGAATGTGCCATGAGCGCCTGCGGCGTGTGCCCTTGAATATGGTATGTTCGACGAAATGCGCGAGTCCATGCTCGGCGACTGTCTCGTCACGACTACCGATATTGACGCATACCCCGAAATAATCCACGCTGCCCGCAGCATGAGACAGGTGAACACCTCTCATGCCGTTGGACAGCGTGAAATAAGTTACGTCAGCATTCATTGAATCCATTGTGCTGACGATATGTTTACTGGCGTCCGCTTACCGTTACGTTGCGGTCGATCTTCGATACAAGTCCCTGAAGCACCTTGCCCGGACCGAGCTCAACGAACTCAGTGGCTCCGTCGGCGATCATGTTCTTGACGGTTTGTGTCCAACGCACGGGAGCTGTGAGCTGCGCCACAAGGTTAGCCTTGATCTCGGCAGGGTCGGTGTGCGGTTTTGCGTCTACGTTCTGGTAAACAGGGCATACAGGAGTGTGGATCTCAGTAGCTGCGATAGCCTCCGCAAGTTCCGCACGTGCCGGCTCCATGCAGGGTGAATGGAACGCGCCACCTACCTTAAGTTTGAGGGCACGTTTAGCACCGGCGGCGAGGAGCTGCTCGCAAGCCTTGTCGATAGCTTCCATCTCACCGGAGATAACGATCTGTCCGGGGCAGTTGTAGTTAGCACAAACCACTACACCGTCAATTCCCTCACAGATCTCCTCAACCTTCTCGTCGGGGAGAGCGAGAACAGCTGCCATTGTCGACGGCTTAAGCTCGCATGCCTTCTGCATGGCGCGTGCGCGGGCTGCAACCAGACGCAGACCATCCTCGAAGCTGAGGGCACCGGCGGCTACCAGAGCTGAGAACTCGCCAAGCGAATGTCCGGCTGTCATATCCGGCTTGAACTCCTCGCCCATTGTTTTGGCAAGGATAACGGAATGGAGGAAGATAGCAGGCTGGGTGACACGTGTCTGCTTGAGATCCTCATCGGTTCCTTCAAACATGATGTCTGTGATGCGGAATCCAAGAATCTCATTGGCTTTCTCAAACATCTCATGAGCAACAGGATTGCTGTCGTAAAGATCCTTCCCCATGCCTACGAACTGGGCTCCCTGACCGGGAAACACAAATGCTTTCATCTTTATTTATATTATTATCAAGTTCATTTATTCAACCGGCGATACATTGCCACAGCACATGATGTGACACAGATATATCGCTCCGGATAGCTGTTTTGCGTCTGCAAAGTTAATGCTTGTCTGCCGATTTCCGCAACTTTTCGCCCAATTTAGAGTCTAATTAATGTAATTGCTAAACCTGCCGACTCATGACACCTATATATAAATCAGCACCACTGCATCTCTCACAAGCGGGTTATAATAAACTTTATAACACTTCATCCAAAACTATCATCAACAGGAATCCGGCAGCAAATCCTATCGGTCCTATATTTGAATGCGGACCCTGCGCAGCAGCCGGAATCAATTCCTCAACCACGACATAAAGCATAGCACCGGCAGCAAATGCAAGCAGCAGCGGCATCAATGGCACCATCACCGATGCGAGCCATATCGTAAGAATCGCGGCAACAGGTTGCACGACGCCGCTCAGAAAGCCAATGGTAAACGAGCGTGAACGCGAATTTCCGACAGCACGCAACGGCAACGACACAATAGCTCCCTCAGGCACATTCTGTATCGCGATACCGACCGATAGAGCGAGAGCACCGGCTGCTGATATATAGCCGGTACCATCAATTACCGCCGCAAATGCTACACCTATAGCCATACCTTCAGGAATATTATGAAGAATAATAGCAAGGACAAGTTTCCATGTACGGGATATGTGGCTGCTCGGTCCCTCGGTCGATGAATCAAATCCATGCTCATGTGGAGTCATACGATCCATCAGCAGAAGAAAGACTACGCCAGCAATAAAACCCGCGACAGCAGGCAAAATCCTTGTCAAGCCTGAACCTTCAGGCATCTCCATCGCCGGAATCATAAGCGACCAGAAGGCAGCCGCGATCATTACCCCCGACGTAAATCCCATGAAGAGCTTGTCGAGCAGCGCCGGCATGCGGTCACGGAACGTATAGACAGCAGCCGCCCCGAGTGTGGTGCCTATGACAGGTATTGTAAGTCCTAATATCAATCCGTGCATAATATGAAGATTATCCGTTAATCAGAATGCGAACTGCAGCAGAGCATCAACACGGTCGGCAAACGCATGCTGGTGGTTGAAATTGGTGCGCTTGCCCACAAGATATTCCGCGCCTACCTGCAGACGTGGTGTCAGATCCCAGAAGATATTGACAGCGCCGTAGATTCCCTGACGGTATTCCGCATCATAAACCTTCTGCTTGCGGTAATAGCGTGTAGTTCCGAATGAACCTGCTGCATATATATTGCTCTTGAAAAAATATCGGGCACCGGCGGTCACTCCTATAGAGCGCGGGGCATACAGACGTCCAGGATTATCGAGATCAGGCACAAGGTCGTAGTTCCCGATACGCAGGTCGCCCTGATATGAGCCTTGTCCGTGACCATACGACACAGAAGCATATAATGTCAGCGGGCGCGCAGCTTTCACCATACCTGACAACATAGCTCCCCATCCCGCGACATTATAATTACGCTCGGCAAGCAGATCGCGGTAAGAACTTACACGTAACAATCCGCTGAGACGGATATGACTCAGACCTCCATGCCATTGATACTGTGCGAATGCGGCAAGATCCGGAACATAATCGCTGCATTTCTCCGTAAGCCCCTCAGTGGTGGTGATGTAACTTTTCGGGAACTCAAAACTGCCGGCGACAGTCCATCCTTTTTTGAACGTATGCATATACCGGAGCAGAAGATTGCTGCGGTCTATCTTACCGTTGCTGCCTGCGCCGTCGATCGTAGGCGCAAGTGCCGCAGGATCGGAATAGGTGGATGTGACATAACCCGCTGTAAAATCATTCAGCGTCACGTATGCCTTTTTCAGTTTGAATCCAGTATGTAGATAACCGTCGAAATTTCCCTCTATATACGCATTCAGATAACCCATCCACGGCTTGTGAGCCATAATGTTGAGATATATAGCACAACCTGCCGGAGTGGCATCCAGCTCACGCAGCTTCGCAGGATTTTTCGGTATGGGAATACTGTATGGAGAGAATCCGTTGGTCTGCAGCGCGCCATTCCACCCGTACCATCCGCGCAAACGCACGACACCGCCGATACCCATGGCAAGCTCGGCATTCTTGCTCATAAACATGAAGTATGGAGCGCTCGGGTCCTGAAAATTTCTGAACTGATCGGCATAAAAGCGCCCTATCATGACTATAGCAGAATCAAGATGCGATACGGTACTGTCAGGCTGCCCTACAGAAATCACGTGCGTCGAACGTATAAGCTTCTCCCTTGCGATCTCCTCCGGAAAGGAATCTCGCTGAGCCATTATGCCACCCACAGACATCAGTAGCATAAGAAATGTCGTGAAAACTCTCATATATTGTGTCAGGTTGTTCTAAGCATACAGTTCTCTCAGGATTGCATATTGTAATAACATGTGTGAAACCGTATGCATATTTTATCCTGCAAATGTATAAACTTTTCATCATAATGGAGTAATTTTGCACCCGGTTTTGAAAAAAGTGAAAAAAAAATGAGACTTTATAAATTCATCACCGACTGGATCCTGATTTTCGCCATTCTCGGTGGAATAGCCGGATATTTTGCCTATACGTCAATTCCTGCACTCGACGGAACGCACCAGACAGCGCTTGAGATTGTACAGACCGTACAGCCACTGCTCATATTCGGAATGCTTTTTCTCACATTCTGCAAAGTCAACCTCAATGAACTGCGGCTACGGCGATACCACTGGTGGCTACTGCTTTTTCAGGTCGGGATCTATCTCGCGCTCGGAGCATTGACATTAATAATCCCTCATGGTTCCGCACGCATCGTGACTGAAGGCGCCATGATCTGTTTCATTTGCCCTACAGCCACAGCCGGGGCTGTGATAGTAAAGAAACTAGGCGGAAGTGCAATCAACATAGCCACATACACAATTCTCATCAATCTTGCGGTATCGCTTGTCATACCGGCGACTATACCATTGGTACACCCGAACCCACAGATGTCAATGTGGAACGCCTCGGTGCTAATACTCGGAAAGGTCTTTCCCCTTTTGCTTTTCCCACTGCTGTCGGCATACCTGCTGCGGCAATTTCTACCTCGTTTCCATCATTATGTGCAACAGTATGGTCACCTGTCATTTCAACTGTGGGTAGTCGCGCTTGCCCTTGCGACAGCAGTCACGACGCGTTATATCGTTCACAGCGATGTGTCAGTCAGCACTGATCTATGGCTCGTGGCGGTCTCACTTGTTGCCTGCCTGCTGCAATTCTACATCGGTCGGCGCATTGGAGCCATCTACGGCGACAAGATCACGGCTGGACAATCACTCGGACAAAAAAACACAGTACTGGCGATATGGATGGGTTACACCTTCTTCACCCCCATAACATCTGTAGCAGGCGGCTTCTACAGTATATGGCATAACGTGATCAATTCATGGCAGCTCTACAACCACAAGAAGAAATCTGCTGAGTGCGACAAGCACGCCCGTCTGGAACATGCCCCCGCACACCTAAATTAAATTTGGATATTGGCAGTATTTGTAGTAACTTTGTCTGCCCTACCCTGCACCGCCATACCCACACCGTCCGGCACTTATTCCGGGATGTGAATGTCGTTAAGGGATAGAACGGCAAGCTAATGTTGCTGTATTCTCTGCTACGGGAATACGGCATAACATGTGTTTATTTATATATAATTTTGATTGTCAATTATGTTGAAAAAATTCTTCATAAGCTTTCTCGGATCGCTTGCAGCAATATGGATTTCCGTAATCATTGCCGGCGTACTGTTTATTGTGGGCATTGCCGCTATCGGGGCATCGGCAATCGCCGGAGCCTCCTCCTCATCTTCTGCCGCGACAAGCGTTGAGCGCCACAGCGTGCTCAGGATTGCCCTTGACGGTGAGATAACTGACCGACCCACTCCCGTAAACATCATGGACGAGATTTATGGACAGTCAAGCAATTCGATAGCACTCAACGACCTCATAACATCCATAAAGCATGCTGCGACCGACAAGGATATTGACGGAATACTTCTACAATGCGACGGCGCCACCGCCGGACTCGCCCAGTCGCAGTCGATCATCGATGCTCTAAATGAATTCCGTGATACAGGCAAATGGGTGTATGCCTATGGCGACACTTATACCCAGGGCAACTATTTCATCGCTTCAGCAGCCGACAGTATTTTCCTCAACCCTATAGGAATGGTTGACATCCACGGACTGCAGTCCACCGGTCTGTATTTCAAGGGACTTCTTGACAAGATCGGCGTAGAGATGCAGGTTGTGAAAGTCGGCACTTACAAAAGCGCGGTAGAGCCATACATCCTGACCCACTCAAGCGAGGCGAACCGCGAGCAGACCCTCCACTATATCAGCAGCATCTGGAGCGATATGACCGCTACGATTGCCGATGCGCGTGGTGTTGATACCACTGCGGTTAACCGTTGGGCTGATTCATATAGCTTTGCCACCGCACCTGAAAACTATATAACCGAACGTATCGCTGACCGTCTGCTCTACGGTCATCAGCTCGATTCACTCGTTTGTGCCAAATCCGGACTTGATCCTGAAGAGGATGATCCAAGATTTATCGGCATCGACGATTACGTTGCCGCACGCAAGCTCTCCGATCTCGGTCACCAGTCCGGAAAGAAGCGTATCGCAGTGCTCTATGCTGTAGGTGATATTGTTGAGGCGGGAGGTTCGGGCATAAACAGCTCCAAGCTCGTGCCACAGATTCTCGACCTCGCCGACGACAAGGATATTGATGGACTGATACTTAGAGTCAACTCACCCGGAGGCAGCGCATATGCCTCTGAACAGATATGGGAAGCGCTTGAACAGTTCAAGAAGCGCAGCGGACGCCCCTTCTACGTCTCGATGGGCGATGTGGCAGCATCTGGAGGCTATTACATATCTTGCGGCGCTGACCGTATATATGCCGATCCCCTTACAATCACAGGATCAATCGGTATTTTCGGACTTATCCCCAATGCACAGAAACTGATGAACGATAAGCTCGGCATAACCACATCGACCGTATCAACCAATTCCGGCACATTCCCGACATTTACTGAACCAATGTCTGAGAAACAGCGCGCCGCTATGCAGGGCTACGTAGACCGCGGATATGAACTTTTCGTAGGTCGTGTGGCAAGCGGTCGCGACATGTCGGTTGATTCTGTAAAGGCTATTGCCGAAGGACGCGTCTGGGACGGACGTTCGGCTCTGAGCCTCGGTCTTGTTGATCGCATGGGTGGAATGATGCAGGCTATTGCCGACATGGCTGAGGAGATCGAAGCCGGCGATGATTACTGCATCCGCGAATACCCGCGTCTTAAATTCAAATGGTGGGAGGAGATCCTTACCAAAGGGAAGAATATACGTGCGTCGATGGTGCGCGGAGAACTTGGCGAACTCGCCCCGCTGTATGACGCGGCTGAAAGCTTCCGCGACATGGATCGCCTGCAGTGCCGCATGGAGCACACCCTCCTATACTGATACGCTTAAGAATCCGGAATCATCTCACAACACCGCCTGATTTCATTCTATGGCTAAACGGAAATTACTGAAATTCATATTGCTCTACCCCCTCTCGGTAATATACGGCTGGGGGGTAGCGATACGCAATTTCATGTTTGACCGCGGAATGCTCAAACAGCGGGAATTTGATATTCCGCTTGTCGTGGTCGGCAACCTCACCATGGGAGGCGCCGGAAAGACCCCTCATGCGGAATACATAATAGACCATCTGCGCCATGATTACCGCATAGGGCTTCTTAGCCGAGGATACAAGCGGCGCACACATGGTTTTATTATGGCGGGAAGAAACTCACGCCCCGATGATATCGGCGACGAACCGTATCAGATGTACCGCAAGTTCGGCAACGAAGGCGTGATGGTAGCTGTATGCGAGAACCGCGCGAAGGGAATAGAGATGATGCGCGAGATCGACCCACGCCTACAGCTGATAGTGCTCGACGATGCTTTCCAGCATCGCTATGTGAAGCCTACGGTATCGGTAGTACTCACGGAATTCAGCCATCCGGTCTATGAGGATGCGTTGTTGCCTTACGGACGTCTCCGCGAACCTGTCAAGGCGCTTGACAGAGCCGACATAGTTATCGTCACGAAATGCCCGGATGATGTAAAGCCCGTGCAGTTCCGTATAGTCAACAAACATCTTGACCTGTTCCCTTACCAGAAACTCCTGTTCTCACGTTATGTATATCTACCACCCCGCCCGCTGTTCCCAGAACAGACCGGAGAATGCAATGTCCCGGTATTGTCGCAGCTCGGACCAACGGATTCCATTCTTGTGGTTATAGGGGTCGCAAACCCATTGCCGTTCCTTAAGCACGTGCGCAGTTTCAGGGCGAAAGTCAAGATAATGACATTTGACGACCACCACAACTTCACGCATGCCGACATGGACGCCATATACCAGAAATTCCGTACACTAAAGAATACCAGCAAATTCATGCTGACCACGGAGAAAGATGCCGTCCGGATGGCGAACAACCCATATTTTCCGCCCCAGATGCGTCCACACTCGTTCTATCTCCCCATAACTGTTGATTTTGACAACTCCGGCAATCCCCCGCTCGAGAGCATCATAAAACAGCTTATACGCACCCAGGGAAGCCTGAAAGCATGACCGCAGTTCAAACCACATATAATGCCATTGCGTTATACATTGACGGAACAAAGCAAAAACTAAGATAAAAACTCATTCTAATAACATAAGGACAATATATCATGATAGAGAAGATACGCCAGACCGCCGGCTACATCCGCCAGCGCGTCAGTGAGATCCCAGATACCGCAATCATACTTGGCACCGGACTTGGAGCCCTCGTCGACCATATTTCCGACAAACAGTTCATACCATACAAAGAGATCCCCAATTTCCCCGTATCTACCGTTGAAGGACATTCCGGAAACCTCATATTCGGAAAGCTCGGCACAAAGCCTGTGCTTGCCATGCAGGGACGTTTCCACTATTACGAAGGTTACGACATGAAGGAAGTTACCTTCCCGGTACGTGTCATGAAAGAACTCGGCATTAAGACTCTCTACGTCAGCAATGCAGCCGGAGGCATGAACAAGGAGTTCCGTGTAGGCGACATCATGATCATCACAGACCATATAAACCTCTTCCCAGAGAATCCTCTGCGTGGCAAGAATTACGAGGAGCTCGGTCCGCGATTCCCGGCTATGACCGAGGCGTACAGCCATGAGCTAATAGCCAAAGCCGACGAAATAGCACGCAACCGTGGCATCCGCGTGATGCACGGTGTGTATGTCGGTGTCCCCGGTCCTACGTTCGAGACTCCCGCTGAATATGAATACTTCCGCATTATCGGAGGTGATGCCGTAGGTATGTCGACAGTGCCTGAGGTTATTGTCGCCAATCATGCCAGCATGCGTGTATTCGGAGTCTCCGTAATCACTGACCTTGGTGGCAAGGATGTCACCGACGTGCCTACCCATGAAGAGGTGCAGCGCGCAGCGCAGGAAGCGCAGCCGCGCATGATGCAGATCATGCGTGCCCTCGTTGAGGAGGCTTAAAGCGAGAGACGACGGTAGCATCACCGTCGTCTCAGCATAATATTTTCTAACAAAGCAGACACAAGACAGATGGCACAAACCGAAATATCCCAGCTCGGCGAATTCGGGCTCATTGACCGTATCACCAACGACATTCCGATAGTCAACTCATCGACGGTAAAAGCCGTGGGCGATGATGCGGCAGTACTTTCATATCCTGACACAGAAGTGCTCGTAACTACCGATATGCTTCTTGAGGGTGTGCATTTCGACCTTACATACGTGCCGCTGAAGCATCTCGGATATAAGGCTGCAGCAGTAAACTTCTCCGATATATACGCCATGAACGGCACCCCGCGGCAGATCACCGTAGGGCTTGGCATCTCATCACGCTTCACAGTGGAGCATATCGAGGAACTATATGCCGGTATCCGTCTTGCCTGCGAGATCTATGGCGTTGACCTTGTGGGTGGCGACACTACCTCATCGCGCTCTGGGCTCGTGATAAGCATCACATGCATAGGCGATGCACGTAAGGGTGAGGTTGTCGGTCGCGATGGCGCGCATGATACTGATCTGATATGCGTATCAGGTGATCTCGGATCAGCCTACATGGGTCTGCAGCTTCTCGAGCGCGAGAAAGTAGCTTCGGCAGGACAGAAGGAATTCGTGCCGAAGTTTGAAGGTAAGGAGTATCTTGTGGAGCGACAACTTAAGCCGGAGCCGCGACGCGACATAATCCGCGCTTTGCAGGAGCAGGGAATCATGCCCACATCCATGATAGATATAAGCGACGGTCTTTCATCTGAGCTGTTGCACATCTGCAAGTCAAGCGACACCGGATGCCGTGTGTACGAGGACCGCATTCCGATCGATTATCAGACTGCGGTAATGGCTGAGGAACTTGGCATGAATCTTGTCACCGCCGCACTCAACGGTGGCGAGGACTATGAGCTTCTGTTTACCGTGCCGCTCCATTGCCACGAGAAAGTGGAAAAGATGGAGGGTGTGAAGGTGATCGGTCACATCACCAAACCGGAACTCGGTTGCATGCTCGTCAGCCGCGACGGAGCGGAACTCCCCTTGCGCGCTCAAGGTTTCAACCACATGTCGGGCACCGCTGAGTGAGCTCCGATAATTATATTACAGAGACACCGCAGAATATAATCTCAGCTGACCAGCGCGCTTGCACCATGGATAAAAAATTCATACCTTTGCATCGCAAATTGCAACGCACATTAACTTATAATATCCGAAAATGATAAACCGAGTACTGATTCGAATCAAAGTCGTGCAGATGCTCTATTCTTATCTCCTCACCAAAAGTGATTTCAAGATAGAGACCCCGCCTGACACAACCGGCAGAGACCGTCGTTATGCATACATGGTTTATCTTGACACACTGCTGTTTCTCCTTGAACTGGCAGGACACCGTGTACAGCCGGATGCCGGTCCCGAGACTGTCGGTGCCGACAAAGTGCTTAATTCGAGCAAAATGATGTCGTCGCTGTTTGGCGAAGATGAAATACGCGACGTCATCCTCAAACGCAATTCACGTATAGCCGCACTCAACGATGCATTGAAACCCGTTATGCTCAAGATCACATCATCCGCGGCATACCGTGACTACAGCAAGCGCAAGAAACCTACACTTCAGGACGAGATACAATTCTGGACAGTAGTGATAAAATCCATCATCGCCAACGACGAGGCTGTGCAGAAAGCCCTCATGCAGAATCCGGATTTCACATACGCCGGACTTGAGCGCGGACTTCAGATGGCGGAGAACACTTTGCGTGGATACAGCGACAACCGCGAGCTGCTTACTGACGCGCAGGATTCGCTCACACGTTCGCTTGACAAGGCTTACGAACTGTATCACATGCTTCTCCTGCTCCCGGTGCAGATCACACGCATGCGTGACATTCTCGTCGACGCCGCACGCAACAAATATCTGCCGACCGATGAGGAGCTGAATCCGAACATGAAGCTCATAGACAATCAGCTTCCCGACCTGATCCTCAATTCACCCGACATGGAGCAGTATCTCAAGAAGAACTCTGTGTCATGGGACGAGGACACCACACTGATACGCCGTCTGCTTGATCTCATACTCTCTTCCGAGATATATCAACAGTATATCGCCGATCCGGTGAGCGACCGCAAAAGCGACTGTGAGTTCTGGCGCAAGGTAATGCGCGATATCATACTCCCCTCCACCGATCTTGCCGAGGCTCTTGAGGCTAAATCTGTGTTCTGGAACGATGATATCGACATAATGGGCACATTCGTCATAAAGACGATTAAGAAGATCGCATCGTCGGCTGATGACAAGGTGGAACTGCTCCCACAATATAAAGATGGTGAGGATGCACGCTTCGGAGCCGAGCTATTCATGCTCGTTGTGGATAATTTCCCGGAATACAGCCAGTATATCGAGCGCTTCATCAATACCAACTCATGGGATCCGGAACGTCTCGCGTTTATGGATCTTGTGATAATGGTAACAGCTATGGCTGAGATCCTGAACTATCCCCTCATACCGATTCCGGTATCGCTCAACGAGTATATCGAGATCGCCAACAGCTACAGCACCCCCCGTAGCGGACAGTTTGTCAACGGCATTCTTTACAATGTCATCGAGGAACTCCGTCGCGAAGGACGCCTGCAGAAAAAATAATAACCTGAAAATAAAAACAAACAAAACATATAACAATGATCAACAACCTCATCACCCTCCAGGCTGCCGCACAGGATGGAGCCGGCGCAATGAACATCATCATGATTGTGGTGCTTATCGCCATTTTCTACTTCTTCATGATCCGTCCGCAGCAGAAAAAACAGAAGGAGATTCGCAAGTTCCGCGACAGCATAACTGTAGGCGACAACGTCGTTACAGCCGGTGGTATCTACGGCCGCGTACGCCGTATTGACGAAAACCGTTTCTCACTCGAGATTGCCCGTGACGTAGTCATCACCGTCGACAAAGGTTCTGTCTATCCTTCAGCTGCCGATGTGAATGCTGACCAGACAAATGCCAACCAGGGCAAGTAAGAGCGATACACGCAACTGAAACGAACGATGGCCTACCGGAGGGTGATTTCACATAATCCTCCCGCAGGCCATTCTCGGCTTATGACGGACTAAACTGATTACAGACATGGCACGACGCATTTCCGACTATCTGAACGCAGTGAACAAAGCGGCACATTCAGCCCGTGGTAAAGATGTGCTTCTCTACCTTATGTTTGTATGCGTGGCTTTTGTATTCTGGGTTCTGCTTTCACTCGATTCGGAAGTGCAGCGCGATTACGATGTGCCGGTGCAGTTGGAGGAGTTGCCCGACAGCGTTACAATGCTCGGCAAACTTCCGGCTACAATAAATGTGTCAGTGCAAGGCAAGGGATCACAATTCCTCCGTTATCTTTGGGGAAAGATGCCAGTGATGAAAATAAAGTTTTCCGAGAACGTCCGCGACCATAACGAGTTCGCCCTTTCGCGACAGAAGATCGAGGGGCGTCTGCGCGATTACTTCGGGCAGGGAGTCATGATCGCAAGCATACGTCCGGACTCTGTGACACTCAATTTCACGAGCGCTCCGGGCGTCAGCCTTCCGCTGCATGTCAATGCAGCCGTCAGCGCTGCACTCGGTTATACGGTGACGTCAGAACCGGTAGCCAATGTCGATTCAGTTCGCGCTTTTGGCATAAACGGCGTACCGAATACACTGAGAGTCGTCGAGACAGAACCTCTGAACCGGTCACAGCTTACAGACACAGGGCGTTTTGAAGTGCGTCTGAAACCTATAGAAGGCATACGTCTTATTCCTGACCGTGTCATAGTCACAGTCCCTGTGGAGCCCCTTATTGCAAAGCGCACCAAGGTGAACCTTGATGTTATCAACGAGCCTGCGGGCGAGCGGCTTATCACATTCCCGTCGCAGGTCGAGGTATCGTTCCTTGTACCTATGAGTGCATATTCCGATGATTTTCCATGTCATGCGTACGTGGATTACGATAATATGCGACCACATCGTCAGCATCTTCCTGTAAGATTGTCGACAATGCCATCGGCATGCCGAAATATAAGTGTTTCGCCCGACAGTGTGGAGTATATAATCGAGCGCACACACCAACCATGAACCTCACTGCGATCACCGGAGGGATTGGCAGCGGAAAATCAGTCGTAAGCCGGATTCTACGTATTTTGGGTTATCCGGTCTACGACTGCGATTCACGCGCGCGCACAATAATGGACGCTGACATTGAAATACAACGGCGTATAGCCGATGAAGTATGCCGGGAAGCTATCAGCGAATCAGGCATTGACCGGAGACGGCTTGCGAGTGCGGTGTTCGCCGACAGGCTGATGCTCGAACGATTGAACAGCATTGTGCATAATGCCGTCAAAGAGGATCTGAAGCTATGGGCTGCCTCACAGAAGAGACAGCCGTTTGTCGAGACTGCTATCCTATATGAAAGCGGAATTGACCGCATGGTCGATAAGGTATGGAATGTATATGCTCCGAGAGAGATACGCCTCAGCCGCGGAATGACCCGCGATAATGCCTGCGCTGATGCCGTAGAAGCCCGGATCGCCGCGCAGGAGGCATTTCGTCCTGACCGCATACATCCGCGCACTTTCACAATAATAAATGACGGGGTTCATCCGGTAATCCCGCAGATCTTGAAACTTATTGCCACAGCCTGACCGACTGCTTCAAAAGCATTAACGTCGTCAATATCCGGCGCCATCGCCATGCATTGCGGCCTATGCATCTCAGCAGTGGCGCAATACTCTTTCTCTAACCGAATCAAACGTACAAACGACTATAGCCCCGGCAGCTCTGTTGGGACTGCAATAACAATTGAATCCGTTGGTACCTGTAGGCTGTCCGGTTGTTGTGCGGCAGATACCTTAGACTCCTCGGTATTGTTTCTTTTCTTGCGGCGCAGGAATGAGAATATGTTGTCAAAATCACGTTTGAACACCACGCCGACTCCTTGGGTTGTAAGCGCGCTGCGCAGATAGTAATTGCGGTCGTTATACCGGTTGTAAGCCTTGAGTCGGACTGTACCGCGGCGGTTCAGAAGGTACTCTATGTCGAAATCACCGATGAATGAATTGCTGTTAAGCGACTTATCACGGTAACCGAAATTGCCGTTCAGCATCAGGCGGTTATTGAGCAGATTGCTTGACAGCGCGAGATCAACCTCAACATCAGAGAAGTCACCGCGGTCGCTGCGCACTGTAGGGGCTATGCTCCAGTTGTCGCTGAGCTGACCGAGAATGCTGCCGAGTTGTGAAGATATTGTCGAAGAAGCGACAGAAACCAGCTCATTACCCTTGGTCGTAGTCATATAATCCGGCGTATAGAACCGGTTCAGGGCGAGCAGGTAGATTATCTGGCGGTTCATCATATCCTCCGTGCTGACAATGCTCCGGACCTTGCGGTAGGTGTCCTGCGTGAGAGTCGGGAACTCAAGATCGAACGAGATGTCGGGCTGCCGCATGTCGCCATCCACATTTAGGAGTGCGTTGACGGGCACGTTCGTGCGGTTCAGTTCCTTGTCCTGAAGGAATGATTCGTCAAGGTCGCTGAGGTTGGCGTTAAGCGAATATGCCGCCTTGATGTCGAGCTGCGCGGCAAAAGGATCGCCGGTAAAAGTTATCGAGCTGCCGTCGCGGATTGTGAAATCCTTGATAATAATATCCTGCAGTGTAAAGTTATAGCTTCCCCGGGTGAGTGTGTAGGTGCCGAACATGCGCAGATCCTCGTTGGCTGAATCGTATGTCATGCGCAGGTTGCCATTGCCGTTCGCACGTATACGGTCGCCACCCACGGGATCCATGACAAGCGTCACAAGCGCGCTCGGGGTCACATCTACGGCAATATTCATCTTGTATATGCTCGGATCTCCGCCATCGTCAGAACGAGCTATCCGCTCCTTCAACTCACGTATCACAGCCGGCGGAGCCGTGCTTGCTGCGATAGAGTCTTTACGCGCCTGGTCGCGGTCGCGGAAGGTTATGAAATTGTAATCGTATGCGTTCTCTACGTCACTCAGAACGAAAGTGAACGTTGAGTTGGCTGCAGTCTGCATATTTACTCCGATCTCGACAAGACCCGGCTCACCGCTGACAGTAGCGCTACCGTTACCGTAAATCCTGCCGTACCATTTCGTGTCACTGTTTTCACGCACGTCGTACACAAGCATGTCGCGTGCCTCAGTTATATTGAATTTGAAACGTGGCTTTTTGAAGTATTCATGCCGCAACCAGCCGTTCAGGAGCGCGGTGTGACCGTTCACGTCGCGCAGATGTATATTCTTCAGATCAATATACCCTGGGCGGAGATGCACGGAGTCAGTTGCATAGTATGCCGTATTCGTGAAGTCGAGTTTCAGCTTAAGATCTTCGGCGTAGATATCGCCAACCATGTCGATATATTTGAAACTGCCCCAAAGACGTGCTTTGCCCGATGCATAACCGCTCACCTCTGAAGTGAATGCCTCCATGAAAGGCAACATGAATCCGACTTCAATTTTGTCGGCATCGAATTTGAAATCAAGCGAATCGGAAAGAGGCATTATCCTGCCGTCAATCTTTGACCGGCAGCCGTTTGGCTGGCGTATCTCGGCACGGATGTTGACTGCACGCGAAGCATTATCCCAATCCGATTGTATGCGCGTGTCGCCCATCAGCGAGTGATTGTAGCTTAAGTGAGCCACATCCAGACGATCTGTATACATGCGCGGATCGCTGCTGAGAGCAGCTATTGCATAGACATCGCCGGTTGCCACGCCTCCGAACATGGCGGTCTGTATGTCAAGTGTCTCAAACACATAATCAAGATTCACATCACGCAAAGAGACCACTACCGAATCATCCGGCTCCGTTCCGGCACAACCGTTTATGCTTACATATTGCCCCTGACGTCCTACACGGAAGTCATTTATACAGATCCTCTTACCCGCTATATCAATCGTCGCCGGATCAACCTGCCATACGGTATCGTTAAAAACGAGCTCCGTAGGATTAACATGCAATAGCGTGGAGAGCGCACCGTCGGCATCCTGGCGCATAAAATCGGCACTTATATCAATATTGCCATAAAAACCCCGTTCACGGTCTACGCGCCAGTCAAGCTGTGAGTCTACCCTATCGGCTGTAGCGTATGCATGAGCCGAAAGGGTCATGTTGCCTTTCTTTGTCGGCGACACGGTTGTTGCATATATATTGGCTCGTCCGGCGAGTGAGTCCGACGAAAGACTTACCGTAAGCTGTGTATTCTCCAACAATTTCCCTTTCTGTTGCAGATATGGAGCATCGATATTGATATCCATTTCGGATCTTGCGAAATCGATTCTGCCACGCCCCTCCACCGGATATATGACTGAAACAGGCAACGATACAGCATCGCCGAGTCCATTAGTAGATTTAAGAGTGAAGCTGATCTCTGCAAAATCATCCGTTTCATCAGCATTAATATCGCGCGGACTTTTGATCAGAGACGGCAAGGTGGCTGAAAGCATACGGTGAACCTCATAAACAAGCCCTGTCGGAGTAAACTGTCCATTGATATCCGCATCTACAAGGTCGCTGCGGAGACGTACGGTTCTGTACATCGCTGAATCCAACGCTGCCGTCACCTCCATTTCCTTGATATCTACCGGACGTGAGGTGTCGGTCATATAAATGTTGCTGAGCGCTAACTTGCCTTGCAGATCATCAATGCCACTCCCCTCTCCGAATACCTGCATTCTGCCGGAAAGAATCCGCGGCGTTTTATTTTCTGCTCCCGCGAGTGACAGATCAAACTGCCTGACATCGCCGGTAGCCGACAGGCTGATTGTCTTATCGATATTAGCCTCAGCATCAAGATTGAAATCCAATCCTTCGTTACGTGATTCTGACGATATGCCCAGATATTTACCGTCAATATTCAGCGTGGCAAATATATCCGTATAATGACGCTGGTTGAAATCAGCCTCGGTGATATTCAGCGTACAGAAACCTATCGGTTTCCTGTCAATAAAATTCATCTCAGTACTTATCGCTGCCGAGACTCGACCGAGTTTCGACAACATACCGCTGACTCCCTCTGCGAGTCTTACGCCATCCAGATCGGGCAAACTGACCTCACCCTGCACCAGATAGTCGTTATCACGCTTGCGTATCATACGCGCCGCCAAATCTATGCGCCCTGCATCTGTCAGCACTATACCCGACGTATTCATCCGCTGCATGGATCCGCTTGCCTCGCCAAGCAATTCTATATCACCGAGATTCTCTATTATCCTAGATATATTAGCAGCAATAGGTTTATCACCGAATCGCCTGATTACATCCGTCAACTGGTTACCTTTTGCTGACGCGCTCAGCGTCGGTAAAGAGATAACCATGGAGTCTATGGGAGCATCTGCATGCGACAATACGCCATCAGCCTCAAGCCACACCGAACGATTATCGGCTGACAGATCCAGCCCGTCGAGAGTAATCCGTCCATTATTACCACTGAGACCACCTGACATAGACAGGACTATATCGCAACCATTCAGAGCCGGTACAAATGGAGCGAGGGATGATAAACGTAACTGACTACCCGTGCTGATACCGGTGGAGAAAACCGAGGCTGGTAATGATCTGCCGATAGCCTTTATTGAATCATATTCAATTGATGAGGGTTGTAGAGATATCTCACCGCCATTAAAACTAATCCTCACATCATTAGCCTCTGCGCGCTGTGAACCGACAATAAATTCCCCCTCGATCGACTTGACTTCAAATCCTGAGCGCTCAGCGAATGCAAGGCGCCGTAGCACGATATTAAAACTATCGTTAGCGCACTCCGGGATCCTCAGATCGGCGCGCAAGTCGGCGACATGTATATGATTTTTGTCAAATCTATCATCAAGAAGAGGTTCTGACTCCACATCGTACCCGAAAGACGACGTCCGGACCACGACCGTGTTGACCTTGAAATCAAACTGCTTTGGGGGCTGACCGGCATTTTTCGGAGCCAATGCATCAAGCATGGGCTGTATGTTGAGCGGCGCACCGGCAGAGTCACGGCGCAACTTTACGTCGACCCCGATCAGCTCCGTATAATTAACGACAAGACGATGTTTCCACACCAACGCCGCCAGACTCAACCCAGCTCCGATACGATCGGCAGCCAAGGCAGTATCGCCGTTCTGATCCGTGATAGCGACCCTCCGCAAAGCCACACGGCTGAACGGAGCAACATTTACATCTCCTATAGTCACCGTCATATCAAGCAGTTGCGACAGCTCACGCTCAGCCTTGAGTCGAATATCACGCTGCACACCCGGCACCGACAAAGCCACAAAAAGCCCTGACGGCACTAAAACAGCCAGCGCTATCACAAACAGGATAACGCTTCGCAATATACGGTAAACCCATTTCACACTGCGAAATTACTCAAAAAAAATGAAAGAGCCGTGGATTATCATGAACAATACACACTATAAAACCTCAGCTTTTCGTCAGCTTTTAAATTATAATTTGCATATAACAAAAACATGTTGTAACTTTGCAGTCCGAACGGGCGAATACCAGAGTGGCCAAATGGGGCAGACTGTAAATCTGCTGGTTTTTACC
>OFFM01000607.1_pt1 | contig 26995 bp, 18 predicted proteins | sample 1521401 | NCBI WGS metagenome assembly OFFM01 (sample SAMEA3504118, study PRJEB24116) | mouse gut metagenome | biome: mouse gut; feature: mouse-associated habitat; material: faeces | place: Denmark | collected 2011
CAGGTTGATCGGAGGTAGGCTGCGCTGCGCTCGCGCCATACCTCCGCCCCTACAAACTCTGCCTTCTGCAACAGCACTTACAACCTCAGCCTCTGTAACCACCTCTGAAAAAGCATCTGTTTTTAGCTTTTGGGGTGGGGGAAATGTTAATGCGGGTAAAAAAGGGTGGGGAAAATTTGCAGATTTTGACAGAGGGGATTAATTTTGCCGATGTTAAACAATAGGGGGCAGGATTGTTTGTTGTACAGCCTGCCATAAGAATCAAATACCACAATTGAGCGTATCACAGGGATATAGACGCCGCATTTCGGGGAATAACCGCTTTGTCGGGAGGGTAGGATTTACCCCCCCCCATTGTAAACGCCTAAATATTAATGATTTGACGCCATTTTGCGCCTCGTCATCACGGGGTGCCACTTCGTCGTGCGCCTACGTGTCGGCTGCGCGTCATCTTTCCTGTGCCCTTCCCATATCAATCATAACCGAAACTAAACCAATCAAACATACATGCTTATGAAAAAACTTTTACTTTTGTTGTTAACCCTCATCGCTTTCGCGCCGCCGATGATGCGCGCTGCCGATGCGGTGACCATGACTTTGTTTAGTAAGGCAGCTAATAATTGTTGCGAATATCAGCTTAAAGGTAGCGATCAGTGGATAACATATAAGGTCGCAACATCTACTATAGACGATGTTCAAACCATTCGAACAAAGATATCTGATACAGAAGATTATGTGATAATTGATTTAGATCATAGTGAGCTTGCTTCTAATGCCACCTATACTAGTCGATTCAATACCGTTGGACTATTTTTGGCAAGAGGTACGAAGTTTTCAATTCGTACACAGAGCCAAACTGGTACAATAAGCCGAGTTCAATTCACAGGGGGGCAATGGGGAAATATACAGGATGGTTACTCGTCAAACAGTTTAAAAAATCTAACGTATATACCTTTAAATTCGGAATACATAATACCATTCACAAAGAACTTCCAATATTATACAGCAACCCTTGATATTTCATCAGAACCAAGAAATAAGGTTGAGTTTAAGTCGTACTCAGAAGAAACAGATTTCATGTCTTGCGCGCTTCAGTCTATAACAGTGGTTGTAACACCAGGTGATGTAGCGAAGCCTGAAATACCGCACATAGAATCGGAGTATATACATTTGGCAGAGGATGGGAGCTATACTTTCTTTGGAGAGACCTATATAACAGTAAAAGGGGATGATAATTCAGATATATATTGGTCGTTTACAACCGATAAAACGGTGGAGACAATCGACACTCAAACTGCTGATAAAATAATATCCGGTGATCAAATTGCACTGAAAGATAGTGGACGACTCATACTTATAGCTGTTAAAAAATCAGATCCGACACTTGTAAGCAGTGTAAATATATATGACTTTAATAAAGGGTCTGCAATGCCTTTTGAAAGCATAGACGCACTCATAGGAACTGGTGAGTATGACGGCGCGGAGGTTATGTTAGACTGTGATCTTAATATAGTGGGTGGATTCGTGACTAATGCGGCAAATTCTACTGGTCGTCCTACTTACTATATTTATGTACGTGATGTTAAGGATAATTATATAAAAATTGTATCGCAGGGTAGTCCTTTTCCCGACTCGTACTTTCATAAAGGACCGCATGATACTTTATGGAATTTGCACAAAGGTGCTTTTCTTAATCAAGGTAGTATAGTCGGTGTGTTTAATTATAATTATGGCTTTCCAGAAAAATATGTGAAGACTCCCGCCTATGATTCAGAATATCTTTTAGAAGCACACCCGACCTCATCATCGATGACCTTTGATAGGTTGGGTTACCAACCGGCTCCTGTCAAAGAACTGTCGACAGATATGTTTAATAGATATGTTGTGCTTGACAACATGAAGTGGGTTGGCGAAAACACACAGGTGGAAGATGCCGCAGGAAATGTGTACCAATTATACGCACGACTGATCATACCGGAGTATGATTATAATGGCAATCCAATTCCATCGTATGACACAGAAGGAAGCACGTTTGCAAGCCTTGTAGGAAATCCTGAAGCCGGAAAGCGATACAGGATAACTGGCTTTATCGGTCAATTGGCTGGCGTTTTGAAGATTTTCCCGACAGAACCTATACGTGAGATTCCATCACAACCGGTTGTAATGGCACCGAATCAGCTTTCAGGGACAGTCAATATCATCTCTGATGAGGTTAAGATGTGGGTTAATCCCGATTATGTCACAGAAGGAGCAAAATTTGAATATAAAATCACGCCATCCGATAACTATGCTACACCTGAGATGGGAGTAGGAGAGGATAATGCGGTAATATTCAAGGCAAGTGAGCTTTTTGGCGAAAATGAAAGTGTTACACTTACTGTAAGTACGTATACAGAATATAACGCCTGTCATCAGATACGTGGTGAATATCCCAAGAAGTATCTATATGGTCCGGAGACGGTGTTGACTCTGCGGAGGCATCAGTCGACTCCGGTACAATCGATAGCTGAGTACAAGGAGAAGTATCTTGGCAATGAAGACGATCTGCCGGAGATGATCACCGGCGATGCTGCCGATTTCACAGCTACGGCTTATCATAAGTTTGCCGACGACAGCCGCGCGGTAATCATCGAGACCACTCCCGAGTGGCTGTATGTGCGCGACCTTGAGCCTACGGCAGCCGACGGCAAGTTCCATTCAGAGAACTATATCCTCATCCATAACGAGAACGGTTGGAGCAACCCGACAGTCACCGCCGAGAACCGCGAGTTGCGGCAGGGCGACATCATCAGCGGTTTTGCCCTTATCCCAGCCAAGACAGGCAGAGGCAATCTCGTGAGTGAGTCGACAGGTTTTGCCCGCACGGTGAAGTTCGTAGGCGTGCACTCCCCTGCCGAGGGTGAGAAATTCCCGATCTATGATCCCGTAGATGTGGGATATGTGAATCCTGAGAATCCCAGTTACTACACTAAAGTGAATCCCGGTGAGGAGGATCTTATGCGGTTGATAGAGCTCCGCAATGTGCAAGTGACCCGCACCGGTACCTCGACCGCCGATTATGTGTACACAATGAGACTTGGCGACGGCACGCACACTTACACCGTTGCCACCGACATCTTCGAGCACCGTCTGCAGGGATGGCACACAGCCTACGATGACGAGACACGTGCCGAGGATGCCAACACCTTCAACCTCTACGGCATCATGATCAAGAACGGCACCGGCTATGCGCTTGCCATGATCGACTATGAAACGAAACTCGGCTCGGTAGCCGCACCTGCGGTATTTGTCGAGGGTGGCGAAAACCCGGGTGATGAGGTGCAGCCGTTCGTCAACAAGCTCACTGTCGGCATAACCACCGAACCGGGTACATTCGTCTACTACTCGCTCAACGGCAAGAACCCGCTTGTGAATACCGACAGCGAGACCCGCAATCTCTACGACGGCACTCCGTTTGAGGTGACACTCGCCGAGGGCTCTGACCGTGTGGTCGTGCAGGCATTCGCGTTCAAACCCGGCATGAAGCCGAGTGAACTCGTGACTCGCACGTTCGTGAAGCAGAGCCGCGAACTGTCGCTGCTGCTCAACTTCATCGGTCGCGCCGAGAAAGATGCCGTCTACCATTTCAACGGCACGGTGAAGGTTGCCGATGTGGTAGGGAATTATCTGATGGTGCGCGGTGTAGCCGGTCACTATATGCCGATCTACAGCGCCGCAGGATGGGAGAACCTCAAGCGTGGCGACTATCTGACCGACTTCCTGATGTTGCCGCAGTTTGCCGGCGAGGATGATGCTGCTGTGCTGCGCGGCGCAACCGTAGCCGAGGGCGCCGAGGATATGTTTGAACCTGTCAGCGACAGCGGACAGCCGGAGATTGATGTCACCACAGCAACTGAGGTGAGTGATCTCACCGGCAATCTGCGCCGCAAGGTGATGCTCACCAACGCCCTGTTTGTCGCCGCTACCGGCGAGCGCAGCGGTGGCTGGATGATAAAAGGGAGCGGAGAGGGTGCTACGGCACTCGCCGTGAACACCGAGCACACCGGACTCGACCTGAGCGATGTGCGCGACAATGTGAACTACAATGTGACAGGTTACATAATGGCTACCGCCGATGGATCGGAGGTTGAGTTCTGGCCTATTGAAAAGGTTATGCTCGCTACCCCCGCACCGGTGAAAGCTGATGTGAAGGCAACGACCGCTGCCGTGAGCGGCAACGAATATACCGCCACGTTCTATCCGATGGCGGAGGTTACGCTCACACATGAGGATCCGCGCGCCACGATCTACTATATGATCGGCGACGACGATACCGACGGCAACACACGCTGGTATGAGTATTATCCGGGTCGTCCGATAGTGATTTCGGAGAGCAGCCGCATCCATGCCCGTGCCGTCAACGCACAGGGTCGCAGCAGCGTGGAGACACACGTCACCCTCACTCGCCTTGAGCCTGCGGGTGCAGTACAGATAAAGACTGTGCCTGATGAGAAGACCGGAACCACTTCGTTCACACTTTCAGCCGAGAACCTCCCCGAGGGTGCGAAGATATGGTTCGGCGTGGGCAGCGCGGACGATATGATAGAGTATGATGGCGGTGAGGTTGTGCTCGACGCCACCGATATAGTTTATGCCTGCATACGTGGCGGTGCGCAGAGTGCCGACGGTGCAGTGTGTCACTATCTGGTTGTAGTGCCCGCAAAAGCGCAGGAGCCTGAGAAGCCGACTGAACCGACAGAACCCACCGAGCCGACAGATCCGACTGAACCGGAGGATCCCACTCAGCCGGAGCAGCCCGGCGACCGTGTGAGCGGACGCGTGAAGTTCGAGCTTACGGATGATGGCGACGGTGTCGTTAAGGTGAAGATCTCACCCGAGCAGACTCTTACCGGAGAATACGAGATCTGGTACACCACAAAAACCGGCGTCACTCTTCCGGAGGGTGGCACGCTCTACACCGGTGCATTCGATATGACTGAGAGCGGTCTGGTAATGGCTGTGCTCGTGGAGAAGGGCAAACCCGCCGGACAGACCTGCGAGGTGACAGTCTGGGTGATCCCGACACCTACCGCAATCGACTCGGTTGGCGCCGACGGTGCCGGCAACGTGCGCGTGGATGGTGACTCGATCATCGCTCCGGAGGGTTCGGAGGTGTATGATGTCACCGGTCGCCGCGTGCGTCCGGAGGGTCTGCGCAACGGCATCTACATCGTGCGCACCCCTGACGGCAATGCCGTGAAGGTGGCAATCCGCTGACTACAGGCGTAAAGACAATATAAGATTAGTTTAATAGTAGTTTTGAGGCGTGGGTCCGTGAGGATCCGCGCCTTTTTCTTGGTGGGAGGATAGGGCTAATAGGGCTAATAATGCTAATAGGGCGGATGGGGCTAATATGGGGTTTGGAGATGTGGGAGGAAATGCGTAACTTTGCAGCCGCAAAGCCCGGATAGGGCGTGCGCGGATGACCCGGGGCGACATCGGGCTACATCCAGTGGAGAAATTTGGCTGCTTGCAACCACTTAAAAACAATGCTAAAACCGCGCCTTTCATTGATAGAGAGCTACGGGCTTCGGCATTGCATCAAGCAGACTGCCGAAGCCTGATTTCTTTTTACCGAAACAAGAAAACACTCATTGATGATGAACAAGAATTATCTTTTTACTTCCGAATCCGTATCAGAAGGGCATCCCGACAAGGTTGCCGATCAGATTTCAGATGCGATACTTGACGAGTATCTTGCCGCCGATCCCGACTCGAAGGTGGCGTGCGAGACTCTTGTCACCACCGGTCAGGTAGTGGTTGCGGGCGAGATCAGCTCGACAGCCGCCGTGGAGATTCATGACGTGGTGCGCGATGTGATCGACGATATAGGCTACAACCGCTCCGAACTGAAATTCGACGCTCAGGCGTGCGGCATATTCTCGGCTCTCCACAAGCAGAGTCCGGACATAAACCGCGGCGTGGTGCGCGCTACTGCCGAGGAGCAGGGTGCGGGCGACCAGGGGATGATGTTCGGCTACGCGTGCAATGAGACCTCCAACTATATGCCTCTCCCGCTCGATCTCAGCCACATGCTGCTGCGCGAGCTTGCCGCAATCTGCCACGAGGGTAAGGAGATGAGCTACCTCCGCCCTGATGCCAAGAGCCAGGTGACTGTGGAGTACACTCCTGAGGGTGAGCCTGTGCGTGTGCACACCATAGTGATATCCACGCAGCATGACGAGTTTGTGCAGCCGTCGTCGACGGTGAGTCCGGAGGACGCCGACGCGCAGATGCTGGCGCGGATCAAGGAGGATGTGCGCGAGATTCTGCTGCCGCGCGTGCTCGCGAAACTACCTGAGCGTGTCAAGAAACTTTTCGCCGAAGAGCCGATCCTGCACGTGAATCCGACAGGAAAGTTCGTGATCGGAGGTCCGCACGGAGATACCGGTCTGACCGGTCGCAAGATCGTGGTGGATACCTACGGCGGACGTGGCGCCCACGGCGGCGGCGCATTCTCGGGCAAGGATCCGTCGAAGGTGGACCGCTCGGCAGCCTATGCCGCACGCCACATAGCAAAGAATCTTGTGGCTGCCGGCGTGGCACGCGAGGCGCTGGTGCAGGTGGCTTACGCCATCGGTGTAGCCGAGCCTGTGAGCCTCTACGTGAATACCCGCGGATCGGCTCTCGTTCCGATGACCGACGGCGAGATCTCGGAACATGTGCGCAAACTTTTCCCGATGACTCCCCATGCCATCGAGACCCGCCTGAAGCTCCGCAACCCGATCTACCGCGAGACGGCGGCTTACGGACATGTGGGACGCGAAAACTGCACTGTGACAAAGGTTTTCGGTCCGGCAAACAACCGCCGTGCGCTCACCGTTGAGCTGTTCACCTGGGAGAAGCTTGATATGGTTGATGCGGTGCGCCGCGAGTTCAATCTCGGCTGAGCGGCGCCGCGATGTGACAAAAGTTTTGGCAAATAGCTGAAAAAAGCGTAACTTTGTGCGCCTTATGCAGCTATGCCAATGCTGCCGTGCATTCAACCTTACAGTGCAAATCAAAAAAAAACTACACGAAATAAGTAATGGCAACATTAGAAAAAATCAGAAGCAAATCAGTGCTTTTGCTCGTGATCATCGGTGCCGCCCTGATAGCGTTCATCATCGGTGACTTCTTTACTTCCGGCCGCACATTCTTCGGCACCGGCACAACCGTGGCGAAGGTGGACGGGCAGAAAATCGAAGTTCAGGACTTCCAGCGCCGCCTGGAGCAGGCTAACCAGCAGGCTCAGCAGAGCGGTCAGAAAATCGACCAGGCTCTTCTCCAGCAGCAGGTGCTCAACGGCATGGTGGCTGAGAAACTTTATCAGAACGAGCTCAAGGCTCTCGGTCTTACCGTGACCGACGCCGAGCTGACCGACGCTATGCTCGGCAGCGGTTCGCCTTATCTCAACGCCATGATCCAGCAGCAGTTCGGCGTGCAGAGCGCAGCCGCTCTTCACGACATGGCTTTCAACCCGGTGAAATACGGTCTCGACGAGCAGCAGGCTCTGCAGCTCCGCGGCTACTGGGTGTCGCTCGAGAACCAGATGGAGCAGATGCTCCTGCAGCAGAAGTTCCAGAACCTCTTCGCCGGAACTCTCACCGCCAACCAGCTCGACGCCAAGGCTCTCTACGATGAGAATGCCGCCACGGCTAACATAGCATACGTCAAGAAAGAGTTCAGCACACTCTCCGATGACGAATATCCTGTGAGCGACGACGACGTGCGCAAGGAGTGGAACAACCACCGCGAGCAGTATGCCATCTCAGAGCCGCAGCGCACTGTGAACTACATCGCTGTGGAGATCGTGCCCTCAGCCGACGACATCGTGGCTGCCACACAGCGCGTTGAGGAGGCTATCGCACAGCTCCGCTCGCAGCCCGACCTCGACGGCATCGCCGGCATGACTGAATTTGTGGCTGAACGCCGCAAATACAACGCCGCATCGATCCGCGACGCTCAGCTCAAGAACTTCGCCGACACAGCATCAGCTGGACAGGCTGCTCTCGTCTCGACTATCGGCAATGACTACACTATCGCCAAGCTCCTCGGACGTGCCGCCGAGACTGACAGCGTCACTCTCGACTTCTTCTATGTGACCGAGAGCGCGACTGCAGCCGATTCGATCATCCGTAACCTCAACAGTGGAGCGATAGATTTCGCCCAGGTTGGCAATGTGGATGGTGTAGAGGGTGTGCAGACCGGCATGACCATCTCGCTGATCGATCCGTCGATGACACAGCTCAAGGATGCTCTCGCAACAGCTCCCACCGGACGCTTCTTCACCACTGACACCGCAATGACACAGGGTCAGCGTGTGTTCCGCATCACAAACCGCAAAGCTCCCGCCACGGTTTATGACCTCGCAGTGATCAACTTCACCGCCGAGCCTTCGAACGCTACCGTCAACAAGCTCCAGAGCGATCTGCAGAGCTATATCAACACCAACAACAAGGCTGCCGACTTCGCGGCTAACGCTCCCGAGGCAGGTTACCAGGTGTTCCCCGCTACTGTAAGCGCCTCAACCGGTCAGCTCTCACGTCTCCCCGACAGCCGTGCGGCTGTGACCTGGGCAATGAACGCCAAGAAAGGCGCCGTATCGCCCATCATTGGTGATGAGACAACCGGACGCTTCATAGCTCTCGCACTTAACGATATCTACGAGGATTATGTGCCCGCAACCGATCCGCAGGTGAAGGCTATGCTCACCTCGCAGGTGCGCAATGACAAGAAAGCCGCTGCCCTGATCGAGAAGTTTGGTGGCAAGGCTTCTGACCTCGCCGGTTATGCACAGCTGATGGATAGCCGCGTGGACACTGTTTCGGTTAACTTCGGTCAGCTCTCGTTTTACAACGGTGGTGTTGCAGGTGCCGATGTCGTGGCTCAGGCTTCAGTAGCAGAGCCCGGCAAGATCCAGGGTCCTGTGAAGGCTAACACCGGTATCGTGGTGTTTGACGTGGTGAATGTCGACACCGAGGGTCGCCCGTACAACTTCGAGGAGAACGCCCTGCTCTACAACCGCACCCGCGGCGCAGCAGCCCTCGGCAACAACCTGCAGCTCATACTTCTGGGCAACGGTACTGTTGAGAACAACCTTCTGAAATTCTTCCGCGACTAAGCGCGCTGAGTCTATAGAATAAATATCATATCGCAGAGTCCGGCGCGCCATAGCCCATCACGGCATTGGTATCGCCGGACTCTGTGTCACCATCCATACCACTCCCCTACCCTATCAGCTTACAGCCATGAAATCCATCAGAGAACTATACCGCATAGGCACCGGACCCTCCAGTTCGCACACCATGGCGCCGCGTCGCGCCGCGCAGAGATTCGTTGACCGCAACCGCGCAGCGGCGCGTATCGACGTGACGCTCTACGGCAGCCTCGCCGCCACAGGGCGCGGACACCTCACCGACGTGGCGATACTCGACACGATAAGCCCGGTGACGAAGTGCAACATTGTCTGGGAACCGACAATCTTCCTCCCCTTCCACCCAAACGGGATGAAGTTTGAGGCATTTGATGCCGCGGGCAACCGTACGGACCAGTGGATAGTCTACAGTGTGGGTGGCGGCGAACTTGCCGAGGAGGGCGCTCAGCGCACCGCTTCGGATGAGGTGTACTCCATGTCGACCATGACCGAGATTCTCCAATGGTGCGAGCGCACGGGGCGTTCTTACTGGGAATACGTGGAGGAGTGCGAGGGCTCGGAGATCTGGGATTTCCTGGCGCAGGTGTGGAACACGATGTGCTCTGCCGTAGAGCGTGGTCTTGACCGCGAGGGGGTGCTCCCCGGGCCGCTCAACCTGCGCAGACGTGCCAACAGTTACCACGTGCGTGCCACGGGCTATAAATCCAATCTGCAGTCGCGTGGACTGGTGTTCAGCTATGCGCTTGCCGTCAGCGAGGAGAACGCCTCGGGCGGCGAGATCGTGACGGCGCCCACATGCGGCTCGTGCGGTGTCGTTCCTGCTGTGCTCTATCACCTGAAAAAGAGCCGCGACTTTTCTGACGCACGCATTTTCCGTGCTCTCGCTACGGCTGGACTTATCGGCAACATCGTGAAGCATAACGCTTCGATAGCAGGTGCTGAGGTTGGCTGTCAGGGTGAGGTCGGTGTAGCGTGTGCAATGGCTGCAGCCGCAGCCAACCAACTGTTCGGCGGACTGCCGGCGCAGATTGAATATGCCGCTGAGATGGGACTTGAGCATCATCTCGGCATGACGTGCGATCCTGTGTGCGGAATGGTGCAGATACCTTGCATAGAGCGCAATGCCTACGCTGCGGCTCGTGCTCTCGACGCTAACCTGTACTCGGCGTTTACCGACGGAATACACCGTGTGTCGTTCGACCGCGTCGTGGAGGTTATGAAGCAGACCGGTCATGACCTTCCCTCGATATATAAGGAGACAGGTGAGGGTGGACTGGCGCGCACATGGACCGATCCTGTGTAAGCGGCGGCGCATCTGCGTGCGGAAATTCTTTAGCTGCGTTTCGCTGCGGAGGCTGCAGATAAAAACTTGCTATAAAAAGGCATGTAAATTTGTGTAATTGCTGCATAATCCCTAAATTTGCATCGCAAAAGCAGCAACGGGGCATTAGCTCATCTGGCTAGAGCGCGACACTGGCAGTGTCGAGGTGAGCGGTTCGAGTCCGCTATGCTCCACAATAAAGCCGTTAACTATCATTTAGTTGGCGGCTTTGTTGTTTTGTAATCCGCCGGGTGGGGCATGCTCATGGGATATGTTTTATAATCTTAGGACTACAGTGTTCGATGCCTCATGCATTTAGGCAAATGTTAAAATGATGGGGAATGGATGGTGGATTTGCAAAGAGATTGTAAATTTGCAAAATAAAGATATACAGGAGCGGCTATGACCGTAATCGCTGATGCCCGTAAGGTGTAGTCATTGTGTGCGGTCAAGGTCGAGTGAGAATAGTTTTAGCTATGAAACTGAGGATATTAATGGCATTGCTTTGCGCTCTGGCTATCTTGCCGGAAGCTATTGCACAGCATCATCCGTGCAGGTTGGGCAAATTCAACCGTACGGTTACCATCACAGACCGTAGTTTACCCGTGCGCCGAGCTTATTTCGGTGTGCGTCTGACCGGGGGATATGGTTATCCCTCGCACGTGCGCTATGCACGTATTCCTCTTGCCGTCAAGGCTACGGGTGCCGATGTCGCCATATCAGGTCTCTTTCACGCGCCTTTCGGTCAGCATTTCTACGTTGAGCCTCAGGTCGAGGCATACTATTCGATGCTAAAGACAGACAAGCGCATCTGTGAGGAGCCGGCTGCAGCGGGCATAACAGAAGCCGAGCTGCGCACGGTCGGTATTCGCGTTCCGATCTATGCCGGTCTGCGTTTTGATGTGGGCTACATGCGTGAGATCACCATATTCGGCGGACCGCAGTTTGATTTCCGCATACATACGGCTTTCAAGCCTGATGTCGACAGTCAGATTTTCCATGGTACGATTAAGAATCCTCTCTACGGCGATTACGGCGTGGATCTCGACCTTCGCGGCGGTATAGGCTACAGCGTCGGGCACGTGTTTATCGGCGCGACATACACGTGGGGAATCGCTCATGTGACGAGAAGCGACTATGGCGCGAAACAGCAGCGCATGGCGCAGATCTCGATAGGTTACGATTTCTGATATTTCCAGAAAATACTCAAATAAAAGCCCCAGGAGCGCGGCATGTGCTCCTGGGGTATAGTTTGTCATATCGCGCGGTTGTCGCGCTCTAGGGCGCGCCTATGCGCTATTCAGGGTTATTTCTGACTTGTGCGGCGTTCGATCTGACGGTCGATGGCATCGATGCTTGCATCGACAGCCTCCTCAAACGAGTCGGCGACCTTGGTGGAGACCATGGGGGCTACCTGAGGCATGCTGACGCGGATCACTACCTCCTTGTTCATGATTGTCTCGGGCTTTACGACGCGCAGTTTGGCATCGAACTCGGTGATGTTGACGTTGTGGCGCGCCAGACGTTCCGCTTTCTTCTGTATGAAGGCGGTTAGTTTCTCACTGATAGTGAAGTTTACGGCTTCGATTGATACTTCCATAACTACTTCTTTTAAGGGTTTAACTGGTATTGTCTGTGTGGGAGAGAAAAGGAGGGGTGTGAGGAGTGTTATTTTTTAGCCCTCGGATGGGCTTGACGGTAATTCTGCTGCAGCTCACGGTAGGTAATGTGGGTGTATACCTGTGTGGTGGCGAGCGACGCGTGTCCGAGCAATTGCTGCACGGCATTCAAGTCGGCGCCATTGTTGAGCATATCGGTGGCAAACGAGTGGCGGAGCACATGAGGACTCAGGCGTGCGGCATGCACAGTGCCTTCCATTGCCTCGTGAACCACGTTATATATCAACTTCCGGTAAAGCGGTCTGCCGTCGGGTCGCACGAAAAATTCACCTGTCGGCGGGATTCCGGCGGTGGAGTCGCGTAGTGTCCGGTAGTTGGTTATCATCTCACTCAGTTCGGTTCCGAAGGGGATTACCCTGTCTTTATTACGCTTGCCACGCACTTTAAGTTCACCTTTCCTGACATCTATCGCGGCGTCCTGCAGGTTGAGCAGTTCGGAGCATCTCATGCCTGTGGAGTAGAACATGTCGAGTATCAGCTGATTGCGTACGGCGGTGAAATCGTCGGCAGGGACATCTGCATCAAGCAGCGCGGCGGTCTCCTCCGGGCGGACATACACCGGAAGCGGACGGTCGAGTTTCGGGAGCGCGACGGATGCCGCCGGATTGACGGATGCACGTCCTGTACGGAGCATCCACCGGTAGAATGCACGTACGGATTGCATCTTGCGGCGCACCGTGCGTGCGCTGTCGCCGGAGCGTGCGAGCGAGAGCACCCATAGCCGCAGATCGGACGGGCGTATCTCAGTAGGGCGGAACTCGTGGCGCCCGGCTGATGTCTCAGCTTCGATCCATTGCCGCAGGTCGCGCCGGTATGCATCGACAGTGTTTGCCGATGACCGGAGCTCGAACTCCAGATAGTTGAGAAATTCTGTCAGCAACGGATGCATATATCTTGTTACGCTGATTAGACAGCCGTGGGTCAGTAATCGTAGTTGAGGTGGAAGTGGTCGATCGTGAGCACTGATCCGCTTCCTCCAGTGAAATAGTCGCCGTATTTGCTTGCTGAAGCAACGACAAGTATGTAGCGTGGACGGCGGTTTGTGGCTCGGTAGTCAAGTTTTACGGTAAAATCAACCATTCCTCCGGTAGATTCGCCGCTCTGCACCTGTCCGTAGGCTATCACGCCGGGATCGTCAGGCGAGAAAAGATGGCGGTTTGCCGGATTGGTGCGGATCTCATAAGGCTCATCCCAGTCGCCGAGCGCACACCACACGATGCATGTGTCGGGTTCGCCACGCATCTGCTCGAAGCCTGTGGAGCTGTGGCTTATCGGTACAGAAGTGTAATCCCAGCGTCCGGTGAGGGTCGTGGGGCGTTCGGTGAAGGGTCGTCCGAACGACAGAATGCCGTTGGTGCCCTCGGTGGCTACGTAATCGCCGGCAAACAGATTGCCAGCAGCAAGTTTTCCGAGTATGGATATACCGACGAATCTCGATTCGAGGCGTGCGCCGCTGTAGCCGGTAGGTGATGCCACATCCTGCACCGGCACGGTGTTGGAGTTGCCAAGGGTCGTGGCTCCTTTGTTGCCGGTGCCCCAATATGGATCGCCATCCTGCGACCACGGACACCAGATTCGTCCGTCGAGCCACCACTGTGTGAAGTCGGAGTTGGGCATCTGCACCTCGCTGCCGGTTGTGAAGCTTACGGGGAGAGTGTAATCGTCGCCGGTGAATGCGCGTACCTCGTAGTCCGACTGCGGTTCGAGTCCGGTTATGCGTCCCACGAATGTGCCGCCGCTGACGGTTATGTCGGTAGCTGGGAGTGAAGTCCAGACATCGACACCAGCCATACGGTATTCCATCGATACCTGGCGTCCAGCCTCGGCGGTAGCATATACCCATGCAACGCGGGTCCATGGATCCACACGGCTGATATCCACGGCTATATCGGTCTGGGTCACTGATATGCTCCAGTTCTCTGTGCGTCCGAACTCCGTGACCTCAACCTCTACAGGGCGTGTGAAATCAACGGTAAGTCCTTTGAGGTCAGGATTCATGGTGGCGGTGGTGCCGGCGAGTTTTATAGAGGTCACGGTGATCTTGTCGAGCGGCAGAGCCTCCGGCACCTGTGCCTTGACAGTGCGGTTTTCCACATCGATCTCCGACGCGCCGACCTGATTGGCGACGGTAAAGTAGCGCTCGATGGTCTGCCGGGCTGTTATTGTCCATGTGTAATCGTAATAAAGCCCGATCTGTATGTCGACAGAATCTGTGAGATTAAGTCCGTTGACTATCTGTGCCGTGTCGACGACGTATGCTCCCGGAGTCAGCTCAAGGCGCGTCACGCGCACGTTGCTGATGTCGGCAGCCTCGTCGAGAAACAGCGTCACTATCCGGTTGGTAGAATCGATTGATGCCGCCTGCAGCTGGTTCTCGACCTCGATAGCGGTGATGTTGGGCTGTATATGAGGATAAGGTATGTCGTCCTTGATGCAGCCCGTGAAGATCATTGCCGCAACGGTGAAAAGCAGGATAGCGGGAAGCCGCTGTGCTGATATGTTGTCAAATGTGTACACCGAGTCCGAAATTGATGTTAAACAGATTGAACTTGAAGTTGGCGCCGCTGCTGAAGCGTGATCCCTCCTCAACGCCGTTGGTGATCTGCTTCTCGTTGCGCAGGCTTACTCCGAAAACGCCGAAGCTGACGTTGAACGACACGTTGTCCATGATGAACACACATACGCCGGGGCTGAAATTCAGCGATGCTGAGGTGATATTTGTGCGCGTGTCGCGCAGTTCGCCGCCGTAATATCGTTTGAAGCGCGAGGAGCCGCTGCCGAATGAGAGGTCGACCTCGTTGAACACGCCGAAACGTTTGTCGGTGGATAGACCGACGTAGGTGCGGTAAAATACGCCTATAGAGTATGTGTTGGAGTAATAGCTTACATCCTTGAGCGAGAAGTTGAGGTCGTCATCTATATCTACAGAGAGGCTGCCGAGATCGGCTTCTCCGCGGGTGTAGTTGAATTTGAGACCGATGCTCTGGTTGTTGGCGACAAAATAGCCTATGGTAGGCTTTATGGAGTACATCTTCCCCTTGAAGTCGAAATCCTTTATGAGGGACAGTATCTGCACGTCGTCGCTGTTGAACTCTCCATAGCTCGCGGTGAGTCCGAATGACCACTGTCCTTTAGGTATAAACAGGAAATTGAACAGTCCGCGGTCGTAGCGCCCGAAGTTACGCTGCGGCAGGATTATGCTCACGGTGTCATTGCCGACGATCACCTTCTGATCCAGTATGTTTCCGGTGGGTTCAGGTGAGAATTCGGAATATACCTCGAGCGAATCGACGGTCTGCGCGCTTGCCACTGCCGGGCATATAAGCGCTGCTGCGGTGATGATCAGTGATATTATTCTGTTCATGGTGCTCAGAGATAGAATACGACTCCGAACGATACGGAGAACAGGTTGATCTTGAAATTGGCGTGGCGTGTCTTGCGGTTTGCCACGTAGATGCGGTCGGTTGTGGATTTCGTGTCAGTGTAGCCGAATCCGAGCACGCCGATATTGACCTCGACAGCCGAGTAGTTGCTAAGAAACATGACAAATCCGGGGGTAAGACCTACGTTGAGGTGGAAATTGCGTTCGAATGTACCGGTGAAATCATCGCCTGTGCCGTTGGTGATCTTGGATTGTCCGCCACCGAGTTCAAGCTGAACCTCGTTGAACATGCCGAAGCGCATCGAGCTGCCGAGCGAAATATAGTTGCGGAACGCAGCTGTACCGTAATAATTGGATGTTATGGCATAGAGATGATCGGCATCGTAGGTAGTCTCCGAATCGAGTATCACCGAGCCTTGGTCAAGACGCGAACGGGAGCGTGTGTAGCTGAATTTGCCACCGGCGGCGAGATTATCCTTGAAGCAGTACATCAGCATCGGGCTGACCTTGAAGCTGTATGTGTCGGCGTTTATGCTCTCCACGATCAGAAACTGATAGTTGTCCTGATTGCTCTGGGAGTAGTTGACACTGACGCCGGTGATCCATTGCCCTTTGGGAATGAATGAGATCTGTTCGAGTCCCCGTTTGAACGGCTCCTGCGCATGTAGGGTGGTAGCCCCTGCGCTGATGAGCGCCACGGCGAGCAGCCGCAGTGCGCATTGTTTCAGGCGTGACATAAATGTTGTCTGACGTTGAATCATTTGAGCGTATATGTGTACGGATTATGTTTTATCAATATGACAGTGACAGGGCATCGAGCCATAGCGAAGCTCCGCGTGATGTCGCGGTGGCAGGATCGTCGACAGTCACTGTGTTGGCAGTCTCGTAACCGATATCACCGATGTTAGCCGATGCGGCAAGCATTACTTTGATGCGTGTAGCCTTGACGCCGAAACGTGAGTAGGTGAGCGGTATGCTGAATGCGGTGTAGCTTGTCGCTGTGCCGAGTGATGTCTTGCCGGAAGCTATGACAGTCTCAGCACCGTCAACAATACCGATGACTTCGATTATAGCGGTGCCACGTGCCGGTGCCGGAGACGCCGGAAGATACTTGTAGAAGCCGTTGAGCGCTGTCGGGCGCGAGTTGAAGGGGATTCCCTCTGTGTACGTCTCGGCAAGCCCGTCGGCGCTGAAAGAATAACTTCCGAGGAAGAGTTTTCCGACAGCTTTATGAGCTATCTGAGGAATGTTGCGGCTATAGTCCACGTATGGAGGCGCGGGCTGCACATAATCAGGTATCGCCGGTCCGTCGGTATCCCACGCCACATCGTCGATGCGCACGGCGTATGCTCCGCTGTAGACATCAGTGGTGGTCTGTGCCGATGGTGCCATATACCACGTGTTGTGGCGTGTGGCGGCGGTGCAGAATGTCTTGGTGTTGACATTCGCCCAACCTTTCGGTTCCTGTGTGTTGAAGTCGGTGAAGTTCTGGCGGTTGAAAATCTCCACGATGTCGGGTGAGTATCGACCGCCGCTTGGCATACGGTCGTATTCAATACCTTTGGTTATTTCCTCGAAATCGCCGTTGGGCAGTTCAGCAGCCGCTTCGGTAGTAATCTGTACCGGTTCGGTGAACTGGTCGTCGGTGGGTTGCTGCATGACGGTGCCGCGCAGTGTATATGATGTGGCGGCATCAAGTCCGGTCACGGTGATGATCCCTTCCTGCTCATCGCGGTCGAGCTGCAGCATCCGGTCGGAACCGGCGTATATTTCGCAGAGGCGTGTGATAACGGGTAGAAGTTCGGGATCGGCGTCTGTTATGCGTATGACAGCTCGCAGGGCGAATGCGTCGGCAAGTATGGCGAAATGCGGAGGGCGTCTGCCGATAGTGGTCTCGGCTTTCACCGATCCGCAGTAAAGCAGGCGTATGCGTATGTTGTCGGTACCTTCCGGCACACGGAAGCGCAGTGCATAGTCTCCTTCGATCTCAAGGGGTTCGACAGCTGTCAGATTCACATCACTCCAACTGCCGTCGGACTGCTGTATCTGCACGGCTAAATTGTCTGTAGCCTCAGAGTTGGGACAACGCACGGTAAGCGATGCTTCATCGATCCCTACGGTCACCGGGGTGACAGCAATCAACTCGATATCTACAGTTCCGAGGTCGATGGTCAGTATGGCAGGTTCGCTGACTTTTCCGGCACGGCTTATGGCGCGCATCGAGAATGATGTGCGGTCATCGCCGTTTTCTTCCCGTAAGTTGGGCAATACATCGGTGAAGTCTACTTCAGCGATACCGCCGTTGATGTTGAGTTTCAAACCCATCGACCGCATGAGCGACAGAAGTGTCTCAGGCGCGGAGAGGAGATCCGTCTCACGCTGCCATCCAGCCTGGAGGAGGGTGGGGGAGTTGACAGTAAGCTCAAGGCGTCCGCCGGCGATACCGGAGGCTTTAACAGTGAGCGGTTGATCCGGTAGCAGACCTTCGTCGATATGCAGCGGTGTTCCGTTGATGAATCCGGTGCATTCAGCCGTTGGCGGCGTGGCTGCAAGAAAATCAGGCGTAAGGGCAATGCGCAAGTCATCGGTGCTGATCCGTTCATCAAAGGATAGTATTACCGTCGGCACTCCATCTGTCTGATCCATGCTCATTGTCGCAGTGTAGCAGCGTCCGGCTGCGGCACCGCGGATAGTAGTGGCTATGAAGTCGGCGGTCTGTCCGTCGGGGAGTGTCAGTGATATGCTTATGTCAATATCTCCGGCGCGAAGGTATGCCTGCCGGGTTTCTCCGGGTCGGTAGGTGACAAAACCACCTCCTGCGCTATGGAATGTCACGGCGGCATCGGAGAAGTATTCGGTGAACGAGGGGGCGAACTCAACCCTCAGCATCGTGTTGATGAGTGTGCAGACAATCTCGGGGGTTGCCGTAGCTCCGTCAGTGACCTCTGCCGCAGCCTCTCCGGCAAATGCGGGGCACTCAAAGCCCTCGTCAAGTTCCGTGCCGTAGAATGCCCTGACGGTATAGTTGCCGGGGAGCAGTGGCTCTGCAGGATCGTACTCGTCAAATCTTTCCCATGTATGGGAATATCCGTCGGTTGAAATCGTCAGGCTGAGCTCGTCGACCGACGGCACCGGTGAGATCACAATGTCGGCAGCCTGATCGGCAGCGACATCAGGATCGACAGTAAGGACCGGTGCTATCATACCGGCTCCCAGACGCGTGCCGTTATAGCTGCCGGAACATGCGGAAGCTACCAGGATGATTGTCGCCGTGATCAGACGGCATAAGTTGATGGCACTGCGTTTCATTGCATAAGTGGGGTTTGTCGGTTCCCGTTATAGAGTCTTTAGCGTCACAAAAAGTGTGTAAAGATAGCTTATTTTTGTTTAACCGACACGTTTTGGTGGCAAAAATGTTAACTTTGCAGCAAAATGCTCCAGTCAGCGGTGTCCTGCCGTCAACCTTGAAGGAGTGTGTTCATAAAATCCACCATTCATTAAGAATATGAATAAAGTAAAGAATCTATTGATAGCGATGGCATTGATGCTTGTTGCTCCCATGGCTGCCGCGCAGTCGTTCGATCTCGGCTCGCTTCTGTCGAAGCTTACAGGCGGTTCGGAGCTGACGGTCAGCAAAATGGCAGGTACGTGGAACTATGCCGAGCCTGCGGTCTCGTTTAAGTCCGACAATCTGTTGAAGAAGGCTGGCGGTGCTGCGGCTTCGGCAGCTGTGAAGAAGAAACTCGCTCCGTACTACAAAAGCGCGGGATTTGAGAAACTCGTCCTGAAAGTTGAGGAGGACAGCACGTTCACCATGAGCATCGGGCGCATAAATCTAAAGGGTACGATAACTGCCCCTGATGAAGGCTCGGATGCCTCTTTCAAGTTCAATTTCATGCTTGTCGGAAAGATAAAGGCGGCTTCGATGGATACGTATGTGAAAGTATCGGGCAGCTCGATGGATCTTATGTTTGATGTCAGCAAACTTATCACGCTGATGGAACTTGCCGGAAATATCAGCGGAAGTTCCGCTGTGAAAGGTGCAACATCGCTGCTCAAGGGCTACGACGGCATAACGGCGGGATTTACACTGAAGAAACAATAAAGAAACAATAAAAGCGCGTTTTTCCGCGGGTCAAAATAAAACCGGCGTCTCTGATCTGTCAGGGGCGCCGGTTCTTTTGTGTGGTATATCGTGGGGATTATTCCTCGTCGACTTCCTTCATGTTGTGGAACACGTTCTGCACATCCTCATCCTCCTCGAATTTCTCAAGAAGTTTCTCAAGCTGTGCGCGCTGCTCGTCGGTCACTTCCTTGAGTTCGTGGGGGATGCGCTCGAATTCTGCGCTGATGAGCTCGAATCCGTTATCCTCAAGATATTTCTGGATGTTGGCAAACTCCTCGAAAGCGCCGTAGAGCACGATTTCCTCCTCGTCAGCCTCCAGTTCGTCCACTCCGTAGTCGATGAGCTCGAGTTCGAGTTCCTCAAGATCCATGCCATCCTTGGGTTTGATTTTGAAGACGCTCTTGTGGTCAAAGAGGAATGCGAGCGATCCTTGTGTGCCGAGGTTGCCTCCGTGTTTGTTGAAATAAGAGCGGACATTAGCCACGGTGCGTGTGTTGTTGTCGGTGGCTGCTTCTACGACAATGGCGATTCCGAAAGGACCGTATCCTTCGTATACGATCTCCTTATAGTCGCCGGCATCTTTGTCGGTAGCCTTTTTGATTGCTCGCTCAACGGTGTCCTTGGGCATGTTAGCCGCCTTGGCGTTCTGCATCAGTGCGCGGAGGCGGGGGTTGGTGTCAGGATCGGGTCCACCTGCTTTTGCGGCAATGGTTATCTCCTTGCCGATGCGGGTGAATGTGCGCGACATGTTGCCCCAACGTTTGAGTTTGCGTGCTTTGCGGTATTCAAAAGCTCTTCCCATGAGAGTGTGGATTAGATTATTATGTTTTTCTTATTTATCGGAGTGTTGCGCCGGTGCGGCGTGTGAGGTTCGCGGTGATTTTCTCCATTATGGCTTCAATCTGACGGTCATTGAGCGTCTTTTCATCATCCTGGAGGGTGATCGATATCGCGTATGATTTTTTGCCCTCGGGCAGATTCTTCCCTTCGTAGACATCGAAGAGGGTGACGTCGCGCAGCAGTTTGCGTTCAGCCTCACGTACAGCCTCGTCGATCTGCTCCATGCTGATTGAGGAGTCGATGAGCAGGGCGAGGTCGCGTTTTACGGGTTGTGTGCGTGGCAGGGGAGTGAATGTGGCATTGCGCGGTGCGGCGAGACGCACGATCGCAGTCCAGTCGAGTTCGGCGAATACCACAGACTGCTTTATGTCGGCGGCACGCAGACGTGCGGGTGAGAGTATGCCGAGGCGTCCGAGCGTCTTCCCGGAGCGGGTGGTGATCGTCACTGACTGGGAGAAAATATCGTGCGCGTCGTCGGAGTCGACTGTCAGGCGAATCTCGCGGGTGGTGATGCCGAGGCGTGCGAATATGTTGGCGACGGTGGCGCGGAGGTCGAAGTAAGTGGCTTCGGCGGCAGGACGCGCCCAGTTGCCGGGGCGGATATTGCCGGTCATCCAGATCGCAAGGCGTGAGCCTTCGCTGAATGGAGCGAGGGGACGCTCAGGTGTGATCTCAGCCTGGGGATTGTAAGTGTAAACATTGCCGAATTCGTAGAAGAGAAGATCGGCGTTGCGTCGGTTCACATTGTGCTCAATCGCCTCGAGTCCGCCGAACAGCAGGGTGCGGCGCATCACCGCGAGGTCGGAGCTGAGCGGGTTGAGCAGGCGCACGCATGTGTCGAGCGGATAGGTGGTGAGATCCGCGTAATAGCGTTCGGCGGTGAGTGAGTTGGAGAGGATCTCGTTGAATCCGCATGCGGTGAGCTGCTGACCGATTATGGTGCGTAACTCATTGTCGATGTCAGCCTCCGAGCGGTAGGAGAGTGATGCGTGGATGGTAGTGCCGGGCACGACGTTGTTGTAGCCATATATGCGAAGGAGATCTTCGACCACGTCGCAAGGGCGGGTGACATCCACACGGTATGTGGGCACCTTGACTGTCACTCCTTCATCAGTGCGCGATGTTATCTCCATCTCGAGCGAGCGGAGTATCGCATCGATGGTGTCGTGCGGTATCTTTTTGCCGATAAGGCGGTCGGCATAATCGTATTCGAGTTTTACTTCCGCGGGGAGAATCGGTTCGGGGTATATGTCGACCGGCTCTCCGCAGATTTCGCCTCCGGCAAGCTCCTTGACAAGCAGGGCGGCGAGTTTCGCAGCCCAAAGTGTCGCGTTGGGATCGGTGCCGCGCTCGTAGCGGAACGACGCGTCGGTATTGAGACCGTGGCGACGTGCTGATTTGCGCACTGTCGTGGGATTGAAGTATGCGCTCTCTATGAAAATATCGGTGGTGTTTTCGGTGACGCCTGAGTCAAGTCCGCCGAATACACCCGCAATGCACATCGGATCGGTGGCGTTGCAGATCATCAGGTCGCGGGCGTCGAGTTTGCGCTCCACACCGTCGAGCGTTGTGAACGGAGTGCCTTCAGGGCAGGTGCGCACTACTATTTTCTCACCATTTACCTTAGCAAGGTCGAAGCAGTGCAGCGGCTGTCCGATGCCGTGGAGTATGTAGTTGGTGATGTCGACGATGTTGTTTATCGGGTGCATTCCTATCGCGGTAAGGCGCTCTTTGAGCCATTTGGGGCTCTCGGCAACCTTCACGCCGCGGATTGTAATGCCGCAGTAGCGGGGGCAGAGCGTGGTGTCTTCCACAGTGACTGTTGCTGCTCCGTCAGCCCGGTCGATATGGAATGCTTCATCCGACGGACGGCGCAACGGAGTGTGGTTGGCATGGCAGTCGAGCCATGCGGCGATATCGCGTGCGCATCCGAAGTGTGATGCGGCGTCAATGCGGTTAGGTGTGAGGTCGACCTCCAGGACGTAGTCGGATGTGAGCCCGTAGTATTCGGCTGCTGGTGTGCCGGGGGTTGCGGCACCTTCGGGAAGCACGATTATGCCGTCGTGCGATGTGCCTATCCCGATCTCATCCTCAGCGCAGATCATGCCGAATGATTCGACGCCACGGATCTTTGATTTCTTGATCTGGAATGTCTTGTCGCCATCGTAGAGTGTAGTGCCGACAGTGGCTACGACGACAGTCTGACCCGCGGCAACATTGGGCGCGCCGCATACGATCTGTACAGGAGCCTCTCCGCCGAGATCCACTGTGGTGATATGAAGGTGGTCGCTGTCGGGATGTTCGATGCATGTGAGGACTTTGCCTATCACTATGCCGCGCAGTCCGCCACGGATCGATTCAACTTCCTCTACTCCTCCCGTTTCGAGTCCGACGGATGTCAGCGCAGCTGCGAGTTCGTCGGGAGTAAGCGAAAGGTCAATATATTGCTTTAGCCAATTGTAAGAAATGTTCATGACTTTCAGATGATTGCAAGGGCGGGGCGCAGCCTTTCGGCGGCAGTCGGCGTCACTTGTCGGTTTCAATCGGCAAAATTACGAATTTTTTGCGAATAGCGCCAAAACTATTGAGAGTGTGCGCATGGACAAGACTATCAGGTTGTGGAATTTGTGGATTTTAGGGCGATTTCGTACCTTTGCGGCATGATTACGGGCAGTATTCAGAAGGTAAAGTCGATGCTGGGTTTCGGAGGTCCGGAATACCGCACAGGGCTTGTTCTCAGTGGGGGTGGAGCGCGCGGGTTCGCCCATGCCGGCGCTATCAAGGCGCTTGCCGAAGTGGGTATCCGTCCGGATATAGTGGCTGGTGTCAGCGCCGGCTCTGTGGCGGCTGTTATGTATGCCGCCGGCATCCCGCCGGAGGAGATGGTGAATATTTTTCAGGATTCACATTTTTCAGACTTCGCCGAGCTCGGCATACCGAAAGATGGTTTTTTCAGCCTGAACCGTTTCCGTAAGTTCCTGCGCAAGACCATCCCGTTTCAGAATCTCGAGGATCTGCCTATCCCTGTGGTCGTTGGCGCCACCGATCTCGACAACGGCAAGAAAGTGGCGTTTGAGAAAGGTCCGCTTGCAGATTGCGTAGCCGCCTCGTGCAGCATCCCGATAGTATTCAAGCCGGTCAGGATCGACGGTGTGCGCTACGTTGACGGCGGTGTGTTGCATAACCTTCCGGCATGGACCATACGAGACCGCTGCAAATACCTCATAGGCATAAACTGCTCCCCTCTCACCAAGAAAGCGCCCAGCGATTCCATAGTCAACATAGCCTTGCGCTCCTATGAGCTGCTTGCCAAGACCAACTCGTTTGCCGACATGGAGATCTGCGATATCCTTATACGCACGGATGAGATAGCCCGATACAAGGCATTCAATCTTAAACAGATCGAGCGAGTCTACGAGAGCGGCTACCGCGACACCATGGAGTTTCTTCTCTCTCATGGCTTTCACCGCATAACGGAAGATACCGGAGCCCAGAAGGCATTGCCTCCGCACACAAACCAATAACAGCAAATGGAACAGAAACCTATCATATATCAGCTTATACCCCGTCTTTTTACAAACGACAACGAAAATTGTGTGCCTCACGGCACTCTCTCGCGCAATGGCTCGGGTAAGCTGAACGATATCACGGCTGCAGTGCTTCAGTCGATCAAGGATCTCGGCACTACCCACGTGTGGCTTACGGGAGTCATAGAGCACGCCCAGAAGAGTGACTATACGGAATACGGCATACTGCGTGACAATCCGCACGTGGTCAAGGGTGAAGCCGGATCGCCTTACGCCATAAAGGACTATTACGATATAGATCCCGACATAGCGGTCAGCGTGCCCGACCGCATGGCGGAGTTTGAGGCGGCGGTGTCGCGCATACATGATGCCGGAATGAAGGTGATCATAGACTTTGTGCCTAATCACGTGGCGCGTCAGTATCATTCTGACGCGGCTCCTGAAGGAGTGCGCGATCTTGGTGCCGACGATGACAAGAACCTCGCTTTCTCGCCCTCCAACAATTTCTACTACATACCGCGGCAACTTTTCGCACCCTCTATAGATCTCGGGACCGGGAAGCAGAGCTATGTCGAGTTTCCGGCAAAGGTGACCGGCAACGATTGCTTCACGGCGTTTCCTACACAGAACGACTGGTATGAGACCGTGAAACTCAATTACGGTGTGGATTATCAGGGTGGACATACACATCATTTTCAGCCGGTGCCCGACACCTGGATGAAGATGCTCGATATCCTACGGTTCTGGGCGGCTAAAGGTGTCGACGGATTCCGGTGCGACATGGCGTTCATGGTGCCTATCGAATTCTGGCAGTGGGCTATTCCGGTCATCAAGGACCACTATCCGCACATTATATTTATAGCCGAGATCTACGACACGAATCTCTACCGTGATTTCATAAACGTAGGGCGTTTCGATTACCTTTATGATAAGGTGAACCTGTACGACACGCTGCGCGGCATACAGACATCCAACTTCTCGGCGGCTCAGCTGACCGGTTGCTGGCAGACCGTCGACGGCATAAGCGACCACATGCTCAATTTCCTTGAGAATCATGATGAACAGCGTTTTGCGTCACGTTTCTACGCCGGTGATCCCGGCAAGGTGATCCCGTCGCTCGTGGTCAGCTCGATGATTGGCACAGGGCCGATGATGATCTACATGGGTCAGGAGCTCGGTGAGCCGGCAGCCGATGCCGAGGGCTTCAGCGGATATGACGGGCGCACCACAATATTCGATTACTGGAGCCTGTCGACCTTGCGTCGCTGGCTGAACAAAGGGTGTCCCGGCAATGAGAATCTTACCGGTCGTGAGCGCTGGCTGCGCGACAAGTACCGCACCATACTCCGCCTGTGCAACTCCGAAAAGGCGATCGTGAAGGGCAGATTCTTCGACCTCATGTATGTCAATTATGAGAATCCGACGCTCAACCCTCACCGGCAGTATGTGTTCCTGCGCAATTATGCCGACGAGACTCTTGTCATAGCCGTGAATTTCTCGGCTGATTCATGCGACCTGCGCATCAACATACCCCGCCATGCGTTCGATATGCTTCAGATTCCGCAAGGCGATGCGGTCATGACTGAACTTCTGACCGGCGAAAAGCTTCATAAGGAGTTTGCCGAGGATGTTCCTTTCGAGACGTTCGTCGGCCCGTATGATGCGGTAGTGTGGAAGGTGAAGCACAAGAGTGTTGAGAAAAGCGATAAAAAAATCATGCCTCAGGGCGCACCCTCCGGCAAAAAAGCGTAACTTTGCCCTCGGTTATCACTCGGCAACCAGGAAATTGCAGACAATTTAGTCCCGATTACATATATCACCGCTTATGAACTCAGTAATCCATCCCATCAAGATTTTCGCGGGCACAAAGTCGCGCTACATGGGTGAAGAAATTTGCAAATGTCTCGGCATGGAGCTCGGAAAAATGAATATCCAGCACTTTGCCGACGGCGAGTTTGAGGTATCGTTCGAGGAGCCGATCCGCGGATGCGAGGTCTATCTCGTGCAGTCGACCGTGCCCAATGCCGACAATCTCATGGAGCTCCTGCTCATGATCGATGCGGCAAAGCGTGCTTCCGCTCACTCCGTGATCGCTGTCATCCCTTATTTCGGATGGGCGCGTCAGGACCGCAAGGACAAACCGCGTGTGAGCATAGCCGCCAAGCTCGTGGCTGATCTTCTCGTTGCCGCCGGTGTGAACCGCGTGATCACGATGGATCTTCATGCCGACCAGATCCAGGGATTCTTCAATATTCCTGTGGATCACCTCTATGCTTCGTCGGTGTTCATTCCTTATATCGAAAGCCTCAAGCTTGAGGATATGGTGATCGCTACTCCCGACGTGGGTGGTGCCAAGCGTGCCAACAGCTATGCCAAATATCTTGATGTGCCTCTGGTGCTCTGCCACAAGCAGCGTGCGAAGGCAAACGTAGTCGAGTCAATGACCGTTATTGGCGACGTACAGGGTAAGAACGTGATTCTGATCGACGATATGGTGGATACTGCCGGAACCATCACCAAGGCAGCGAACCTGATGATGGAGAAGGGTGCGAAGTCAGTGCGCGCGCTTGCATCGCATGCCATAATGAGCGATCCCGCATCGCAGCGTGTCGACGAGAGCGCGATGACAGAGATGATCTTCACAAACAGCATCCCGTTCGAGAAGCAGTGCCGCAAGGCTACCATAATCAGTGTGGCACGCCTGATTGCCGATACTATCAGCCGCGTTCATAACAACCAGTCGATCTCGAGCCAGTACATATTCAAGTAATCTTTACGGCTTGCTGCTCTGCTTCCGGATTGCCGGAGCAGACACATAAGTCATATTACCGCAGCGGCTATGGCTGATATCAGTTTGCCGCAGCATAAAAAATCAAACGAGGAGATGTTTTCACAACGTCTCCTCGCTTAGATAATAAACCAATCATTATCACATTTCTTGCAAT
>OFFM01000610.1_pt1 | contig 26944 bp, 20 predicted proteins | sample 1521401 | NCBI WGS metagenome assembly OFFM01 (sample SAMEA3504118, study PRJEB24116) | mouse gut metagenome | biome: mouse gut; feature: mouse-associated habitat; material: faeces | place: Denmark | collected 2011
CTGGAGCTGGACGAGGTGATGAGCCTGTCCGACCGCATCCTGGTGATGTACGAAGGGGAGATCGTGGGGGAACTGGATCCCAAGCAGACCACCGTGCAGGAGCTGGGCCTTTATATGGCCGGGGCAAAGCGGATGGACAGGAGCGGGAAGGAGGAGAAGGGCGCGTGAGTGTGAAATATCCGAATCTCGTCCAAATCTATACTGGTGAGGGGGATGAGGGCGCATGAAGAACCAGGGTAGAACTCTGCTGCAAAAGGATGGGACAAAGACTGTGCTGGCATCCCTGCTTTCCATTGTCATCGGTCTGGCGGTGGGCAGCATTCTGGTGCTGGTGGTGGGCCTGTTCAGCGACAACCTGGGCATGGCAAGCGCCTGGGAAGGCATCCGGCTTATCTTTTTCGGCATCCTCAGCACCGGACGGAACACGTCGGGCAGCCTCACCTGGGGCTTCAACCCCCAAAGCATCGGCAACATGCTCTTCCGTGCAACCCCGTTGATCCTCACCGGACTGTCCGTGTCGGTGGCGTTCAAGACGGGCTTGTTCAACATCGGTGCGCCGGGGCAGTATCTGATGGGGACCATGGTTACCCTGGCCATCGCCCTGGGTATTCCTGTCTCCGCGCTGCCCAGCCCGGTTATCTGGCTGCTGGCCTTTTTGGGCGGCATGCTGGCCGGGGCGCTGTGGGGCTGCATCCCGGGCCTCTTCAAGGCCTATCTCAACGTCAACGAGGTCATCACCTCCATTATGACCAACTGGATCGCCGCCAATCTGGTGACCATGCTCTTTGACGGCAGCCGGTTCATCAACAACGTGGACTACGGCAAGACCGGCTACTGCCTGAAGACCAGCTCCAACGGCGTGGCCACCGCCAAGCTGGGCCTGGACTTCGGCGGCAGCAGCGCCAACGCCGGCATCCTCATCGCCGTGGCCTTCGCAGTGGTGACCTACGTCGTCATCAACAAGACCGTCTTCGGCTACGAGCTCCGCTCCTGCGGCAGCAACAAGAACGCCGCCCGGTACGCCGGCATGAACGAGAAGCGCAACATCGTCCTCTCCATGGCCATTGCCGGCGGGCTGTCCGCCGCCGGCGCGGCGCTGTACTTCCTGCAGGGGGACGTGGAGTTCTACTGGCACACCTCCATGAGCCTGCCCGCCACCGGCTTCAACGGCATCCCGGTGGCCCTGCTGGCCAGCTGCAGCCCCATCGGATGCGTCTTCTCGGGGCTCTTTATGGCCTATCTGACCATCTCCGGCAGCCAGCTGAGCACCTTCACGGCCTATAACGAGTACATCGCCAACATCATTATCGCGGTGATCGTGTATCTGAGCGCCTTCACCCTGTTCTTCAAGGGCCTGATGAGCGCGAAGAAGAAGACCATCACCGTGAAGAGCGAGGTCGCCAAAAACAAGGCGGGAGAGGAGATGAAGCGGAAATGACGTTTCTTTTGCAGCAGACTGTCATCTACACGGTGCCTCTGATCCTGGTGGCCCTGGCCGGCGTGTTTGCCGAGCGCAGCGGCATCATCAACCTGGCCCTGGAGGGCATCATGATTATCGGCGCCCGGCTAAGTATCTCATCACCACACTCAAAAATCCGACCATCCCCCCTTTCGCAAAAATCGAGGGGGATCCTCGCATCGCAGCAGGGCAGCAGCCTCCGCAGCCGGCCATCCCCCCTTTCGCAAAAATCGAAGGGGATCCCCGCATCGCAGCGGGGGAACAGGCTCCGCATTCTGTAATCACGGCTACGGGCAATTTCATCTTGGAGGCTTTGAAGTGGTGGCTGGAGAAATATCCGCAGATTGAGGTGGCGGAATTTGTAATCATGCCTGATCATATCCACATGTGCGTGCATGTGCGGAGCTATCTGCCTAATGGGCTCAGCATAGCGATGTCGGGACTGAAGGGGAAGGTGTCGAGTCTGCGGCATGCGGCATTACCTGAGCGGTTCCGCCAGGAGGGGATGGTGTCGGTGTTCGAAAAGGGATTTAATGACCGCATCGCTTATAATGATGAGCACTGGGGGCGACAGATTATCTATGTGAGGGATAACCCGCGCAGATACCTCATCAAGAGGTTATTTCCGGATTATATGTATCGCCGTTGGAGTCTGAAAATCGGCGATGAGGTGTACGTAGCAAAGGGGAATATCCTGCTTCTGAAGGAGCCGGAGCTTTTTGTGGTGAAGCATCATCGCAGATGGAGCGCCGCCGAGAGCGACAATTATCAGACTGCATGCCGCCTGAAAATAGAGAATGGCGGAATTCCGGTCTCCCCCTTTATTCATCCGAAAGAGAAGGAGCTCCGCAATTACGCCATTGAGGATGGTGGATGCTATATCAGAATCTGTGAGAATGGATTTGCTGAAAGAGAGCAGGCCTCGGGGATGGAGTTCAATATGATGGCCGCCGGGCGCCTGTTGCTCATAGCTCCTGCCGCGCATGACTCACAGAAACGCGAATTGAAATACGCCTACGCCAAAGTACTGAATACCCTGGCAGCCAAATTAGTAGAGATGCATGACAAAGGCATATCCTGCATCATCCACGGCTGATTTCAGGAGCCACAGGACTGATGGCGCCCCAGCACTAATTTCCGTATCTGATACCGATGCGGCTGATTTCAGCCGCGACAGGTCTGATGGCGCGGCAGCCTATCAAGTGAGGGAACAGCCGCGTGGCGGCTTAATTTGACACGAGCTGCACCACGATCAGGCGCCCGCCGTCGGCGCCCGACAGCAGTATCTTGCGCCCTTCCGTAAGCTCTACAAACTCACCTACCTTTATCTGGCGCTTAGGCTGCTCCGTGACATCCCACATATCCGGGAGCCGGCGATTGATCAATATCCACTTGCCACCATGGAAATGGAAGTCGCCCACCGGTTTTTTATCTTCGGGGCGCGTGCGCTCGTTGGGGGTGATGAAGCGGTTGACGTGCCACATGTAGAGCGACTGCTTGTCGTAGACCATCAGCCGATAGTTCTCAGGCAGGAATTTGCCATGCGAGGGGGAATAGTAGAGATTCAGCACAGGCAACTGTCCATGATATTCAGTGCCGCAGAAGGGGCAGCGGGGCTTGGTGGAGTTGTCAAATACAAACCATTTAGCCTCACAAGCAGGATTCTGGCAGGGCTGGATAAGATCGGTGGTCTTGACAAGTGCTGTCTCCCACTCATCGGCGGTAGGGCGCTTGGAGGGGTCGTGCAGTCCGTCGATGAATGCGCGGTTGAACAGCTCAGTCAGATATGGGCCGCAGATTGTATAGGGGCGCTTGGTGACATCACCCTGCGGAAGCTCGGCGGGGCTAAGGCTCTGAAGGCGCGGACGATTGCTCTTGTCGGTAGGATGCTCTATGAATAGAGCCTTCGCTCCCATCGAGAGTTCCTCATCCTTGGCGCTGTCGAGATCATTGACTTTTCCGCCACGCAGCGGATGCCGGTTGAGCAGATACATGTAAATCAATACTGCCAAGGCATGACGGTCGGTCTTGATGCTCGGCAGACACTTGCCGGGGTCACCAATCTTCAAGGCGCGGGTCTGCAACACCTCGGGGGCGATGAAGTCGGGGGTGCCCACCACATCCGGCGGATACTTGCCGGGCACCACCAGTCCGTCGCAGTCAATCACGGCAGCCTTGCCCGACTCCGGGTCTACAAGCACATTCTTATAAGAGAGGTCGGAATGCGCCAATCCGGCGGCATGTAGGCGGCGCACCGCACGCGCTATCTGCAGACACATGTGGTAGTGGCTGAGCCATGTACCCTTCTGGGCCGGCGACAGGAATTTATTACGCAGTTTGGCCGAGGCAAACCATTTTCCCTCCTTCTCCTTCCCCTTGAACATGCCATCCTTGAAGAAGAAATGCTTCTGATAGGCCGGGCACACGATGCCGAGTTTACCATTCCACTCCACCAGCTTCGTAGGCCAGCAGAAGAGATTCTCCCAATATTCGCCGCCGATCTGATTGAAAATATTGTCGCGGTATCTGCCCACGATATTCTGCAATCTATCCTTAGCGTTGGCATCCTGCGGCTCACGGAAGAAGCCCACCACATAACTCTTGTCAGGACTGAAATAGACATCCTTCATCGCGCCACTGCCGATAACTTCATCTACAAATTCCACCTGTGTGCCGTCGGTGGCTGTCAATTTTATGGTATTTGCCATTGTGTCTGATTTATAATTCGGTTAAGGCTCAATAGAGTATGGCTATCGTGCGGTCGTCGTGGTTGCCGGGGCTCCAGAAGTCGAGCCAGCGCAGCAGCTGCGACTGGGCCTCCTCGTTATCGTCTGACAGGTCTACGCCACCTATCTCATCATCGGGGAATCCGGTCTGCAGAGCATGGTAGAACTCCTCCCATCGGGCGTAGTCGTTGAGATTACGGTCGGTCTCAAACATGGGGTCTGACACTCCGTCTGTCATCAGGAAAAGGGCCGTGAAATCGGGCACAACCGCCATGCGCAGGCGTCGCGCCGCCGCATCCTGCTCGCGGAAAATGCCGGGCATTGTCAAGAAGCGTGTCTGCCCCGAGAATTCGCCTTCATCAGGCACACCGAGCAACTTGGCAGTCTTGTTGGTCTCATCGTAGAGGCACATCGCGCCATCACCCACCCAGAACGAAGCGATAAACCATCCGAAGTCATACTTCTTGCATATGGCAAACATCAGAGTGGTGTTGAAATCCTTGACCTTGTCGTTGTCATCGAGCGAGGCGAGGCGATTGAGCGCCTCATGAGCCTTGACAGCGCCTTTGAAGACGATATCATATACAAAGCGCGTGACGGCACTGCGGGCCTCGGTATTAGTCGTGTCGCGGCCATACTGCTGTATAGCTGCTTCAAAAGCGGGGTTATCGGCGAGATGACTACGGCAGTGATCTACCGCCGTCTCGCAAGCCACTTCCGAACCTTTGCGCGAGTATTTGGCCGAGCCTGCACCGTCGGCCACAGCCATAATATACCAGTCGGAATCCGGACAGTGCAGCAGTTTGAAGTGATCGTCGCGCGCCTTCCCCTCCTGGGCATGGCTGCGGCCACGCTGACTGGCCGCCACGATATCCTTGCGCGGACTGCCATCGCCGGCAGCCTCTACCTTCACATACTCCTTGGCCTCATCGGGCTTGTAGTATTTTATATTCTTATCGGTGGGAATATTACGCCAGAGATCGCGCGGATTAGGATTGAACGCTATGGGAATCTTGAGCTCAGATTTTTCCTCACCCTCGATTGTGGCATAACGCAGTGTGAGCGAGAAATCACCGGCCGCAGCAGGCTTGCCGTGAAGAGTGCATTCCCCCTCATCACTGATTGCGAAAGTCAGCCCGAGCTCATCGATTCCATCAAGCTCGATGTCGGAAATCTTCTCAGCGGGGAGCTTGAAGCTTGCCGAATAGTCATGCTTCACAGTGCCGTTGGGCAGACGTATGCCAAGACTCTTTATTTCGTTGTCTATCAATATTTTTTGGTTCATGCGTTCCTCTTTATAGTTTTTCCACAGCTGGCTCACTGCCCAGTTGACAAATTCGGCCTTGCCTGACTGCGGGACTCCGGCCTGAGCCATAGCCCGCTCGATGGCTCTGGCGGCCTCGGCGATGTGTGAAGCCGGGCGCCGGTGGCGGGCGGCCATGCGTTCTTTTCTATCCATTTCAAAAAGTGTGAGTTAAATCATTCAACCTAAACCTCGGGCGATATCCATCCCCGCGTCGGAACCGCTGCCGAGCTCACCCTTCAGTCCGCACCACGGGCATTCGTTATGTCTCTCCTCACCCACGCAGAAAATGCCGCCGCATTCACACACCACGATTCCGAGCTGATTGCCGCAGCAAGGGCATGTCGGAGCGCCGGCGAGCATGCGGGTGTTGATGCTTGCCCTGGCTCCGGTGGAGAGAGATGCATACGATTCCTTATCCACCGGGTAAGCTCCCACAAGCTTGAAGAATGAGGAGTCGAGCATCTCGAATCTGCCACCCCTTTCTTCGGCCGGAAAGCGCTTGGCATACTTCACGAGATAGTCATTGCCGGTGGTCTGGCAACGTCCGTGGAGCACCACAAAATTCTCATCTACCGTGCCATAGCAACCATTCGGGTCTACCTTCTCAAGATTAATACCTGAGATGGGAGCAAGCTTCACCTCATCGGCATTCTGCTCGCTGACTGACACACTGGTGGTCTGTATCGAAGCCGTCACCCATTTGAAGAATCGGCTGAACGACTCGGCATCGGTTTCCTTAAGCAGCAGGATGTCATTGGTGAGCTGGGCGAGGGTGAGCAGATTCACATTATCACCGATTGAGACTGCCACAAGGCTGCAATGCTTGCGATAGTGCTCATTCCATCGGCGGAATGCGGCGTGATAGTCGTCGGTGGGATTGCCGTCGGTGAAAAGGAAGATAATGGGTTTCCAGTCACCCTTGACTTCGAGGGTGGTCTTCTGGATAGATACATCGAGGTCATCCATCAACGCCTCAAGTCCGGCGCCGAGCGAAGTGCCTCCACCGATGGGGAACACCGGCGGATAGAACTTATACAGCTCCGTGAGCGGAGATAGCACTCTGGCCTTACCGGCAAAAGCTATGATTGACACAAATACTGTCTCCAATGCATACGGGTCGACGCGGAGATTCTGGATAATGGTCCGCATACCCTGTTGCACCTGCTCGATAGGTGAGCCCACCATCGATTCAGAGACATCGACAAGGAAATAGATTGGTAGTCTGCGCATAATCTGACTTCATTTTATATCACACAATCACATTCACCTCAGCGGGGGGAGGTGGAAGCACCAGGCTTTCGGTGGCACCTATGCTGCGGTTGCCCACACCGATTGAGTCGGACACCCACTTGAAGAATTTCCGGAAGGCAGTACTGTCGACGGTGTCGAGCGAGTAGACCTCATCGGTGAGCGCCTTGAGGGGTTCGGTCTTGGCGCTCATGCCCGCGGCGCAGGCGATGATGCTTGCGAAGTGGCGTTTCTTTACCTCCGGAATCATCTCATTGTATAGCTGTATGTCGGATGGCTTGCCATCGGTCATCAGAAACAGCAGCGGCATCCAGTCACCCTTCTGTTCGGGTGTGCTCATCCGCACCTCGCGGTCTATCTTCTCGCACAGCAGTTTGAGGGCCTGCCCGGTGTGGGTGGGGCCACTTTCGGGGGTGGTGATTTCCGGAAGCTGCAATTCATCAAGCGGGGTCAGCGGCAGAATCTGCTTTACATCGCGGTCATAGGTGATGATGCTGATGTTGACCGACTCAAGCGCAAACGGATCCTGACGCAGACTTGCAAGCATAGCCTCAAGACCTACTTTTACTGACTCAATTGGTTCGCCACGCATTGAGCCCGAAGTGTCGATTAGCAGGTATACGGGTAGACGTCTCATATATTTCGATATGAATTATAATTTCAAGCACCTGATATACAGGCGAGTCTTAATGAAGTTGTTTAAACTTTTTACGAAAAATATAAAATGTAGAGTTTTTTTCTTCAAGCGCAATCTTAATTAATATTTTGGCATCTTTCGACCCTCTTCATCGGTCGCGATGCCCGCATCGCTCCCTCTTCGAGAGCCGAAACCTGCTCAAAATCTTAATTAACCTTGCACTTGAAAAAAGTTTAAACAACTTCAATATTTTTAATTCTGAACAAGCCCCTCGTTGCAGGGCTTATTCAGAATTAATATGGCTGACTGGCGGATTATCTTCACACCACGATGTTCACTTCAGGGGGTGGGGGCGGGAGCTCGCTGAGCTTGGTGGCTTCGGCGCCAGTCTCCTCCACCTTCATGCTGCCTGAGCTCACTGAGGCCGACACCCATTTGAAGAAGGCCTTGATTGTGGCGCTGTCGGCCGTATCGAGCGACACTACGCATTCGGTGATTTTCTTGAGCGTGTCGGTATTGGCACCCGCACCTGCTGCACATGCCACAACCATGCCCCACTTGCGTTTGTTGAATTCGGCAAGTCCTTTGGCGAGATCATCGGTGGGTTCGCCATCGGTCATGATAAACACGAGGGGTTTCCAGTCGCCCTTCTGTTCGGCGGTGGTTTTGGTCACTTCCTGGTCGGCTCTCTGCGCGAGCAGAGCAAGCGCCTCACCAAGGGCTGTGCAACCGCTTGCCTGGATATTGGGCTGCTGGAAGGCTGCCAGCTCGGTGAGAGGTGTGGCCTGACGTGCTGTGCTGTCGAAGGTGATGATGCTCAGATAGGCGGTCTCAAGCGCATAGGGATCCTGGCGCAAGGTAGACAGCAGCACCTGGACACCATTCTTGACAGCCTCGATGGGTTCGCCATACATCGACCCTGAGCAGTCAAGCAAAAGATATACGGGGAGTCTTCTCATTTTCTTGCCTATATTAATTATATTTATTGAGGTATTCCTGAAGCCCGGCTTTCTGTCCACTGCCGATGGCTTCGAATTTCCACTGGCCGGCGCGTTTGTAGAGGCGTCCGAACTCCACTGCAGTCTCGATCGAGAAATCCTCATCGAGGTCATATCGCAGAATCTCCTCGCCATTGGCGGCATTGTAGATGCGGATGAATGCGTTGCGCACCTGTCCGAAATTCTGACGGCGCTCGGCAGCCTTGTGGATTGTGACCACAAAGGTAATCTCATTAACGCGCGGGTCAATCTTGGAGAGGTCGACACGTATGCTCTCGTCGTCCCCCTCGCCTTCGCCTGTGAGGTTATCGCCGGTGTGCTCCACAGCGCCATCGGGCGATTTGAGATTATTGTAGAATACGAAGTATTCATCGGCAAGAATCTTACCGTTTTCGCCGAGAATGAAGGCCGATGCATCAAGATCGAAGTCTTCGCCGGTGCTTGACTGATTGGTGTCCCAACCCAGTCCTATTGTGAACTGTGGAAGCTCCACCGCCACTCGCTGTCCTTTTTCCAAGTTAATCATATTGCATGCTTTTTAATTTGAAACCATCTGCCTGCAGATGATTTCAGAGGTTCTATATTGCAAAGATAAAGAGCAATTCCGCAGGAATCTGAATCTCCGCAATATTGCGGCCTTGAGTCGCCCTCAAACCCGATTTTATCCGCAAGATTGCAATCAGGCTGAGCCGGCTCACCGCATTGCTGGCAGCTGCGCTTTCTAACCTACATACTTGTCTACAAAGAATTGGAGTCCACCCTTATAGCCGTTGCCGATGGCCTCGAATTTCCACTGGCCGTTGCGACGATACAGGCGACCGAACTCCACAGCCGTCTCGATTGAGAAATCCTCATCGAGGTCATACTTGGCAATCTCTTCATTTGTGAGCGCATTGTAGATGCGTATATAGGAGTTATGCACCTGGCCGAAGTTCTGGCGGCGCTGGTCGGCCTCATGGATGGTGACGGTGAAGATAATCTCCTGTATGCGGGGGTCAACCTTATCGAGATCCACAGTCAGTGTCTCATCATCGCCACCGTCGCTATTGCCGCCGGTGAGGTCATCGCCCGAGGATTCCACAGCCTTGTCGGGAGAAATCAGATTATTGTAGAACACAAAGAACTCATCAGCCGGAAGCTTCTTATCGGCCCCCAGCATAAATGCCGACGCATCAAGGTCAAAGTCAAAACCGGTGCTTGTATTCGGATCCCAGCCAAGACCCACCCCCACCTTATGGAGACCGATCTCAATACGCTGGCCTTTCTGAAGATTAATAGCCATAAATAGTCTTTTTAGATATTTAGATTTTAAGTATTGACAAATCATAGTTTTCTTATGCAGCGCACTCTATACCGGGCATGCGTCTGCAGAAAACTTCGGCAAGGGGGACTAATCCATCACTCATTTATCAAAGGTGTAATATCCCGGAAGCCGATTGCAAATATAATCAAAAATATCGAAGAGCCATCCACATCAATCCAATATTTTGTAACTTTGCAGAAATTATAGCATACTGACATAGCCTCGCCCCTCATGGCATAGAGAACTGCATGAGGAGGGCATGAAGTCGGCTAACTTCATAAATTCACTATGGACAACAAGACATTCTGGAATCTCGCCTCACATATATACACCCCCTTTCAGGAACGACGTCACCGGAAATTATATAGCTCCATGGCCGCTCTGATTGCACCTCTGATTGATAAATCAGCACGGGTGCTTGAAATAGGATGTGGCACCGGGCAGCTGACGGCTCAATTGGGTGCGAATTGCGCCGAATGGGTCGCCACGGATTTCTCTCCCAAGATGGTGGGCCAAACACGCAAGCGTCTGCATAGCGTGGATAATATCACCTTCCGCACCGAAGACGCCACCTCGCTGACATGCGCTGATGGTGAATTCGAGGTGGTAGTGATAGCTAATGTGCTGCATATCATACCTGAGCCTGCGAAAGCTCTTGCTGAAATTGCGCGGGTGCTCCGTCCGGGAGGATTACTCATCGCCCCAACCTTTATCTACGACGGCCACGAAAACCGTCGCCAACTCCAGCTTATGCAACTCGCAGGCTTCCGCACCTATCACCGCTGGAGCCCCGACGACTACCGCAGCTTCATAATCGCCAACGGCTTCCTCCCCCGGCAGCAACACCTCATCCCCGCCTCTCCCCTCTCCAACTGCCTCCTCATAGCCACCCACCCAGAATAAAAGCCAATCCTTCCAATTCCCATTGATTGAATCGAAATAATTCGAATAATTTTGCCGACACTTATAAAATTACTATATTTGCCATTGAAGAATAGCAAACTGTCCTCTTTCAGAAACTTACCTATTCCTGAAAGATAGTCAGCAAGATTCCCTTTGAAGTTGTATAAACTTTACACCTTGATATCTGAATCTACACCTATAAAAAACTTAGCATATGAAAAGATTCCTCTTACTACCGGTGCTTCTATGCTCCACATGGATTGCCCATGCCTACGACTTCTCGCAGACTCATCAGCAATCATCGGAGTCATACACGCTCTTCTATCAGTTCAATCCAGATGGAGAGAGTGTGGCCGTGGCACGCCCCCCTCAGCCATATAACGGCACATGCATTGAGATTCCGGCCACAGTCAGCCATGATGGAAAGACCTATGATGTGACGGCAATCGGAGCCGAAGCTTTCCAGAAGGCCTCAGTCATTGAAGTCAGACTTCCAGATTCTATTACAGACATCGGCGTCTACGCATTCGACGCCTCATCGCTGGCCCGCATCAAAATGCTGGCAAATCTCCGGGAGATTGGCAAAAATGCATTTTCATCGACCAAACTCTCAATTGTAGAGCTCCCCGTAGGGGTAACCACAATCGCTGACAATGCGTTCTATAGTACTCAGATTACATCAATCAATCTTCCCTCAACACTGCAGTATATAGGTTCTGGCGCCTTCTACGGTCACCTCATGACTGAGATTGATATTCCGGGGAGCATAGGTGTAATCCACGCCTCATCCTTCGCCGGAGCCGGCTCGACGCATATCGAAAATGTAAAAATTGGAGAAGGCATAACAGCAATCGAGGAATATGCTTTCAATTTCAGCTATACAAAAAATGTGGAGTTCCCCTCGACTTTGCAGTCTATCGGCTATCGCGCATTCAGAGAATGCAATCTACAGGGGGATATCACTATACCCGAGGGTGTAAAAAATATCGGAGGACAGGCATTCTTCTATAATACTGCCATGACTTCTGTCAAGCTTCCCTCGACACTCGAGGCACTGGGCGAACAGGCCTTCAACAGCTGCAGCAGCCTTGAATCAATCAATTTTCCTGCCTCAATCGGTATAATTCCAGAAGGCTGTTGTGCGGATTGCACCAATCTTTCGAAAGTTGAGATTGAAGAGGGTATCACCCATATGATGGGCTATGTATTCGGCAACTGCAAGAATTTGACCTCTATCGACCTACCTTCATCACTTGAATCCTTCACAGGTGATAAGAATCTGCCCGGAAGCACCTTCTTTGGCTCAGGGCTGACATCTTTCAATTTTCCCCCGAAGGTGACTGAGATTCCCTCGCACTTCTTTGCAAATTGTCCGAATCTCACCACAATCGAAATTCCTGACCATATTCAGACCTTAGGCGATAATCTCTTCTATAACTGCGCGGCCTTGAAGTCAGTGAGATTGCCTGAACATCTGACAGCACTCAATGCCGCTATATTCCAATATTGCGGAGCATTGACTGAGATTACATTACCGGCTCAGATTACCGCCATTCCTCAGAATCTCTTCCTCGGATGCTCCATGCTCAAGGAGATTATAATTCCTGAAAAGGTGACCTCAATCGGCAAATATGCCTTCCAGGATTGCAGCGCGCTCACCGAAATACGGTTCCCATCGGCAGTGACAACAATTTCCGGTGGTGCTCTGATGAATTGCACATCACTGAAAAGTGTCTATTTCTCACCTGCCATCACATCTTTTGGGGATTCACAACTGCTCACAGGCTGCACTTCGCTCGAAAATGTATTTATGCCTATCGGCACACCTCCCTCTGCTCAAATCATAGGCCCCGATAACGCGGCCACCCTTTATGTGCCCACCGGCTCTAAAGAGGACTATGAAGCGAGCGATTATTGGAACATTTTCAAGGCTATCGTTGAGATGGATATGGATGATATCACTTTCACTGCCTCCACTATGATTATCGGCGATGGCACAGTTTCGATAAATGGCGAAAATGCCACCTATACTCCGACAAAAGTGACTCAACACCAGCCGGCTACCATTACCATTGCTCCGACCGATGGATGGCAGATAGAGAGTGTGAGCCTCAATGGAGTTGACATCACCAATGAGCTTGCTGATAATACCTACACTATCGAAAGCGTCGACACCAACTACACGCTCGAGGTACAGTTCAAGCGTAATCCTGTAGATGTCGTAGTCTACTCGGGTGAATATGGAGTGCTGACAATTCCGGTGGAGTATGGCGCTGACTTCAACTTAATGATTGAGGGTGGCGGCGATTGGACGGTGACAAGCGTGCTTGTCAATGGCATTGAGCAATCAGAGGCTTTTGATGAGACAAAGATGGTTTCGCTCCCGAAAGTGACCGCCCCACAGGAGATTCGCATCACGTATATGAATGCCACTGGTGTAGCGCAGATAGCAGCTGCTGGAGTACGCATCTATTCAAGTCAATCCACACTGCATATTGATGGTCTTGCGGCCGGCGAGGGCTACAATGTATTCACTGCTTCAGGCATTGCCGCCACTTCTGGAGTATCCACAGGGGCGCCCATAAATCTCATTCTTAATCCAGGTGAGGTATATGTTGTAATGACCACTTCAGGCATCACTGCGAAAGTTGCCCTATAAGACAACCATGATTTTGGCACAGGTACGTCTGTGCCATATACAATAAAGATTCCTCATCTGCATGCCGCAAGGCTATGCTGATGGGGAATCTTATTTTGGGGAGGATGTATATGGGGAGATTCAGTGGCGGTGGTGGCGGAGGTAGCGGGCGAGGCCGTAAACGTAGCGGCCGAAGCCGGGATGATAACCCAGCACACGCTCAAACCAGGAGATGCGGCGATCAGTCCATTTCACTACGAGGCCTACGAATATCATTGCGAAGAGTGTGCCCGGTCCGACCACATTTATCAGCCAGCGGCCAAAGAAGATGTAGCCGAGCACTACGGCTGTGCACACGAGTGTGGTGTCGACAATAATCTTCGCTTTCGGGAATGCCATGCCACACCATTTGCTGATGGCCGCAGGCACACCCTCGCCGGGCATCGTCACCGATCCGCAGCGTACCTCAAAGGCTATCGATACCCCCAGGATGATGCAACCCGCAAGTTGAGCCACTATGCGCCCGGCAAGTGAGTCGGGGGTCAGCGGCGCGGTGAGCCACATGTTGAAGTCGAGCAGAAAGCCGAATATAGTGCCTACCACGAGCTGACAGAGCTGCACCCACTCAAAGCGACGGCGCAGAATTATAATCTGCACCACCACGAGCAATACATTCATCAGATTCGTGTAGTCGCCTACCGTAAGACGCGGAGCCATACCATCGGCTCCGGCAAGCGTCATAGCCATCGGTATCGACGAAATCACGCTGCTGCCGAGACTTGAGCGTATGGTCAACGCCACTCCGAAGGTCATGCCGAAGAGGGCCACAAACAGCCATAGATGCTGCCACAAAAATGATTCAAGTTTATAGCGTGAACCGCACAAGGTAAGCCGCCCCGTGTCAATCGGAGCATCACAAACATCTTTTTTCATCTAAATCAGCGCAATATCAGAGCGGTGGCCTGGGCATTGTCCATGCCAGGCATCGTCATGCCCACACCGGCATTGACGTATGTCGGGTCGCACACCGTGTATTTCTCGCCATTGATCATCACATGGTCACCCTTCACATCCTGCGATGCAAACTTCACTGCCGTGGCCATATGCCCCGGATAGAGTATCAGCGCCACATCGGCTCCGGCAAGTTTGCGCACGAGATGAGAGAAGAGAATCGAGCGATCCTCGCAATCACAATAGGGATAGAAAAGGGACTCCTCGGCAAAGAAGGCACGGTCGTAGCCCCACACCACCTCGTCATATTCATATTCGAAGGCTGTCTGCACCCAGTTGAGCAGACGCTTCACCACATCAAGCTGCTGCACATCGGTGAGCAGGGGCTGCATCTTCTCCTCTACCTGACGGCTCACCATATCGGTCAGCGGTGTCTGGGCATACATTCCCCAGCGCGACATCATGTCGTAGTTGACCTCTGAAGTGGGATACGTGTCGAAGAAGTCTATCATATTCTTGTTCACGCTCAGATCGCAGGCAAACGATGAATAGCGACGCGACTTCAGATGACGCGGCTCCGTGGGGGATAGATTTACATCCGGCAGACGGTCGATGATAAGCGAGAGAGCCTGCTCTTCGGGAAACTCGAGGTCGCAGATATCTATCTTGTCGACCTTCCCATTCACGAAGGGATAGAAACGCTCCTTCTCATCACCTACAAAGAAGTATGACTGATTGTAGATGAGATGATCCGAAGCGTAGAGCATCAACGCGCGCTTGCCATCCCAGCCGAGGCGCATCTTGTAGCCCGACTGGGCGAAGAGATAGGCTGTGAGCAAGCGGGCAGCGTCGGTGTCAGCGCCACATATGCGTTCGCCCACACCTTGAAGGAAGGTCAGATAGGCCCAGTCGCAGAGATTGCGTTCCTTGCGGCGCAGCAGACACTCCGAGAGAAGCTGCTCATAGCGGCCATCCGACATTGTGCGCCATGCCTGGGGCATATCGGCCAAGGTGAGCTGACGCCCCTCCGAGAGCCATGACTGATATTGCGAAATCGGAATCCGGGTGCCGAAGAAGTCCACCTCCATCGCCACCACAGGCTCTGTGGCGGGCGGATCGACGGGCACCACAGGCTCGGGCTGAGGCAGCGGCTGCGGACGCAGCACCGGAGTCTCCACCACCGTCACATGCGGAATCTCAAGATCCGACACCGGCACCGGCTCCCACTCAGGCTCATCCTCCTTGACGGGCATCACTACCGGCGCCACAGGCTTCACCTCCGGCTCCGGAATCTCTATCGGGTCGTTGACATCACTGGGAGTCCATTTGCCATCCATCCAATCGGCATAGCGCTTGTTGATCTCCTGGCGAAAGGCCTGGTAGTCATCGTGCACTTTCTGGCGGAAGCTGCCGAAGCTCTCTTTGGTGCGCTTGCGGAATTCCTCGTACGACTCACTTGAGCCACCGGGCTGCTGGGCATATGCTCCCAGACTCATCACTCCGGCAGCGAGATATATAAGGATTTTTCTCATGATGTAAGTAAGTAGGTTAGTTCATATTTCCCGATCCATCCGCAAGGGTGTGGCCCGGATCACTTTCCGTCGCCGGGCGAAGTGGCGACGGAGCTATGCCCCGGACCTTGCCACCCCCTCTCATTTGCAAAGATAACGAAAATATTTTACTAACTATTTACTTTTTTGATGAGATTTGCTTAAATTCGCAGAATCAAATCCGCCGCGCCGTCAGCCTGGGCTATTAGCGCCCCGCTGCGGAAGTGTCGCGGATGCGGATGCGACATACGCCATCTTATTGAATCTAACCTTTATACAACTATACAACATCATGGAAACACGTATAATCGAATGTGTGCCCAACTTCAGCGAAGGGCGCGATCCTGAGAAAATCAAGACCATCACCGATGCCATCACAGCCGTGAAGGGTGTGAAACTTCTGGATGTGGATCCCGGTGAGGCCACCAACCGCACTGTCGTCACCTTCGTGGGGAGCCCCGAGGATGTGGTGGAGGCTGCATTCCAGGGTATCCGTCGCGCAGCTGAGGTAATCGATATGAGAGGCCACCACGGTGCGCATCCTCGCATGGGTGCCACTGATGTGTGCCCGCTGATTCCTGTGGCCGGTGTCACTCTGGAGGAGTGCGCCGAGATGGCCCGCAAACTCGCCGAGAGAGTGGCCACCGAACTGGGAATCCCCACTTATTGCTACGAAGCCGCCGCACTGCGTCCGGAGCGCAAGAATCTGGCTGTGTGCCGTGAGGGTGAGTACGAGGCTCTCCCAAAGAAGATGGGCAGCGAAGAGAAGGGTCCCGATTTCGGCAACCGTCCCTTTGATGAGGCGGCAGCCCGCTCAGGCGCCACCACCATCGGCGCACGCGACTTCCTGATTGCTGTCAATTATAACCTCAACACTACCTCTACCCGCCGCGCCAATGCCATAGCTTTCGATGTGCGTGAGAAGGGTCGCCCGGTGCGCGAGGGGGGCAAAGTCACCGGCAAACCGCTGAAGGATGCCGATGGAAAGGTAATCATGCAGCCCGGCACACTGAAGGGCACGAAGGCTATCGGATGGTTTATCGATGAATATGGCATCGCTCAAGTATCGATGAACATCACCGATATCGCCACAGTGCCGCTGCATGTGGCTTTCGATGAGGTGTGCCGCGCGGCAGCCGCCCGCGGTGTGCGTGTCACAGGCACTGAGATTGTAGGCCTCGTGCCGAAGCGCACACTTATCGATGCCGGCAAATACTTCCTTAAGAAACAGCAGCGTTCGGCCGGTATCCCCGACGAAGAGATTATCCGCATCGCCATCAAGTCGATGGGGCTCGATGAGCTCAAGCCCTTCGACCCGAAAGAGAAGGTGATCGAATATATGATTGCTGATGACTCGGCAAAGAAACTGATTGACCTCACCGCACGCGGTCTGGCTGAGGAGACTGCCAGCGAGTCGCCGGCTCCCGGTGGTGGCTCTATATCGGCCTACATGGGTGCGCTCGGTGCGGCTCTTGGCACTATGGTGGCCAACCTCACCGCCCATAAGGCTGCCTACGACGACCGTTGGGAGGAGTTCTCCGACATCGCCGAACGTGGCCAGGTTCTGATGGAGCGTCTGCTTCACCTTGTGGATGAGGACACAGCGGCTTTCAACCGTATCATGGATGTCTTCGGCATGCCGAAATCGACTGATGCCGAGAAGGCTGCCCGCGCGGCCGCTATGGAGGCTGCCACTCTCTATGCAACTGAGGTGCCGCTGCACACTATGGAGGCCTCTTTCGAGGTATTCGACATCGTGCGCGCCATGGCTGAGTTCGGTAATCCGAATTCAGTGACTGACGCCGGTGTGGGCACTCTGGCCGCCCGCGCTGCCGTGCGTGGTGCATTCCTGAATGTGAAGATCAATGCTGCCGGACTTAAAGACCGGGCCAAAGCCGAGGAGCTCATAGCCCGAGGCGCTGAGATCGCTGCGGCCGCCGCTATCCAGGAGGAGGAGATTCTGAAAGTGGTGGAGTCTAAGATTTGAGGTTCCTCCAGCTCCATCTTTACATTAATGCTTTGATACCCAGAGATTAACAAATATAAAGTCAGCCCCATCGTCTTAAGGATAGACGATGGGGCTGACTTCATATTTACCGGCAGAGATTACTGCGGGTCAATGGCGGGTTAATGGCGCGGCAGAATCTCATGCAGGCGCTCTACGGTCATGCCTCGTTTGCGGGCATATTCATTCAGAGCGGCTGCACTCACATCGCCCACCTCAAAGTAGCGTGCGCATGGTGAGGCGAAGATAAAGCCGGTAGTGGTGGCCGACGGACTCAGCGCTCCATTCTCGGTGAGGCTTATGCCGAGGTCGGAGTAGTGCAGCAGTTTGTCAGCCTCGAAGACTATTGTCTGGTCGGGCATGGAGGGGTAGCCAATAGCCGGACGAATGCCGCGTGGGGTCTGAAGGGCGTGAAGGTGGGAATGTTCATAAGTGTGCATCCACTCGGTGGAGGCCTCCACAAGCCTGTCGGCGAGACTCTGCACGAGAAGATCGTGGTAGTCATCCCCTGTGAGTGGCAGACTTTGCAGCATATTGCGGGCTGTGACAGCGAAGAGTGCCACCCAGTCATTATCTTCAGCCAGGAAATCGGCCATCGCCATGCATGGCGCCATGCGGCGTCGGAGGGTGGGTATCACTATCTCCCCTCCGTCAGGAGCCTCAATCACCATATCATCGCCACTGCGGTGGGCCTTGGTCAGCACTACCCTTGCATCAAGGGCCACGCCCGCTTTCTCAAGCTCGGCTATCATCTTGCGGGCGTCACCTATCAAGCGGCATGCCTCGGCCAAAGCGGCATCATCATTGTCAGCAGCGGGGGTGACAGCACCATCGGCAGTGAGCGCGAGTGCCCTCTCTGCCAGTGCGGGCGAGAGCCGCCAGGTGTGGAGGAAGGCTTTCCAGTTGATAAGCGGCGCAGCATCGGCCACCTTAACCTTCAAATCGGTCAGTCCGGGCGTCGCAGGAGCCGGCATCGGCACGGCTGCCTGATATTCAGCCGCATCATCACGCACATCACTCTCTTTGGCCTCGCGCTGACGCTGACGCCCCTCATATTCGTGGCGCAGACGGTGCTGCGCATCGCGTACGCCGGCCGCAACCTCATCATGACGCTCGGCATCGGCCACAGCCGCCACAAGCGGCGGCAACTGCGCGGCATCGCGTGTGTGAAGTGTCAGACCACTGAAGATGGGGGCTATCTTGACGGCAGTGTGTAGGTCGGAGGTGGTGGCACCACCTACACAGAGCACCACATCCGTCAGCCCTTCACGCTCAAGAGCCTCGGCCACCACACACATCTCTGCAAGCGATGGGGTGATAAGGCCGCTAAGTCCGAGGAATCGGGCTCCATGCTCTTTGACAGTGACCACTATCTTGGCCGGATCGACCATCACCCCGAGATCTATCACCTCATAGCCGCTGCATTTAAGTATGACGCCCACGATATTTTTGCCGATATCATGCACATCCCCCTTGACAGTGGCTATGACGAATACTCCTCCGGGACCATTCTCCCGGCCGACACTGCTCTCAGCCTCGAGTGCGGGTGTGAGATGCTCGATGGCCCGCTTCATGACCGCGGCCGACCTCACTACCTGCGGCAGAAACATCCGCCCCGCACCGAACTCATCGCCCACTCTCTGCATGGCTGCCATGAGGCGTGTCTTCACCACAGCCATCGCACTGCCGGTAGAGGCGAGGGCTTCATCGAGAAGTTCGGTCAGTCCGGCGTCAATACCTTTCTCCACGAGAGATTCGATTGTAGGGATGGCATGGGGCTGCGGTTTCTTCGGGGGGAGCCCGGCTGAGGCCGCTTTGCGGCGTTCTGCCTCGGCCTGCATTTCGGCGGCTATGGCGAGCATCCGGTCGGTGGCATCCTGACGCCGGCAGAAGATGAGGTCTTCGGCCGCTTCGCGCAGAGTGGCGTCAACTGAATTTATGTCGAGCGATGTCGATGGGTTCACAATCGCCATATCCATGCCGCGCTCTATGGCATGATGCAGGAATACCGTGTGCATCGCCTCGCGCAGCTTATTATGGCCTCGGAAAGAGAAACTCAGATTGCTCACTCCACCACTTACTTTCGCACCCGGGAGATTCTTTTTTATCCAGCTCACAGCGTCAAGGAAGTCAAGAGCGTAGCGGTCATGTTCGGCCACACCGGTGGCTATCGTGAGCACATTGGGGTCAAACACTATGTCGCTCCCCTTGAAACCGCATTTGCCGGTGAGAAGGTCATAGGCCCGACGGCAGATTTCGATTCTTCGAGGCAATGTCGTGGCCTGCCCCTGCTCATCGAAGGCCATCACCACCACGGCGGCGCCGAGAGCCTGAATCTCCCGGGCGTGCTTGAGAAATTTCTCCTCCCCCTCTTTGAGTGAGATGGAGTTGACTATGGGGCGCCCCTGAATCTTGCGAAGCGCACGCCGGATGACCCTCATGTCGGATGAATCGATCATGAGCGGCAGCGGCGATGTGGCGGCGTCAGCCCCCAACAGTGTGACGAAGCGCTCCATCTCAAGCGGAGCATCGAGCATGGCATCATCCATGTTGATGTCAAGCACACGCGCACCTTTGGCTATCTGGGCTGTGGCCACATCAAGGGCCTCGGGGAGATTCCCCTCATTTACCAGACGCAGAAACTTGCGGCTTCCGGCCACATTGCAGCGCTCGCCTACTTTCAGAAATCCGGTGGTGGCCAGATTGACCTCGCACGACTCCAGACCTGCGAGGTGCATCGTATCAGCTCCGGAAGCCGCCGGCACAGGGCGGGGGGAGACTTTGCGGGCCTCGGCGGCAATGGCACGTATATGGTCGGGGGTCGTGCCGCAGCATCCGCCGGCAATATTGAGCTTTCCGGCAGCAAGATATTTTGCCATCACAGCAGCCATCGTGGCCGGTGTCTCGGTGTATCGTCCAAGCTCATCGGGCAATCCGGCATTGGGGTGAAGTGAGATGAATGCCGGCTCACTCTGAAGCTGCTCGAGCCAAGGAGCCATGCCCTCGGCGCCGAATCCGCAGTTGAGGCCTATGCTCATGGCGCCTGCATGACGCACTGAGTCGAGAAAGGCGGCTACGGTCTGGCCTGAGAGGGTGCGCCCCTGCTCGGTGAGAGTGACCGAAATCATCAGGGGGATATCTTCGCGATTCTTTCGACTCATGGCAACCTTGACACCCGCAATGGCAGCCTTGGCATTGAGGGTATCGAAAATTGTCTCGAGCAAGAGGATGTCGGCACCACCCTCAATCAATCCCTCGGCCTGCTCTCGATATGCCTCGGCCATGGTGTCGAAATCCACCTCTACGCCCCCCTCGTGCACGGCCGGGATACTCAGCGCCACATTCGAGGGTCCCATGCTGCCGGCCACATATACCCGACGCCCCGACCGCTCGAATTCGCGGTCCGCCTCACATCGGGCAAGGCGCGCGGCCTCACGGTTGATTTCGCTGACCCGGTCGCCGAGATGATATTCAGCCATTGATATGGCATTGGCATTGAATGAATTGGTCTCGATAATATCGGCACCGGCCTCGATATAGGCCGCATGTATGCCCGATATCACATCGGGGCGCGTGAGCACCAGCAGGTCGTTGCACCCTTTGTATTTCACATCGTCGCGCAGCTGAAGTGTGCCCCGGAAATCATCTTCGGTGAGACCGTGGCGCTGAATCATGGTGCCCATGGCGCCATCGAGCACCAGCACTTCGTCGTGCAGTCGATCTTGGATTCTCATCTGTGTCGGTTAAGTGATATCAATATATTGCCTCGGCTATACGGCGCACGGAGTCGGAAGCGAGGAAGGTGTAGAAGTGCAGCGCATCGACTCCGTTGGCTATAAGTTCGCGACACTGGGCTATACCCCACTCCACACCTACGGCTCTCACCTCCTCCTCGCTGCGGCAGGCGAGCAGGGCATTGGCAAGATCTTCGGGTATGTCTGAGCGGAATACTCTCGGCAACACAGTCAGCTGATTGGCAAACACTATCGGTTTTATGCCGGGGATAATGGGCACCTTGATTCCGGCCTCGCGGCAGCGTGCCACGAAGTCGAAATACTTCTGATTGTCGAAAAACATCTGGGTGACGAGGTATGACGCGCCGGCATCAACCTTCTTCTTGGCCCAATAGAGGTCGGAGGCCATGTTGGGGGCCTCTTCATGCTTTTCGGGATAGCAGGCCATGCCGTAGGTGAAGGGGGTCTCGATGCCCTGGATGCGGGTGCCGTCGAGTGAGTAGCCCTGGTTGAAGAGATTCACCTGCGCCTGCAGGTCGGTGGCATGCTCGTGATAGAGTTCTGAATTCTGCTGCATCGTCTCGAGCGACTTGCAGTCGCCGCGCAGCAGCAGGAGATTCTGTATGCCGAGGAAGTTGAGGTCGAGAAGAGCATACTCGGTCTCCTCTTTTGTGAATCCTTTGCAGATGATGTGGGGCACGGCCGGGATGCCGTATTTGTTCTGTATGGCGGCGGCGATGGCCACTGTGCCGGGGCGCTTGCGCACACTCACACGGCGCAGACTGCCGTCCGGCTGCTCCTTATATACATACTCGCTGTGGTGGGAGGTGATGTTGATGTAGGCGGGGTTGAACTCCTTGAGTTTGTCGATTATACCATACACCTTATATACACTGTTGCCTTTGAGCGGGGGGAGTATCTCGAATGAGAATTTCGGAGTCTGCTGCGCTGCGGCATCGTTATATTCATTCATAATTAATAGTCTTTAGGTTAATATTCTGTTTCTGCCGGTCGGCGGCAGGGGGACCGCACTATGGCGGTGGTGGCGGCGGCTATCTACCGGCGGGACAGGGCCGCCTCTATGCGGCGCAAACCTTCGGCCACCACCTCGCGCGGGGCTGCGGCATTGAGACGCATGAAACCCTCGCCACCGGGGCCGAACATCTCGCCATCGTTGAGGGCAAGATGGCAGTCGTCGCAAAATAAGCTGCATAATTCATCGTGGCTGAGGCCGAGCCGGCGGCAATCAAGCCACACCAGGAAGCTCGCGTCTGGGCGCAATGCCTTTATGCCGGGGAGATGACGGCTGCAGAATTCTTCGATAAACCGGATGTTGCCCTCTACATAGGCGAGCATCCGGCGCCGCCATTCATGGCCATGGCGATAGGCGGCTATCGTGGCGATGGGTGAGAAGAGGGTGGGCTCGTCGAGTTCGTTGGCTTTAAGATAACTGAAGAATCTCTCGCGGAGCTCCGCATCGGGCACTATGGCATATGAGCTCACTATGCCGGCGATGTTGAAGGTCTTGGAGGGGGCGGCGAAGGTGATGCTGTTGGCTCGGGCGGCGTCAGAGACTGTGTAGAACGGCACATGCCCGCCTCCCCACAACATCATCTCTGAATGAATCTCATCGGCCACCACCAGCACTCCATGGCGGGCGCATATCTCAGCGATACGCTCCAGCTGCGGGCGAGTCCATGCTATTCCGGCAGGATTATGCGGGCTGGACAGTATCAGCAATTTGCTGCCAGGGTCGGAGGCAAGTCGCTCGAGTCCCTCGAAATCGGGAGCGTAGCGTCCATCGGGCTGCTCTATGAGGGGATTATATAGCACGCGGCGCGAATTCTCCTCGGGCACGATGCGGAAAGGATAATACACCGGGGGCATGATGATCACGCCATCGCCGGGGGCCGTGAAGAGATTGACCACCATTCCTATACCCTTCACGATACCGGGGATGAATGTGAGCCATGAGGGGTCGACCTCCACACCGTGAAGCTCGCGGAGCCAGTCGATTATCGAGGGTCGGTAGTCGGCCGGCTCGATGGTGTAGCCCATCACCGGATGCTCCAGCCGCTGCCGCAGGGCATCGATGATGAAGTCGGGTGTGGCGAAGTCCATGTCAGCCACCCACATCGGCAGCAGGTCGGGGCGGCCGAAGCGTTCCTGCAAAGCATCGTATTTCAGCGCGCCCGAACCGGCGCGGTCAATCTTTCTGTCGAAATCGTATTCCATAACCAGAGATTTAATTGAGGCGGGAGATCAGGCAAGTGCGGCGCGTATGGCCCGGGTGAGGTCGGCGATAACGTCGTCGGCATCCTCAAGTCCTATGCTGAGACGTATGAGGCGGTCGGAGACATCCATCTGCCGGCGTGTGGCGGCATCGATTGTGCCGAATATCGTGCTGGCCGGATGTATGGCAAGTGTGCGGTTGTCGAAGAGGTTGGTGGCTCTGCGCACAAGCTGCAACGCATCTATAAATCTGTAGCACGCCTCCTCGGAGGGGAGGCTGAGGGTGAGCATGGCGCCGTAATGACCGCCAAACTGGCGGGTGGCCACCTCGTGATACTTGTTATCCTCCAACCCCGGATAGCACACCTCTATCGGATACTGCCCTGACATCGAGTGCAGTGCACGGGCCACAGCCATCGCATTGCGCTCCTGCACATCGTAGCGGGCCGGGAGGGTCTCAAGGCCGAGTGTCTGCATATAGGCGGCATGCGGGGTCATGTAGCCGCCAAGATTCATCAGGAGGTCTTTGCGCAGCGCGCGGCCAATGCCGGGGAAGGTGCCGTAGTCCACCACAAGGCCGCCGAGCGATGTGGCGCCCCCACTGAGATACTTTGTACTCGACAATATCTCGACATCCACCCCAAGAGCCCGGCAATCGGTGAAGATGAAGGGCACCATGGTGGTGTCGGCTATAAGGGGCACACCGGCGGCATGGGCAATATCAGCGAGTGCACGCAGGTCGGCCACCTCCATCTGCGGGTTGGTGACAGTCTCAAGATATATGCAGGCAGTGCGGTCGTTGACCGCGGCGCGCACGGCATCAAGGTCGGTGAGGTCAACAAGCACTGTCTCCACCCCGAAGCGGGCCAATGTGGAGGTGAGCAGCAAGTAGGTGTTGCCGAAGAGATGACGCGAGGTGACAATGCGGCATCCGGCCGAGGCCACAGCCATTATGGCCGCTGAGATAGCCGCCATACCTGAGGTAAAAGCCACCACCTCAGAGGCTCCGGTGAGAGTCTTGATGATGTTTTCGAAATGAATCACAGTAGGATTCGTGACCCTCGAGTAGTCGGGGTCATCGCTCACTCCGGTGAAGGAGTCAATCATCGACTTATGGTCGGGGAATTCATATGCACAGCAATGATACACCGGCATGGCCAGTGCGCCATAGGCATCCTTGCGCGGCATGGCCGCATGTATGGCAGCCGTGCTCCCCTTTATACTTTTTTCTGACATATCTTTTTCACCTTAAGAGTCAAGTAGCCGGCCAAATCTAAGCTCTACTTAATTAAAAATTTTAATTTGACCAGCCTCATAAATACAATCGACCTTCAGCCCCTCAGCGGCCATCGCGGCGAGGTATTACAATATTAACGCGCTCTGATAGGGGCTTATTGAAAGCTACTTTGCGGAAATTTTCAAACAAAATTACTAAATATTAGCGAATTTACCAATTTTTTACTATCTTTGCAACGTCAATACACCCCCAGGCCTCCTCGGGCGATGAGGAGTATACCGCGCGGGTGAATGACGGGAATCTATGACTTCCCACTCATCTCACCGATAATTGCAAAGACAATTCTAACTATTACATAACCAATAAAAAAACTCCAACTCAGCCACAACCGGGCAATCTACTGATTCTACAAATCGCCCCCGGAGGTGCCTTAGTCGGGGTGCTCAGGCAGAGATGCCGTGTGCCTCCCTATTCAAAACTTTTATCATTATGGATTCTGAGAAAAAAGCTAAACGACCGCGTATAGGTTCATTGAACGCATCTATCGACGCATCTGACCAGGAAAACCGCTATCGTCCTCTCAACCAGGGTGCAGCTGACGCGCCCGGCGATGACGCATCGTCAGAGGGGGCGGCCAACAACCAGGGTTATCAGCCCCGCCAGAACTCTTATCAGCCCTATCAGCGCCGCGAAGGTGGCTATCAGCCCTATCAGCGTCGCGAGGGTGGATACCAACCCCGCAACAATTATAACGCCGACGGTCAGCAGGGTGGCTACCAGCCGCGCCAGCAGAATGGCTACAACAACCGTCAGCAGAACTCTTACGGAGGCTACAACAACCGCCAGCAGGGTGGCTATCAGCAGCGCCCCTATCAGCAGCGTCAGGGCGGTTATCAGCCCCGCCAGGGCGGCTACCAGTCGCGTCAGCAGGGCGAGGGCGGTTATCAGCCCCGTCAGCAGGGCGGCTATCAGCAGCACGGCCAGGGCGGCTACCGTCAGCAGGGCGGTTATCAGCAGCGCGGCCAGGGCGGCTACCGTCAGCAAGGCGGCCAGGGCGGCTACCAGCAGCGCGGTCCCCGCGCCCAGCAGGGTGGAGGATTTTTCCCTTCGCGCGGCAAGAGCTTCACTCCGCGCCCCAAGCGCATCGAGTATGAGATGCCGCTGCCCGATCCCAACGAGCAGATACGCCTCAACAAATTTATGAGCAACGCCGGCATATGCTCGCGTCGCGAGGCCGACGAGTTTATCCAGCAGGGTCTGGTCAAGGTCAATGGCCAGGTCGTGACCGAGCTCGGCACCAAGATCACACACAGCGATGTGGTCGAGTACGACGAGAAGGTAGTCGCTCTGGAGAGCAAGTGCTACATCCTGCTCAACAAGCCCAAAGACTGCGTGACCACCTCTGAGGACCCCCAGGACCGCACCACCGTGATGGATCTGGTAAAGGGCGCATGCACCGAGCGCATCTACCCGGTGGGCCGCCTCGACCGCAATACCACCGGTGTGCTGCTGCTCACCAATGATGGCGATCTGGCATCCAAGCTTACACATCCCAAGTATGTGAAGAAGAAAATATACCATGTATGGACCGATAAGGATATCGCTGAAGAAGACATGCAGCGCATCGCCGATGGCATTGAGCTTGAGGACGGACCTATACATGCCGATGCCATATCATATGCCACGGAGACAGACCGCAATCAGGCCGGTATAGAGATACATTCCGGACGCAACCGTATTGTGCGCCGAATATTCGAGACTCTTGGCTATCACGTCACGAAGCTTGACCGCGTATACTTTGCCGGACTGACAAAGAAAAACCTTCCCCGTGGACGTTGGCGTTATCTCACTCAGGAGGAGGTAAACTTCCTGAAGATGGGTTCTTTTGAATAACCCGAATACGGAACTACAATCACTTCATTCACAATTCACGCATGAAAAGAACTAAGATAGCCAAACTCTTCGATCCGGCTCTTGTAGGGCAGGAGGTAAGTGTGAAAGGTTGGGTTCGCACCCG